>OLOX01003295.1_pt1 | contig 12358 bp, 8 predicted proteins | sample 1672091 | NCBI WGS metagenome assembly OLOX01 (sample SAMEA3136644, study PRJEB25190) | human gut metagenome | reverse complement strand
CCAGCTCACGAGCCACAGCGATGGACTGAGCAGCGAAAGCCTCGTTGGCCTCGATCAGGTCCATGTCCTTGATGGTCAGGCCGGCCTTGGCCATAGCCTGACGGGAAGCGGGGATGGGGCCGGTGCCCATGATCTTGGGGTCGACGCCGCCCTGGCCCCAGGAAACGACCTTGAACAGGGGCTTCAGGCCATACTTCTCGACAGCTTCCTTGGAAGCCAGGATGATGGCAGCAGCGCCGTCGTTGATGCCGGAAGCGTTGCCAGCGGTAACGCGCTTGACACCGATGTTGTCAGCGGAGGGGGTCATGTGGGTGGCCTCGAAGGTCATGTCGACCTTGTCCACGGTGTTGTCGTCGGAGACAGCGAAAGCGCCCTTCAGGGAGCCGAGCTTCTCCAGGGTGGTGTCACGGGGATCCTCGTCGGTGTCGAAGACGAACTCCTTCTTCTTCTGCTTCACGGTAACAGGCACGATCTCGTCCTTGAAGCGGCCGGACTTCACAGCGGCAACGGCCTTCTGCTGGGAGTTGTAGCCGAACTCGTCCAGCTCCTCGCGGGTGATGCCCCAGATGTCGCAGATGTTCTCGGCGGTGGTGCCCATGTGGTAGTTGTTGAACGCATCCCACAGGCCGTCCTTGATCATGGTGTCGACAAGCTTCTTGTCGCCCATGCGGGCGCCCCAGCGGGCGTCGGGAGCAGCATAAGGAGCGGCGCTCATGTTCTCGGTGCCGCCGCAGACGACGATATCGGCGTCGCCGGCGAGGATGGCGCGGCCAGCCTCAATGACGGACTTCATACCGGAGCCGCAGACCATACCGACGGTATAGGCGGGGACGGAATAGGGGAGACCGGCGCCCACGCCGACCTGACGGGCGACGTTCTGACCGAGACCGGCGGTCAGGATGCAGCCGAACATCAGCTCATCGACATTCTCGGGAGCGACATTCGCGCGCTTGAGGGCTTCCTTCACGACGATGGAGCCGAGCTGAGCGGCGGGGGTGTTCTTCAGGGAACCGCCGAAGGAACCGACAGCGGTACGGCAGCAGTTGACGACGTACAATTCTTTCATTTGACTTCTCCTTTAAAATTTGTAAATCCGGAATGAGATCCGATTTTCTTCGATTTTGATTATACACACAGAAAAATGAAAAATCAACTGCAAAGTTGCGAAAAATATAGGCAATTTTGATTTTTTTCTTTCATTTCGTTAACTATTTAACAAGAATGAAGAATATCTTGCACCACGGGATCGTTTTGCACCCAAAGGCGCAGGGAAAGCAGCACCGCTGGCGCTGCATGGGATAAGGGGGCCATTCTCTCGCGTGAGAGAATGGCCCCCTTTCCCGCGTCTCCACACGCTGTGGGAATAAAAAGCAGCAGCTCTGCCTGGCTGTCCTCCCGCGCCCAAGGGCGCAAAAAAGGGACGCCTCTTTCGAGGCGTCCCTTTTAATAAGTAGTTTCTACGAAACAGAAATAATTTAGAACTTGGGCTTCTGGGCCTTGACCTTGGGCTCCTGGCCGTTGCAGACGGCGACGATGTCGTTGGCGACGGAGGTGCAGCAGTTCAGAACGCTCTGCTCGGTGGTGGCGGCCATGTGCGGGGTCATGATGACGTTGTCGAGGTTGAACAGCTCGCGGCTGGACTCCTGGATGGGCTCATGCTCGAACACGTCGAGACCGGCCTGGAACAGCGTGCCGTCCTTCAGGCACTCGACAAGCTCGTTCTCCTTGATCAGAGCGCCGCGCGCGCAGTTGATGAAGGAAGCGGTGGGCTTCATCCAGCTGAACTGCTCACGGCCGATGGAGTGCTCGGTGGAGGGAACGACGGGCAGATGCACGGACACGAAGTCGGCCTGCTCCCAGACTTCCTTGGCGGTGGCCTTCAGCTCGCACAGATCGCCGATCTTGTCCTGCGTGAGGTACGGATCGTAGCCGATGACGTTCATGCCGAAGCCGTACTTGCACTTCTGCATGGCGAGCTGGGAGATACGGCCGCAGCCGATCATACCGAGGGTCTTGCCGCCGAGCTCATAGGTGTGCTCCATGCCCATACGGACGAGGAAGTTGCCGCCGCGGAACTGACGGTCGACATAGGTGAAACGCTTGGCGCACATGAGCATCAGCATGACGGCGTGCTCGGCGACGGCGTTGGCGTTGCCGGCAGGCGCGTAGACAACGGTGATGTCCTCGGCGTGGGCGTGGTCCATGTCGATGTTATCGAGGCCGGCGCCCTGCTTGCCGATGACCTTGAGGTTCTTGCAGGTGTCCATCATCTTGGCGGTGATGGGCTCGGTGCGGCACATGATGGCGTCGGGCTGGAACTCGGCGAGCTCCTTGACGTAGGTCTCCTCGTCGTTATGGCTGCACAGCTTCACTTCAAAGTCGTTGGACTCGAAGATGTGCGTGGCCACCTCGTTGAGCTCGATGGTGTAGTAAACTTTGAACTTTGCCATGATACAGATCTCCTCTCAAATTTTTATTTATTGAATTGCCAAATGATTTCATACGGTTTCTTCATTATACCTTGCGCTTTGCACAAAAGCAAGCGATTTTCAGAAAGATTTGCAAGAACTTATTCAAATAATTGAACAGCATCTTTCATTTTGACGATTTGCCGTCATGTCTTTCCCCTGTTTTCTGCAATTTTCGCTGCAAAACAAAAAAGGACAAAAAAGGCGCTTGACAAACTACTACATATGTAGTATATAGTTATCAACGACAAATGTAGTAAGTCATGCAAGGAGGTCAACCCATGGACGATAAGAAGAGACTGCCCGACGCGGAGCTTGCCGTGATGCAGGCCATCTGGGCCGTCGGCGGCGAGGTCAGCCGCGGTGATCTCGACGGCGCGCTCGCGAGCCACGGCTGGAGCGCCAACACCGTCAACACCTACCTTACTCGCCTGTGCGAAAAAGGATTCCTCTCGAGCCGCCGCGAGGGGCGGAACAATTTGTACACGCCGCTCGTCTCAAAGGACAGATACCTCGAATTTGAGAGCCGCAGCGTCCTGAAGCGGCTCTACGGCGGGTCGCTCGGCAGCTTCGTCGCGGCGCTGAACGCCGAGCAGCCGCTCGAGCAGAGCGAGATCGACGAGCTGCGGCAGTTTTTGGACGATATGAGCCGTTAAACGGAAATATAAGGAGGACGCACCATGGAAACATTTCTGCTGAATCTGTTGAAAACTTCCCTGTTAGGTTCCCTCGCCATTCTGGCGATGCTGGTACTCAAACCCCTCTGGCGCGAGCGCTACCGCGCGAAGACGCGCTGCTGGCTGTGGCTGGCGCTGGCGGCATTTTTGCTGCTGCCGGTCGATTTTTCGGTGAAAAACGCGCCGGTGCAGGCCGTGCCGCCGAAAGACTACACCCTCTTTGTCGGCACGGATAAGACAGCCATCCAATCGACCGACAACCTGTTTGGCGACATGGCCGAAAAAAGCGGCCAGTCCCCCGCACAGGTGCGCGACACGATCATCCAGCGCCCTGTGACGAATCCCGAGCAGAAGACGACGCGCTACATCCCCGTGACGACGATTTTATTCTACGGCTATCTTGCGGGCGCGGCGGCGTTCCTGCTGTATCAGGGTGTCTCCTACGCCCTCTTCCGCCGCACGGTGCGCCGCTGGAAGAGAGACGTCTCCCGCGCGGACTACGCCTCCCTGCTCTCTGACACGGCGCGCGACTTAGGCGTGAGCGCGCCGGAGATGATCGTCTGCGAGGCCATCTCCACCCCCGCGGTGACAGGTCTTCTTCGCCCGCGGCTGCTTCTTCCCCACGAGCGCTACGACGTGCAGGAGCTGCGCTACATCCTGCGCCATGAGCTGTGCCACCTCAAGCGGCGCGACATGCTCTTAAAGCTCGTGCTGCTCGCGGCCAACGCGATGCACTGGTTCAACCCCGTGGTGTATCTGATGCTGCGTCAGGCGGACGAGGACATCGAGCTCGCCTGCGACAGCGCGGCGACCGACGGGCTCGAACTCCCCGAGCGCGCGGCTTACAGCCGGACGCTGCTCGCCGCCGTGCAGTCCAGCGTGCGGGCGCTGCCCGCGACGACGTGCTTCGGCGGCACGGTCGAGCGTCTCAAGCGCCGCATCACGAACGTGCTGGGCGCGCAGAAAAAGCGCGGCCTCGGCGTTGTCGCCCTCGTGCTGGCGCTGACGCTCACGGCGGGCTGCGCCGTCAGCTGGGGCAGCAGGGACGCATCGACCGCGCCGTTCGACGGCTCGCGCTATAATCCCGTGTTCGTTACGGGAAACTCAGAGCTTACGATCGGGAAGAATTTCCGTCCCCTCTACTATGTCTCCGATGAAAGCGGCACCTACTTCCGCCTTTCCCGTGAGGGTGGTGTCAACACCGTCACGATGATCTACGACGGCGAAGAGATGTCCTTCTCGCCGATGGAATCCGTCACGCTGACACAGGAAAACTTTGACGGCACCCTGCTGCCCGACCTGGACGCACTGCGCGGCGACAACAAGGCCGCGTGGCGCGTGCAGCTGCCGGATAACTTCGGCGACCATGACCCCGAGGCCTCGCCGAACCTCGTCTTCCTGCTGGAGCAGAACGACGGCACGCTGTATCTGTGCATCGGCTATCATTTCGAGGGCGGCGACGCCTTCATCGAGGATACCGACCGCATCCGCTGGGTCTACCGGCTGGAAAAGGAGGACGACACGCTCTACGCCTCAATGGACGATTACGCCGCCGCTTGCGTGGCGGAGCTCAAAAAGGGTACGATGAGCTACTGCACGTCCGAAGACGGCAATTACGCCTCTCAGGTGGCCGAGGATACGGTCGCCGACGTGCGCGTGACGCAGCTCGAGTTCGCCGATTCGCTCGGCAACCTTTCCCCCGACGGCACGGTGCTGGAGTTGTGGTACTTCCAGTATGAGAGGAAGCCCACGAACGAGGCGGGCGCAGAACTCGCCCCCATCGGCGGGCAGGAGGTGACGGACGACGGGTATCTCAATGAACACTGGACGCACTATCTCACCGTCCTGCACTACACCAGCGGCGAGAAGACCGGCTATCAGATCATCGGCACCTATACCGGCAACGACGGGCTGTGGTACAACGGATGCAGCTACAGCGGAGAGGAAAAGTATTACCTGCACGACTTCTATATCGACTATGCGGGGCTTGATCTGCCGAAGATGTTCATTCCCAACCTGCTGAACGACACGGCGGCGGACGGCTACGGCCGCGCCAACCAGTGCGAGGCGCGGCTCATTTCGGGCGACGGCAGCTACTACTTCTATGCGCCGATCACCGCCTGGGCGTGCAATCCGGGGACGGAGTTCTGGTACTCCCGCTACGACACCGGCTCCTACTTCAACGCAAAGAAGCTCGAGCAGAGCCTTGACGAAGCGAAGGCGGAATGGGAAAGCACCGGCGCAAAGGCCGAGAAGACCGACGCGGGCTGGCGCTTTGTGACGCACGAGGGCATGAGCAACACGGTCGTCACGCTCTTCAACGGGCCGAACAACACCTGCTATATCGTTGAGATCCATTGGCTCTTCGACGGCAGCACGGAAGAGAATCAGTGGGGCTGGAACCGCGACCGCGCCGTTGAGGGCGAGGCCGAGGTACTCCGGGCGATGGTCAGAAGCTTCACGGTGAACTGGGACGCCGACGCGGCGGCTGATCCCGCGCTGGACGATTCCAATTTTCAGACCGACCTTCAGCTTGCATCGAATGGCGGCGCGTCCTGGCTCAGTCTGAATACCGACGGCATGGCGGTCGGCGGCCACGATCCGAAGGACGCCGCCCCGACCGTTCTGCTCGATACGTGCGATTATAAAGAGTACGATCCGTCTGAGTCCTCGCCCTCGGGCAGCGCTGTTCCGCCCCGCGGCGGGAATCCCCTCGCCCTCTGCCTCAGCCTCAGCAATTCTGCGCGCTTTACCTTCTACGAGGGCTCGGATTTCATGCTCTACCAGCACGGCGATACGCGCTACTACAAGGTCAGCAGCTACGGCGACTATGCGACGATCTTCGACGCGATGCTCGCATGGTACAACAAGACGCCGGACAAGGAAGCGACATTTGAAAGCGACCTTGTGCTCGCGTCGAATGCCGCCACGGTCGACATTCTCGCCTTCTGCCCCGCCGGCGGCGAGAGCGGGAGCCATGCTCCCCTTTTGACGGGCTATTCCGTCGCGCTCGACAGCTATGAATACAAGCCCATCGACAAGCCGAAAAACCTAGACGGTCTGGACTCTGTCGAGCTCTGGCCGCACAACGCGCAGGCGACGTGCCTGATATTCTATAAGGGAACGAACACCGTCAAATATGTGTCGGGCAAAAGCGAACGCTATTACCGCGCGGTCGGCGATTTCAGCATCGTGGACAATGATGGCCGCACACTTTACGACTTGATGCGCGTGTGGTACGACACGGCGGAGTATTCCGACATGCTCACCTCCGACGTCCGCGCCCAGTCGAAGAGCTTTTCGTGGCAGGAGGCCGCGCAGAACTGGGCGAACGCCTATTACGGGACGCAGAAAGAGGTGACGAGCGGCAGCATCTATAAATTCACATGGCTCAATGTCACGGTAAACCCCGCCGAGGAGACCACGCAGGCCAAGCGCAAGGCGGGCGAGATCGACGACAACACCTACTGCTTTGCCGTAAGGGTGGAATTCACGGCGGAGAGCGCCAACGCGCTGCAAAGCGCCATGGCGGGCAACACCGTCAAATGTGAGAACCCCGCCGCGCCCAAGGACGCCTATGAGTTCTACCGCTGCTGCACCATCCAGCTCAGGGACGACGGCCGCTGGTACGGAACAGAGCTCGGGACCGGCTGGTAATGCGCAATTCCTAAAAAGGAGGGGCTACCCCCTCCTTTTTTTGCGGTTTTTCAGCGGCGGGCGGGAAAAAGTACTGGAACATCTCAAAGATATGTGGTATGATGGGAATATTCCAAAACGTATTTCTCGGGAGGTTCCCACCATGGAACACAATCCGGTCCTCAAAAATCCGCTGTCGCTCGACAGCGAAATTCCGCTCTATTCCCAACTCATGGGCATCATCAAGCGCAGCATCACCTCCGGCGCGCTCAAGGTCGGCGACCTGCTGCCGAGCGAGGCCGAGCTCTGCCGCGTTTACGATATCAGCCGCAACACGGTCCGTCAGGCCATCGGCGCGCTGGAAGAAGAGGGCTTCGTCGTGCGCAAGCGCGGCAAGGGCACGTTCGTCACTGACCCGAACACGCGCCGCAAGGGCGTGCAGTATTCGTTCACGACGGAAATTTCCCAGCTGGGCAAAACGCCGTCGTCCACGCTGGTCGACTTCGCGGTCATCACGCCGAGTCCCAAGATCGTGACGCTCATGGGCCTTGAGCCGGGCGTGAAGGTCTATCGCTTCACGCGCGTGCGAAACGTCGACGGTGAGCCGCTCATCTTGGAGACGTCGTACTACCCCGAGTACATCTACCCGAACCTGACGCGCGAGCTTTTGGAGACGCACAGCTTCTACAGTCTCCTCTACCACGTCGGCGTCATCCCGTTTTCCGCGTCGGACACGTATGAGGCCGTCGTGCTCGCGCCGCACGAGGCGCAGCTTCTGCACTGCGCGCCCGGCTCGGCGGCGTTTTTCCATCAGCGCCGCACCACGACCGAGAACGGGCATACCTATGAATACACCACGAGCTATATGCGCGCGGACCGCGTGAAGCTGGACGTGAGATTCCAGAAGGGATCGACGTCCTTCATGCGCACGGTTGATTAAAAAAGGCAGCCGAAAGGCTGCCTTTTTTCGCGCCCTCCCCGCGCAGCAGGGTTTTTATCGCAGCGCGGCAGCGCTGCATCGTTGTTCCCCACACCGTGTGGGGACGCGACAAAGGGGGATATTCTCTTTCTCGAAAGAGAATATCCCCCTTACACCCCCAAGAGAAAGGACGAGGGGCCTTCCCCCTCGACCCCGCACATTGGCAGTTTAGGGCTCGAAGAGCTGCACGCGCTGCGCAGTCGGGTGCGGTGTACATGGCTTCGCCATGAATCTTCTGCAAGTCGTAACTACTCTCAACCGCGCCTTACTATCGTGAGGCGCGAGTGACGATTGCTTGGCGGCAGACTGCTTGCCGAATGCGGCATTGCTGCGCTCGCCGCATTGAGGAGGCTGGCGGTAGACGGTGATTAGTCTGCACTTCTACAAGATCAGCAGAGCGGCAGCGGATGATAGGAGCACATCAAGTCGTATAGCAACACCCAACGCGGCAATGCCGCGCGCAGGCACTCTCATTTCGGAGGCGCAAAAGTCATTCGAGCCCGAGACTGCCAATCAAAAGCCTTTCTCTTGGGGTTCCAAAGGGGCCATTCTCTTTTGCGAAAGAGGATGGCTCCTTTTCCCCCGCCGCCCGCAGGCGGCATACCCCCTCGCACTTGTGCGAAGAAAGGGAGCATTCTCTCACGTGAGAGAATGTTCCCCTTCCCGCGTTCCCCACGTCAGGTGGGGGAATTTTCTGAAAAAAGTTCTGAAATTACTTCAGCTTCATCGGCGTGAGCTGGAGATAATCGTCCAGCGTGCCGTCATGCAGGCAGCAATCGATGATCTCGCGGCCCAGCGGGTCGAGATCGTCGGAGATGAACTGCTGGAGCTGCTCTTTGAAGAAGTCGGTCAGGATCTTGGCGCCGGCGTCGTAGCCCTCGGTGCCGAGCTTGGACTGCGTCTCGGGGCGCAGGAACGTCTGACGGATGAACTGGCTGTCGAGCTTCATTTCATCGAGCGCGTAGCCGAACAGCGGGCAGCGCGCGGGGACCAGATGCTTTTCGCGCACAAAACCGTTGTGGCGCGCGAGGTATTCGCGCGAGAGCCACTCGCCCATGAATCCAACATGATAAGCGCCGATGTGCTGGTTCGGGATCAGCACGTTCGTCGTCTTGGGCGCAGACATAATCTGCTCGAGCAGCAGATTCGCCTGCGTGACCTTGAGGCCCGTGGCGAACGGCCAGTAGGAGCCGACGCCCTCGGCCTTCAGGCCGCTGCCGGCGTTCGTATCGGCGATGGACGGGTTCTTGAAGCCGCGTGGAGAGATGAGTCTCCACAGCCAGGCAATGGACTGCGGCACGACCTGCAGCATGCCCATGACGCCGTAGTTCGGGTCTTTCGCAGTAGAGGGCGGCATGCGCACACCGAAGCTGCGCACGTCGACCTCGACGGGCTCGGTATCAGGCACGATGTTGTCAACCATCTTGCGCGGCAGGATGACGCGCGGGTTGGAGCAGGGCTTGCCGTTCGACTCGATCACATGCTCCCAGATGAGGCAGGTCGCACCGGGGACGCCGTCCATATTGAAGAAGACCAGCGGCTCGCTCGGATGGATGCAGATGCGCTCATAGAGGGGGCTGTTACCGTAGGCATTCATGCCGTCCATACGCAGGAACCAGCCGTCCTCGGCATCGAGGATGCGCAGCTTGCCGCTCTCGGGATCCTGGAAGCTCTTGAGCGCGCAGGCCATATCATCGGCAATGGGGTGGATCTTGCAGCTCTCGCCAAGCGTCATGTAATATTTTTCGCCCGTGACCGTATGCGTACCGATGAGCAGGCGGTCGTCCTCTTCGCGGTGGAAGTCCTCGAGCATTTCGCTCTTGCCGCCGCCGGACGCGCCCTCGTGCATGAAGACGGTCTCGTTTTCATACGGCGTTTCGACGAGAGCAGACGACGCGTGGCAGCAGACCCAGCCCTCGTGCTCGCCGATGTCGAGCAGCAGCGAGAACACGCCCTTCTTGGCGCTCGGGCCCGGGTAGAGGTTGTAGGCCCAGACCTCGTGCAGCTCCGCGCTGCGGTTGTGGACGACGACCTGCTTGCCGTCGAAGTGCGTATGGCGGAACGGGGGCGCGACATAGATGATGGCGCGCGGCTTATAGTGCTCGGGCACGTCCGCGATGCTCACGAAGCCCTGCATATTGGCGAGCGAGAGCGCGAAGAACGCCGCGTTCATCGGGCAGATCATCAGGCTCGGGTAGCCGTGGCCGTTGGGGCCGGCGTAGAACGGCAGCATCACGATCTGCTGATTGCTCAGCCAGTCGAGCGTCTCCTGCCGGAGCTTGGAGAACTCATAGCCAAAGCGGTCCCTGAAGCGGGGCTTGTCGGTCGGCAGCTCGTCGCCGATGGCCATGCTGTTCGGATCGCGGCGGCGCATATAGTCCTCCATGAAGTTGACCACGCAGCCGTTCTTGCAGCGCACCACCTCGGCCTCCTTGACCGTGCCGAGCCCTTCGATGGGATACACCACATCGTAGCGGGAGGTGTGCGTGGGGCCGTAGGCCATTTCCTGCAGCTCCTCCTTCGTCTCGGCGTAGGCGATGCACTTGCACTTCTTCAGCGCCTCCGCCACCTCAGGCGCAAGCTCAAATCGGTTGAAATAGTTGTCGGTATACATGCAGCAAGCCGCCTCCTTCAAAAATAAAAGATTAGGTCGTACATTATCACACTTTTCCCAAAAATGCAATAAAATTATTCCGAATCACTCCATCAAATTATCTGATATGCACAAATTCCGTCGTTTTTCCGACTTTTTGCAGGAAATCATGCAAAAGGGAGATGCCGTGCGGCATCTCCCTTGCTTCAGGACAGCTTGCGGATGAAGTTTCCGTGGATGGTCACGCCCTCCTGCGTGATGAAAAAGGCGTTCGGGTCCAGCTCGTGGACCACGCCGTAAAGGTCGGCCTCCTCAAATTTGGAGACGCACACGCACAGCACGCGCAGGTCCTCGCCGGTGTAGGCGCCCTTGCCCTCCCAGTAGGTCACGCCGCGCCCGAGCCGTGCCATGATGTTCCTCGGCAGCTCGGGGTCCTCGTCCTTGGTGAAGATGAGCACCTGCTCGGTGATGTTCTGCTGGTGCCCGCGGTCGATGAAGAGCGAGCAGAACACCGTGTAGATGACAGAGTAGATGGCCGTCTGGATGTCGAAGAGCAGTGCGCAGGCGATGTAGAGCACGATGTTGAAGCCCAGCGAAAAACGTCCGACGGTGAAGCGGCTGCCGCGCTTCGTGAGGCAAAGGCCGACGACATCAAGCCCTCCGGTCGAGCAGCCGCAGGTCAGAGCCAAGCCGAGGGCAAAGCCGCACAGAATGCCGCCGACGAGGCACGAGGCGAGAGGATCGTCCAAAATCGGCACGGCGGGCGACTGGATCACGCTCAAAAAGAGCGACGACGCGCCCACGCAGATCAGCGTGCGGATCAAAAACGCGCGCCCGAGGTCTCGCCACGCGAGATACAGCACCGGAATATTGATGAGAAAGTACAAAATACCGGCGATGTCCACCCCCGCGGGCAGCTCGACGGCCTGCGCGAGCAGTGTTCGGATGATCTGGCTCAATCCGACTACGCCGCCGGAGTAGAGGCCCATCGGTACGACGAAAAGGTTCACGCCCAGCGCGTAGAGGAATGTTGCGAAAACCGCGATCAGGACGCGCGCCCATTTGTTTTGCAGCGCTTTGTGCAGCATAGCTCTTGCCCTCACTTTTCTCCGCACTGACCATTATTCTATGTACCCGTGCGGGTCTTATTCGCTTGTTACCTTTTGATTATAGCCCATAGCGGAGGCACTTGTAAAGCCTTCTCCGCGCGCGGGAGAGCGTGCGCGACACCGTGGACTTGTCCCGCCCGATGGCCGCGGCGATCTCCGTGACGGTCATGTTTTCCTCGTACCGCAGGCGCAGCAGCTCGCGCTGGCGGGCGGTAAGCTCCTCCTCGCGGGCAAGGCGCAGATTGCGCTTGAGGCGCATGAGGTCGCTCTCGTTGTCGCCCGCGTGCGCGGCGATCCAGGCGGTCATATCGCCGTAAACTTCATTGTTGCGCATACTATAAGGTGTACTTTTCATTGCGGTAATAGCCCCTTTCGTAATAGTGCCGCGTCAGCTCGGCCAGCTCGCGCGACTGGCGCTGAAGCTGCTGGAGCTCCAAAATGCGCCGCTTGAGTCGCTCGCGCTCCTCCTTCGTCGGCGCGGCCTTGGCCTGCTCGCGCAGGACCGTGATGCGCATGCGGAAGCGCAGCGCGTCCTCGCGGTAGACAAACGACATCTGATACAGCGTCATAGCGTGCTCGCCTCCTCGAATATGTACTCAAACGACCGTAGCGCTTCGCGCGCAAAGCGCGGAAAGCAGTCCGCGCAGACGGTCACGCCGTTTCGGTACCACAGCGTTTCTCCCGCGTAAATGTCCTGCGCGCAGAGTGAGCAGACCGCGTGCACCGGTGAATGGCGCCTTCTTCCTGCGTACAACAAAATTCCTCCTTTTTTCAAATTCCCTGTTGACAAACGAATCGAAGTCTGGTAATATACAACCTGTTCGTTGCTGAGATGCTGGTATAGCTCAGCTGGTAGAGCAGCTGATTTGTAATCAGCAGGTCGGGGGTTCGAATCC
>OLOX01003287.1_pt1 | contig 12379 bp, 12 predicted proteins | sample 1672091 | NCBI WGS metagenome assembly OLOX01 (sample SAMEA3136644, study PRJEB25190) | human gut metagenome | reverse complement strand
TATGGAATTCAACAAATGCCTCTGCTCCACGCAAAGGCTGATGAAATATACGGAAGGAAGCCGCAATTCGTTCCTCTTCACCCTGGGAAACAAATGTTTCCGAAAAGGGCTCGAAGAGTCGGAAGTGAAGCGCCTGGCGGCGGAAAAGCTGGGAGAAACGGGGATTACCGCCACAGGGCTGCGGAACATGGTAAACAGCGGTAATATTTATTTGAGCGGTGCCAGCAGGGATTCCAAATCCTACGGCTACAGGCTGACGCTGACGGTTGTTTCTACTGCACCGGACAATATTACATGGATCGGGAGAGCTATCCGGAAGCGCTGCTTCTGTTCGTGCGAAACGGCGAGATGGATGTCAAATACAACAACAAGGCGTATACCATTCACAAGGGTGATGTTCTTCTGCTCGACTGCGTCAATCCGCACTACTACCGTTCTCACGACGGCACAGAGTTCGTCTATATCCATTTTGACGGCGGCAATTCTCACGCGCTCGTCGACTATGTGATAGAATTAAACGGCGGTCCGGTATTCCGTCAGGACGAAAACATGGAGATCGGCAAGGAATTATATGAAACTGCGCTCATACACGAAAAAGGCACAGTACAGCCGCCTTTATATATTTCTACATGGATTACGCAACTTTTATACAAGCTTTCCCTGTCTGCGGTGCCGCCAATCGAAGAAAACGCGCCCATCAGTGAAGCCATTCGTTATATTCTCGCGCATGTCGGAGAACCCATCACGCTAGACGATCTGTCTCAACTGACAAACTTCAGTCCGTACTATCTATCGCATCTGTTCAAGAAGCAAACCGGCTACTCCCCCTCCGAGTACATCATCAACACGCGTCTGGAAAAAGCACAGCGCCTGCTGACGCACAGCCGAAAATCCGTGGCAGAAATCGCGTACGAAGTCGGCTACGGCTCCGCGAGCAGCTTCATCAACGTGTTCACGCGAAAAGTCGGCTGCACGCCGAAAACATATCGCACGCAGCAGCAGAGCGGCAACGTACTCGCCAGCAACGACATCGAAATTTTCTAAACGCAAAAGACCGAAGCAACTGTGCTCCGGTCTTTTTCTGTCGAGAGTTTGCGCCAAAATTGCGCGGTTCTGCTTTTTATTTATCGGTCTTGCTTTTGCGGTTTCCCCACATAAAAAAAGCAGCTGCCGTCATCTTCATCGGGGAATGAGGATGACGAACAGCTGCCATGCCGCGTTGGTTTGGCTGTTCTAAAATCCCAAGCGAACAGTCAAAAAATCAAACGTCGAGATGCAGGTTCTAAGAGAATGAGCCTACCATGAAAAGAGAAAATTGAATTATCTGATTGTTAAAAAATGGAGAAGGATACCGATTACATGTAATCAGCTACGTTGTCCTTGGTTACCGGCTCAAACGGAATCCAGAAAATTGAATCGCTGTAATCCTTGCCGGAAGTATCCAGTGCACCGAGTTCTTCCATACCAGTGCCCAGCTTCTTACCGTTAATCATGTTGTCCGCAGCAATGACCGCGCCCTTGCCCTGTCCTACCGGATTCTGGAATACGGTCATAGCCATATCTCCGTCCTGAACAGCCTTTGCGCCGTCAGCCGTGCAGTCGATACCAACGATCGGGAAGTTGATTTCCACACCGGCATCCTTGCACGCTTCTATTGCACCCAGTGCCATGGCGTCATTGTTCGCAATGATGCAATCAAATTCCTTGCCGGAAGTCAGCAGCGGCTGAATCATTTCCTGTGCAGTCGGACGGTCATAGTCCGCAACAACCGGAGCGGAAGCCTCTACCGGATTGATGCCATTGTCCTTGAGCGCCTTGATAACGCCTTCCGAACGCTTGGTGGTAGAAACCTGACCCAGTGTGCCCTGAACCATCAGGTACTTCACTTCCTTCTGACTCTTCTGCTTGAAGTAGCTTGCCAGATATTCGCCCTGATAGTAACCGGAGGTGTCCTCATTGGAACCAACATAGGTTACATTGTCCGCTGCCAATTCGGAATAATTCGTAGGCGGACGGTTTACAAACACAAGGTTCTTTTCGCCCACTGCATCAATCAAAGACTGCGTGCCGTCTGCGTCAACCGGCAAACAGATAACCGCTTCCGCGCCGCCATTTACTGCGGTTTCGATGTACTGGATCTGCTTGGACGAGTCGTTCTGCGCGTCCTGCGATACAATCTTATAGCCGAGCGGTTCCGCTTCCGCTACCATTGCTTCTTCAATCGACGACATAAATTCATCGCGGGACGCCATAACGAATGTCAGTTCCGTCAGACCGCCGCCGTTGGAAGCAGCCGAACCGGTATCCTTCGAACCGGAACCGCCGCAGCCTGCCAGCGCGCCGACACATGTCACACCTGCCATCAAAATCGCCATTGTTCGCTTCAGTTTCATCCTTGTTTCCTCTCTTTCTGTTGAGTCACAGATTCATTGTTGCAATGAATAAGGAGCTTCCAATCTCCGCCGCGGCATGTGCAGAGAAGATTCCTCCTCGCAAAGCAGTTACTTTTTCAAACTGTCTTTCTGTTGCACCTATCATACCAAAGAAACGCGACAGTGAACATACGCTTTTTTGTCTCTTTATTCATCGTTTTTGTTATTTTTAGTAAGATTGTTATATTTTTCGCATACTTTTTATCAAATTTGCCATTTTATTCACCTTTTTTGTCATATATTTCTTTATGCAAAGTCTTGCATTTCATTATTCTTTGTCTGTTTTTTGTTTGTTTTTCCTCGCTTTTATCCATTATACACGAAAATCAGCTTGTAATTTTTTACAATATTCCAATTCTGCTTTCAGCTTTTATCCGCCGGCTGAAACAAAATTGCGGTGCACAGGCCGAAAAACACGGCAGCAGAAATGCCCCCTGCCGCCGCTCGAACACCGCCGGTAAATGCGCCGAGCAAGCCCTGCTGCGCCACCGCCTGTCTGACACCTTCCGCCAACGTGCAGCCGAATCCCAGCAGAGGCACAGTCGCGCCTGCACCCGCCCACTGCTTGAACGGCTCATATATCCCTATCGCGGTCAGAACCACACCGAGCACCACATAAGAAGTCAAAATACGCGCCGGTGTCAATCGGGTCTTGTCAATCAAAATCTGGCTCAGCGCGCAGATAGTCCCTCCTGTTATAAACGCATAGAAATATTGCAATTAGGACTCACCCTTTCCCACGTGTTCCAATACGGCAGCATGGCAGATGCCGGGAATGCTCTCTCCCTGCTGTACGCTGGTCGGGCTCATCAGCGCTCCGGTCGCCGCGACAATCACGCGCCGCAGCTCTCCCGCCGCCAATTTCGGCAAAATATGCGCGCACAGCACGGATGCCACACAGCCGCAGCCCGAACCTCCCGCATGGACATCCTGTTTCTCCGAAAACAGCAGAATCCCGCAGTCCTGATGCTTGTCCGCCAGCACAATGCTGTCGTCCTGCGCCATCGTGCACAGCAGCCGTGAACCGACGCGCCCCAAATCACCGGTATAAATGACATCATAGTCCCCCGGATGCGTGCCCGTATCACTGAGCAGCGTGCGAATGGTGTTATATGCTGCCGGTGCCATAGCCGCGCCCATGTTATTGGCATCGGTCACACCCAAATCGCAAATTTTCCCCAAGCAGGCATGCGTCAGGCGCACGGACGCCTGTACGTCTGCATGGCTTACTATGCAGGCGCCCGCCGCCGTTGCCGTCCATTGGGCAGTCGGCGTGCGCTGTCCGCCATAGGCGAGCGGAAAGCGGTACTGCCGTTCCGCCGTACAAAAATGCGAGGATGCCGCCGCACACACGCGCTGGGCATAGCCGCCGTCAATCATACAGCCTGCCAGCAGCAGCCCTTCTATCATTGTCGAACACGCACCGTACACGCCGAGATATGGCACCTGTGTGCTGCGCGCCGCATAGCTGGATGCAACACACTGACCGAGCAAATCGCCCGCAATCATCAAATCCAGCGCCGAAACCGGCAGACCGCATTTGTTCGCCGCCATCCGCACAGCAGCCTGCTGCATATGCATTTCCGCCTTCTCCCATGTTGCTTCTCCGCACATGGTATCCGGAAACAGTTGGTCAAACTGTGCGCCAAGCGGCCCTTCCTGCTCTTTTTTTCCGCCGACAGCCGCCCACGCGGACAGCATCGGCGGCTGTTCAAAGGCAATCGTGCTCACTCCCATTCGTTTTCCTATCATGATGACCTCCTCACGCACCGCCGAATATTGCCAGCACAACGCCATACACGATAGACGCACTGATGCCGTACACGAGCACCGGTCCGGCGATGGTAAACATCTTTGCCGCCGTGCCGAGCACCAAGCCCTCACTTTTAAATTCCAGCGCCGGCGCTGCGACGGAATTGCTGAACCCTGTAATCGGCACCAAGGTTCCCGCTCCCGCATGTTTGGCGAGCTTTTCATACACATGCAGTCCGGTAAGCAGGGCAGACAGCGCAATGAGTGTGATAGATACGGCTGTGCCTGCGTCGCTTTCATCCAGTCCCGCCATTTGCCAAAAAACAAGAATGCCCTGTCCCAACGCGCAGATGCCGCCGCCGACGGCAAACGCCCACAGCATGTTCTTTCCAAGTGGTGATTTTCCACAGCTGCGCTGTATCATTTGGTTGTACTGTTCCGGTGTCGGCTGCATGTCAATCCCTCCGTTTCTCTGCGTTAGTATGCGCCGTTTTTCCGCAATCCATGCACAAAAAAGTGACTGCGGCAATTTTGCCGCAGTCACCCAAACAATTTCTTATTTTACAGCAGAGAATCGTACAATTCTTCGTAGATTTTCGCGGACGCCGTCCACGAGTAATCCTTTATCATACCGCGCTCTACCATCGCCTTCCAAGCATCCGGTTCGTCATAGAATACCTGTTCCGCATAGAAAATGGTATTGAGCATCTCATCCGCATTGTAGTTTGCAAACGAGAAACCGGTGCCTGTCTGTTCAAACCGATTGTACGGCTGTACCGTGTCGCGCAGACCGCCGGTTTCCCGCACAATCGGAACCGTGCCGTAACGCAGAGAAATGAGCTGTGTCAAACCGCACGGCTCAAACCGAGACGGCATCAGCATCGCATCCGCTGCCGCATACACGCGGTGTGCGCGTGTTTCATTGAACAGAATGTTCGCGGATACCTGTCCCTTTCTCGTCCACTCATAGTAGCGGAACAGATTTTCATAGCGCGGATCGCCTGTGCCGATGATTACCAGCTGTACGCGGGAGGTCAGCAACCGTTCCATGACCCATTCGACAAGATCCAAGCCCTTCTGATCGGTCAGGCGGGTAATCATGGCAATCATCATGACATCCGGATCTTCCGGCATGCCCAGCTCGCGCTGAATCGCCAATTTACATGCCTTTTTGCCCTCCTCAAAGGTGGTTTCATCGTAGTTCTCCGCAATCATTTTGTCGGTTGCAGGGTTGTACAAATCATAATCAATGCCGTTTACAATGCCCCACAGCGAATCCGAGCGGGCATTGAGCAGACCGTCCAAACCTTCGCCATAATACGGCATGCGAATCTCATTCGCGTAGGTATTGCTGACCGTGGTAATGCGGTCTGCGTATACCAAGCCGCCCTTGAGCATGTTTGCATCCCGATGGAACTCCATGCGTCCCAGTGTAAATACATGTCCCGGCAGGCCGGTAAAGCGCCGCATGGTCTGAATATCCCAAACGCCTTGGAATTTCAGATTGTGCACGGTCATAATCGTGCGGATGCCGCGGAAGAACGGGTTATCCTGGAACATTTCATGCAGGAATACCGGAATCAGCGCCGTCTGCCAGTCGTGGCAGTGGATAATATCCGGACGGAATCCAATGACCGGCAGCATAGACAGCACAGCCTTGGAGAAAAAGCTGAATTTCTGAATATCCCACAGAATATCGCTGTACAGCCGCTCTCCCTGGAAGAAATGTTCATTGTCGATGTAATAATAGCGAATGCCGTCAAACTCACAGGTCATGATACCGACATAGAAATTTCCCAGTTCTCCCAAATCCATGTAGAAGCTGTCGAGATAGGAAAATCTGCTGCGATACTTCTGCGGAATGCTGGTGTAATCCGGAATGACTACGCGCACATCGTATTTGTCTTTATCCAAAGACTTCGGAAGCGCTCCGACAACATCCGCCAAGCCGCCCGTCTTGACAAACGGCACGCACTCCGATGCTGCAAACAATATATTCTTCATAATAGATTTCCTCCATTCTGGTGAAGCAAGCAGTTCCCGCCTCGGTTCTTCCCTCCATATAGCTGCGCATATCTCGCAGACATTGCATCATACTATTTTATTCTATTATAAGATACCCATTCAGCATTGTCAACGGATGCAAGCGAGCAGCTGTTAAAGTTTTTGTGCATTTTCCCGTCTTTTCCGCATTTTAATACACACATCGTCGACTTTTGTGCACAAATATGGATTTTTATTCCGATATCAGCCCTTTGCCTCGCTGTCTGACTGTCCGTAGGAAAATCCCACATCACCGCTGCCGGAGCCGGTATCCGCCGCGCCGCCGCTGTTGAGCGCCATCACACAGGCGCCTACCGCCAACGCAAACAGCAAAATAACAATCACGACAACCGCCGCAATGCCGCGGCCGCTGATCAGCTGCTCCGGACCGTCATCCTCGTTTTCCAAATCCGCCTTCCGTTTGATGCGGTTGCGTCTCGGCGGCTTCTCCATCGGCGGCTTCTCCATCGGCGGCTGCTCTGCCTGCTCCGTTGCGACAAAATCCGTCGGAATCGGAATATCCGGAATGCTTTCCACCTCTATCGGCTGTTGTTCCACAACATCCTCAAAGACCGACTCGTCCACTTCGTGCTGCGTCTGTTGCTGTTCGATTGCCTGTTTGATGTCTTCCTTCGCCAAAACCTGCGTGTATGCTTCGCTCTCTATCGGCTGTGCGTCCTCCGCCTCTTGGACAGGCTGGCTTGTCTGCTCCGTTTCATCCGGTTCCGGCTCAGCCTGCTTTGCCTCCTGTATTTCTTCCTTCGAGATGATGCGCGTCGGCTGCTGCGCATAGGCATGCATCGCCTGATGAATGTCCTCGCGGGCAATCGCGCGCGTATACCCTTCATCTTCGATTTCATCCGCTTCCGGCGGCATCTCGCGGCCGCTCTCCGCCATAACTTCCTGCACATATTGTTTCAGCAGCTCGTCGGTATCCTGCTTGCCTTCTTGCGGCTGTACCGCCGGCTCCTGTTTCGGTGCCTGTTCCCGCTGCGCCAATATTTCCTGAATATCCGCCGCAAATACCTTCGTCTCGTCTTCGATCTCCGGCTGTTCCGGCGCTGCGGTCTCCCGCTCCGCCGGCCGTGTATGCTCACTGGTCATGACGTCCTGCACATACTGCTGCAGCTCTGAATCCTCATCCGGTCGTGCCTGTTCCATCGCACGCGCAAGATCCTCTCGCGAGACGGCGCGGGTGTACTCGTGCTCTGCCTGTTCCCGCTCTCCCAATTCCTCGTCAATCACCTGACCGATTTCATCCTGCAATCCCTCTGGCATGTACTCTTCTGCCGGATCCGGAACAAAATCCTTTCCAAACGAAATGTGCTGTGTTGCATCCATACCGCTTGCGTCGCTCTGTACATACCCCTTTGGAACGGCGATGGTAAAATCATCCTCCGTCGAAACATGTTCGTCTTTTTGCGGTGCCGCAGTCGGTGCACCGCAATAAATACAGTACTTGGTTCCGTCTGCCAGCTGTTTTCCGCATCGGATGCAATACATACACATCTCCTCCTTTTCCTATCATTGAATTGGTTCTATTATACGGCATCTCAGAAACAATGACAAGTTTTTCTGACAGGATGCGTCATATACAGCAGCATATGCAGCGCATGCATACAAAAGAACCCCGAACGTTTCCGCTCGGGGTTCCTATATCAAAACATGAAAAAGGTAGGGACGGGACCAAACAGCGCGTGCGCTGTTGTCCTTAGTATACCAAAACTTCTCCCGTTTCATTTGCTGCAATTATGACGGTTTTGTAAAATCAAAATCCGCTGACTACGCCGATAATCAATCCCGCCAAAATGCCAATCGTCATGACAACGGCACAGAGCAGATATGCACTGCTCTGTTCCTTTTGCGCGTGCAGCTTTTGAAACATGCCGCGAATCAGAGCCACAATGCCAAACAACGCAAGGAGCACAAAGGCAATACATCCCACCGCCATCGCCATGGACTCCGCCGTCAGAACACGCGCAATCAGCATGATAATACCCGCAGACAGACAAATCAGGACAAATGTGACAATCGGCAGTCCGCCTGTCCGGCTCGAAAGGTCCGGAAGATTTTCCAACGGATCTTCTTCCAATCGCTCCGGCTCAACCGGCTTTGTGTCTTCTTCTACCAGCTTGACCTGATAGTTCTTTTTTATTTCTGGCTCCATCCTCATCTCATCTCCTATTTATATGAATATATGTAGCATATCACAGGATACACCGCACTGTAAAGCATTCCGTGTCGAGATTCACAAAACATTCATTATTCTGCCGCTTTATAGTTGTACACCGGACGAATGCGCCGAACAATTTCCGCTGTCGGTGCAATCTGTTCCACAATTTCATCCATGCTTTTATACGCCATCGGCGATTCATCCAATGTATCACGCTGGACGCAGGTTGTATAAATACCGCGCATGGACTGCTGAAACTGTTCCAGCGTCAGGGTCTTTTTCGCATCCGCGCGGCTCATCAGACGGCCCGCACCGTGCGGTGCCGATTGATTCCAGTCCTCATTTCCCTTCCCGACACAAATCAAGCTGCCGTCCCGCATATTGATCGGAATGAGCAGCCTTTCGCCCCGCTTTGCGGACACACTGCCCTTGCGCAAAATCATCGCATCGGTATCAATATAGTTGTGAATGGTTGAGAACGCGTCAACACAGGTCAAATGCATCTGCTGCAAAATCGTCTGCACCATTGCCTGCCGATTGCAAACCGCAAACTGCTGCACCAGCTTCATATCATGGATATAATCCGCAAACAGTTCTCCCGTGACATACGCCAGTTCCTGCGGAACATCCGGCGCATAGTCCCGTTTGATTTCCGCTGTCACCTGCGCAATATCCCGCTCACGCCCCTGCGCCTTGAGCTGGCGCATCGCCTCCTGCACATGCGGGCGGCATCTGTGCTGCAGCGCCTTCCAACCGGCTTTCTGGTAAAAATTCGCAGTCTCTACGCCGAGATGGCGGCTTCCCGCGTGTACCACAAGATACAAGGTGCCATCTTCGTCGCGGTCGATTTCAATAAAATGATTGCCGCCGCCCAGCGTACCGATGCTGCACTGCGCCCGCTTGCTGTCTATTTGCTTGGCACAGCGCAAGTCTTGCAAATTGATTTGCTTTGCCAGCGGATGCGCAGCTGTGCGCACGGCACGCCCTGACGGAATGTATGTGCGGATGACGCGATCCAGCGCGTCAAAATCAATCTGCGTTTCTCTGAGCTTGACGGTTTCCATGCCGCAGCCGATATCTACGCCGACCATGCCCGGCACCACTTTATCCGTCAGCGTCATCGTCGTGCCGATGGTACAGCCTTTGCCCGCGTGCGCGTCCGGCATAATGCGAATTTTTGCATCGGCGAACGCTTGCTGATCGCAAACCATTTGAATTTGCTGCCGCGCCTGCGGCTCCAAGGTCTTGCAAAAGCATTTTGCCGTGTTGTGTGCTCCGTGAACGGCAATCATGTTACCCCTCCTATCGTACAAATATCCAGATATAGCAAAAAGACCTTAACTTTCGTTAAGGTCTTTGGTGCAGATGGAGGGACTTGAACCCTCACGTCCTTGCGAACACTAGCACCTGAAGCTAGCGCGTCTGCCATTCCGCCACATCTGCAAATGGTGCGACTGGCCGGACTTGAACCGGCACGGTTGCCCACACGCCCCTCAAACGTGCGCGTCTGCCTATTCCGCCACAGTCGCATGTATGAGTTGTCTGAGCAACTTGAGGGAGAAATACCGAAGCATTTCTGTCGCATCTCTCAGCGACGATTAGTATTATACCGCGCCCACAAACAAATGTCAACTATTTTTTCGATTTTTTTGAGAAAAATTTGCGCGGAAAATTTTCTAAAATAATTTCAAAAATAATAACTATTACTACTTGACATTCCGCACGAATCTGCTATACTGTAGGTGTCGAAAGACAAAAGACCTTCCGGAGGTGCAGCATGCGAATCACGCATGAGGCGGATTACGCAATCCGTATTATGTACTGTTTGGCTGAGCGAAATCAGACGATCAGTGCAAAGCAAATTTCAGATGACAGCGGGGTTCCTTCTCGGTTCGCCCTGAAAATCCTGCGCAGGCTGACGCAGGCCGGTCTGACAGAGTCCTTTAAGGGTGTCAGCGGCGGCTACCAGCTCGCCCGCGCAGCAGACCATATCTCTCTCGGTGAGATCATTGAAGTAATCGACGGTCCGATTGAAATCAACCACTGCCTGAGCAGTGAATTTGACTGCAGCCGCGTGCAGCAAAAAAATGAATGCACATTTCACCGGCTGTTCAGCGCAATCAATCAGGATATCCGCAGCAAATTATATGACCTGCCTCTGTCACAGTTCGTGCCGGAGAAAAATCAGGCATAATAATTATATTTTGAGTTCAAACACACGATACTATACTATATTATTTAGGAGGATATGATTATGGCTAAGTTTGTATGTACTGTATGTGGTTATGTGTACGAAGGTGACGCAGCTCCGGAGCAGTGCCCGGTATGTAAGGCACCGGCTAAGATGTTCAAGGAAGTCGCTGGCGAAATCGAGCTGGCAGCTGAGCACGAGTACGGCGTATACGAAAAGACCGTTGCCAACAACGACAACGTTTCCGCTGAGGACAAGGAATATATCCTGGAGCAGCTGAAGGCAAACTTCAACGGCGAATGTTCTGAAGTTGGTATGTATCTGTGCATGGCTCGCATCGCACACCGCGAGGGCTATCCGGAAATCGGTCTGTACTGGGAAAAGGCTGCTTACGAGGAAGCAGAGCACGCTGCTAAGTTCGCAGAGCTGCTCGGCGAGACGCTGGAGCCGAACATGAAGGCAAGCACCAAGGAGAATCTGGCATGGCGCGTTGACTGCGAGTTCGGCGCCACGCAGGGCAAGTTTGACCTGGCCGCCTGCGCCAAGAAGAACGGCCTGGACGCCATCCATGACACCGTGCACGAGATGGCCCGCGACGAGGCCCGTCATGGCAAGGCCCTCAAGGGCCTGCTTGAAAGATACTTCAAGTAAGCCGAAACCCCTTACAAATCAAGCGATTTTCGAGAGGAAGCTGAGAAATCAGCTTCCTCTTTTTTGCGCCGCGGGAGAGCGGGGGAGTGGATAAAAAGGTGGATGTGCGTTCCTGTTTTCGCCAATAAAATCATCAAAAGTGGCAATTCAAAAAGTGGATATTGCTATGATATACCTTTGAGTGTTCGCGAAACAAGATGTTTGAACTATATTAAACATCTTTTCTCATCTTTCAGTATCCAAGAGCAAGAATGAAGAAGTGCGAGCATCATTAAACAACTTTGAAACGAAAAGAAGCAAAATTAAATCAAAAAACATCAAGTGATCTACCAATTTTAGGTAGATCACTTTTGCTATACTAAGCCCAGAAAGTGAGAGATGAAACAAAACAAAACCTCACTTCAAAATAATGGTGGCGACCTAAAAAATACGCACGATGCCAAGAGCATCAGAAAGGTTTTACTATGAATACTACTTCTACTATGGCTACCATTTCCGAGCGTTTCATCATTGATTTTATCAACAAGCAGATCATCGGCACAAAGGCGAGCTTTGACAAGGCCAGCAAAGGCGCAGGAGCGATTTATGAAGAGTTGGCTACTAAGGTTGCCAAGCATCCCGCCTTTGAATTAGTTATCAAGGAACAGAAGAAGCGCATCAACAAGCCGAAGAAGACCTATGACGGGTTGACCTTTAAGTTTATGGAACAGTATATCGCCATTAAGGACGATGCCGAGCGTGTGATGCGAGTTTATGAGGCAGTCAAGAATACCTCAAAGAGTATGAAAATGGGCGTCTATCCTACTACAAAGAAGTGGTTTCTTAATAAATATAAGGGTTTTGATATGGCAACTGCCAAGGCCGAGATCACTGAGGTGGCAATGCGAAAGGCGACCGAGCGTGCTTTGTCTGTCAATCATGAGAACAGCGTCGTCGCTTTGCCTGAAAAAGTTAGTGCTTAATCCAAGAGCTGAAGAATTGAAAGGAGTTTATGAAAATGGATAAGTATCTCTACAAGGTCGATTTTGTGGCTAAGACCATTACTATTACCGCCGAGTGTGCCGAGAAGATGAATGACCCTAACACCACCGAATACAAGGCTATCCGTCAACTGTGTGCGGACTTCCCTGCTATGAA
>OLOX01003285.1_pt1 | contig 12383 bp, 10 predicted proteins | sample 1672091 | NCBI WGS metagenome assembly OLOX01 (sample SAMEA3136644, study PRJEB25190) | human gut metagenome | reverse complement strand
GAAAAGGTAGAATGAAGCCCGGGTTCAACGCCCGGGCTTCCGCTGTTTACTTGAGAGTCACACCATAGTGGAACGCCTGTCCAACCTTTTCGCCCAGAACCAGATACTGATTGTTCATGGTGTCAAACGTGATGGGGCGGAGCTTGCTCACATCCACCTTTCCATTGTCTCCAAGCACGGATTCGTCAGCAGACACATTGACAATCCGTCCCACCAGGCGGCAGGTTTCGGGGTCGTAGGAGATCACCTCGCACTCCAATGCCATGGGCAGTTCATTGATGAGAGGCGCGTCCACAAATTCGGACTTCGTTGCGTGGAAACCGGCCTTGGCGAATTTGTCCGGCTCCTTGTTCCCGGACACGAGACCCACATAGTCACAAGCTGCCACATGGTTTGCAGTCGCCATGGACACCGTGAACGCCTTGCGGGTCATCAGATTTTCAGCAGTCTTGTGACCAGAGTCCACACAGATGGTGATTTCTTTTTCCTCGGTAACTGGCTCGCCGTTTTCATCCAGCACAAAGCCCGGTTCCTCGATTTCAAAATCAATGCAGCCCTGCGCCTGCCTGCGCGCGCGCAGTTTCCCGGCCAAAGCGCGCATCTGGTAAAGCGTGTCCGCCACGGCGGCCATCGCGTCCGCCTGCTGCTCGCTTCCGTTAAACAGCGCGTTCACATCGTCGTACACCAGCCGCGCCTTGCTGCACGTGATGGTTCGGGCGATGCGCTCGTCCACCACGCGCCCCGCATCGTCGATTTCCATCAGCGCGGTCATCGTGAATTTATCCTCGTTCGGCCGCAACGAACAAACGCCGTTGCAGAGCTGCTCCGGCAGCATCGGCAGCACGCGCCCCGGCAGATAGACGCTCGTGCCGCGCGCAAACGCTTCGCGATCCAGCGCCGTTCCCGGCCTGACGTAGTGCCCGACGTCCGCGATATGCACGCCGAGGCGCACATGGCCGTTTTCAAGCTGCTCAAGGCTCACAGAGTCGTCGAAGTCCTTTGCATCGCGCCCGTCAATGGTGAACGACAGCAGATGGCGCAGATCCTCGCGCGTCGGGTCGTCCGCCAGATCCGCCGGGCGGCAGGTGTCCGCCTCCTTCAGCACATCCTCCGGAAAATCAGTGCGCAGGCGCATGCTCATCACCAGTGCGTCGAGCGCATAGGTCGCCTGCTCAAAGCTGCCGATGCGTTCCTCGACGCTGACGCACAGGCCGCCTTCATCCTCCCAGCGGGTGACATGGGTGCGGACAATTTCGCCGTCCTCGGCTTCGGCATGCAGGTCGGCGACGGCAATTTCAGCAGGGAGTCTGCGCTCGAGCGGCTGAATCACGCGCACACCGTCGTGCACCCGCAGCACACCCATGATGTTTTCATGCGCATGCGTCAGCACCTTGGCGACAATCACGCGGTCGCGGCCGATGCGTTCCGCCAGAACCGTATCGCCAAAGAGCGCTCCGCGCGCGTTTTCTTTCGCGCAGGTGTAAATCGTTCCGTCCTCGGCCTCCATGCGGATTGCGCCGCGAGCCATGCCGCGAACGGTCAACTGCACCGTTTGTTCCTTTTGTGTGCGCTGGGCGCGCATATCCCGCGCGGGGCGCTCAGAGCGAGCGCTCGGCCTGCGGTTTGAGTAGCGTGTGTCGCTTTTCATATTTCTTCTCCTGCTTTTATCTTGCCTGTTCGGGTCTTCGTTCAATCCATATTTTCAAATTGTTCAAAATTTCAAATTGCTCAAAAAAGAGGCCAAAGCATCTGCTTCAGCCTCTTTCGCTTTCACTTAGCCGATCATCGCAACGATGAGCGCGCAAATGATAAACACACCTGCGGAAACCTTCGTCGCCAGAGCGAGCTTACCCTCCATCGACTTCGCCTTGTTCTTTCCAAAGAACGTCTCGGCGCCGCCCGCAATCGCACCCAGGCCATTGGATTCGCCCGGCTGAAGCAGAACGGTAGCGATGAGGATGAGCGCGGTGATCACAAGCAGCACGGTGACAATACCGTTAAGGATCGCCATATATCTTCGCCTCCTCGACTCGTTAAGCGAATTAACGCTTGGAGAACTGCGGCGCGCGGCGTGCAGCCTTGAGGCCGTACTTCTTGCGCTCCTTCATGCGCGGATCGCGCGTGAGGAAGCCAGCCTTCTTCACCGCCGGACGGAGCTCCGGATCGGCCTTCACGAGCGCGCGGGCAATGCCGTGACGGATCGCACCGGCCTGGCCGGAAAGGCCACCGCCATACACGTTGACCAGCACATCGTAGCGGCCCTCCAGATTGGTGAGCGCCAGCGGCTGACGAACGGTCATCTTCAGGGTCTCCAGACCGAAGTAGTTGTCGATATCGCGGCCATTGATGACCACCTTGCCGTCGCCCGGAACGAGGCGAACACGAGCAATGGCCTTTTTGCGGCGGCCGACCGCCTGATACTGAACCTGTGCCATGTTACAAACTCTCCTTCCTGCTAATTACTTCACCAGCTCGAGCACTTCCGGCTTCTGCGCCTCGTGCTCATGCTCGGCGCCGGCATACACGCGCAGCTTGCGAGCCATCTGACGACCCAGCGGGCCCTTGGGCATCATGCCCAGAATCGCGTGCTTCACAGCGAACTCCGGCTTCTCAGCCATCAGCTTACGATACTTGGTCTCCTTAAGGCCGCCGGCGTAACCGGAATGATGGTAATACACCTTCTGATCGAGCTTCTTGCCGGTCAGAACCACCTTGGCGGCGTTGATGACGATCACATGATCGCCGGGGTCGCAGTGGGGAGGGTAGGGGGGCTTATTCTTACCGCGCAGAATCGCGGCAACCTGGCTGGCCAGGCGGCCGAGCGTCATGCCGTCGGCGTCAACAACATACCACTTGCGCTCGACGGTCTGGGCATTTGCCATAAACGTTTTCACGTGAATTCCTCCATTATCCTGAAAATCAGAATCTAAGGTGCATCGCGCTGGTCAGACGCTCTGCTAAAGCGCGCGCAGATTCTCCCGGGGCTAATCAGTCGAACATACGCACTGGCTATTTTAACCGCTTTCTATCCCTTTTGTCAAGGCTTTTTGCTGATTTTATCAAAGAAATTTGACTTCTTTCCCCTTTTCGCCTCCGTCCGCGACATTTTTTTCAAACCACCTTGACAAACGCCCCCGACCCGGCTAGAATAAATGTCAAGTTCACAGCAACGAACCCAAAGATGATGATGGGAAATAATCAGGGGATTTCTTCCGTCAAGAGAGTCGGCGGCTGGTGCAAGCCGAACGGAACGCCTTTTGAGAACTCCTCCCGGAATCGCGCGGATGAAACGCAGTAGTTCGCGACGGATGACCCCGTGATCGGTCAGGCCTTGTCTGAGGCCGTGAGGGCTGAGTCATCAGCCGAATTAGGGTGGTACCGCGCTGAAAGTCATGTATTCAAGCGCCCCTATGTCGCTTTTTAAGCGGCTGGGGGCGCTTTTTCGTTCCCCGGCCAATCGTTTTGTTTCAGTTTGAAAGGAGAAACCCATCATGTATCAGGGCTGCAAAAAGTATATCCCGTTCACTCCCGTTTCTCTGCCGGATCGCACCTGGCCGAACAACCGCATTGAAAAAGCGCCGACCTGGTGCTCCGTCGATCTGCGCGACGGCAACCAGGCGCTTGTCACGCCGATGAACCTTCAGGAAAAGCTCGATTTCTTCAAGCTGCTGGTGGATATCGGCTTCAAGGAGATCGAGGTCGGCTTTCCCTCCGCCTCCGAAACGGAATATGAAATTCTGCGCGCGCTGATCGACGACCATTATATCCCGGATGACGTCACCATTCAGGTGCTGGTGCAGGCGCGCGAGCATCTGATCCGCAAAACCTTCGAGGCCGTGCGCGGCGCGAAAAACGTCATCATCCACTTCTATAATTCCACCTCAACCCTCCAGCGCAAGGTCGTCTTCAAAAAGGACATGCAGGGGATCATTGATATCGCTGTCGCGGGCGCAAAGCTGGTGCGCGAGCTGACCGAAGCCGATCAATCCGGCACGAATTTCCGCTACGAATACTCCCCGGAGTCCTTTTCCGGCACGGAAATGGATTTTGCCGTGGATATCTGCCATCAGGTGATGGAAACGCTCGGCGCGACGAAGGAAAACCCGGTCATTCTCAACCTGCCCAACACGGTTGAAATGTGCACGCCCAACACCTACGCCGACCAGATCGAATATTTCATCCGCCATCTGCCCAACCGCGACGCGGCGATCATCTCCGTCCATCCGCACAACGACCGCGGCACGGGCGTGGCCTGCGCGGAGCTGTCCATGCTGGCGGGCGCGGATCGCGTCGAAGGCACGCTGTTCGGCAACGGCGAGCGCACGGGCAATCTCGATATCGTCACCGTCGCGCTGAACATGTTCACGCAGGGCGTTGACCCGATGCTCGATTTCTCCCATATCGACCATGTCCGCGAGATTTACGAGCGCTGCACCAAGATGCACGTGCCCGAGCGCTGGCCGTATGCGGGCAAGCTGGCCTTCACCGCCTTCTCCGGCTCGCATCAGGACGCCATCAACAAGGGGCATGAATACATGCACGAATCCAAGACCCCGTATTGGGAAATTCCGTATCTACCGATCGACCCCGCCGATGTCGGCCGCGAATACGAACCGATCATCCGCATCAACAGCCAATCCGGCAAGGGCGGCGCGGCGTTCATCATGGATCACAATTACGGCTACCACATGCCCAAGGCGATGCATCCGGAATTTGGCGCGGTTGTGCAGGCCGAATGTGACAGAACCGGCCGCGAGCTGACGGCAAACGAGGTCTACGAGCTGTTCCACCGCGAGTTCCTCAACATCAGCGAACCGTATGCGCTCTCCCGCGCGAAGTTCTACGAGGAAGCGATTGCGGGCAGCGCGGCAAACGTCACCCATTTCTCCGGCGTGCTCAGCGTGCGCGGCCAGTTCGTGCAGCTTGAGTCCCGCGGGAACGGCCCAATCGATGCATTCTTTAATGCGCTGGGGCAGGCGGGCATCGAGGGCTATTCCTTCATCTCCTATTCCGAGCACGCCATTTCGATGGGTTCCGATTCGCAGGCCGTGGCCTACATCGAGCTGCGTGTGCCGGGCGGCCGCCGCATCTTCGGCGTCGGCACGGAGCATAACATCAACTTTGCTTCCGTCAAGGGCATTTTGAGCGCCATTAACCGTTTTGAGAGCGGCATGGCGTAATTCAGAAAACACACGCAAAGAATCCCTCCATGATGATTCGGAGGGATTTTTTTGATGGATGGAATATCGCGCAAAGCCGCTCGAGCGATATGTCCCGACCATTCTTATTCAATCGCCGTTCTGCTCATCCGCGCGCAGAGAATCGCCATGTCGTCGCAGGCCTCGCCCGAGCTGACTGCGCGGGCAATCAGTTTTTCGCCCACCGATTGCGGATGCAGCCACGCCAGCTTGCCGATATCCTCCCGCAGGGCAACCTCGCCGCCGGGATATGCGTCGCGCACGCCGTCGGTCATCATCACCACCACGTCGCCCGTCTGCATCGTCATCCGGAGCGAGCGGGATTCCACCTCCGGCAGAACGCCCACCGGCAGCGTGTCCGCGCCGATGGTTCGCACCTCGCCGTCGCGCACGATATAGGAAGCGCAGGCCCCCAGCTTTTCAAACGCCGTCTCACCGCTGTGCAGATCGCACACGCAAAGATCCATCGTCGCGTACATCTCCCGCCCCGTGCACATCAGCATCAGCGCGTTCACCACATCCAGCGCCTGCGCCCGCGTGTACCCCGCCCGAAGGCTCTCCACCATCAGCTCAAGCGCCGCGTGGCTCTCCTGCCGGGCGCTGATTCCGCTGCCCATTCCATCCGACAGCGCCAGAACATGCCTGCCGCCCGGCAGAACGCGCGAAACATAGCTGTCCCCCGCCACGTCCTCGCCCGAGCGGCTTCGCATCGCCGCGCCGACTTCAAGGTTCAGCGCGGGCGTCTGCTCGAAAACCGCCTGCGTGCTCAACTGTCCCTCTCTGGCGCAGGCGCGCATCGGCACGCCGCAGGCGTCGCTCACCCATTTGACCAGCGACGCGCCCGCTGTCGCCTCCGGTTTGAGCAGCATCACTTCCATTCGCCCGGACAGCCGCAGCGCATAGGCAACGCGCACTTCATCCAGTCCCGCGCGCACCAACGCATAGCGCAGTCGGCGATACGCCGCGTCATCCGGGTGGATTTCGCCCAGCGTCCGCTCACAAACCTGATGCGCCGCGGCGCTCGTCTTTTGCAAAAGGTGCACGCATTGGCCGATGATCGGGTTTTCCTCTCGCGGTGCGCCAAGCCCCTCCATCATCCGCGCCGTATCCTCATACAGCCGCGCCCACGAATGGATCATGGCCGCGCTGCGAATGGCAACGGCCTCCGACTGCGTCATCTCCTCCGGCTCGGCGCACTCGATCAGCGAGGTCACGCCCACGCGGCGCATATTGGATAGGGCGAGAAACGGAAGCATGCCCGGCAGCGCGTAGGCGGCGCGCCGAATCGCCGCAAGATCGCCCCGCATCAGCGCCGTTCCCGCCGCCGCGCCGCAGAGCATCAGCAGCGCGCAGACCCATCTCCGGTGCGTCTTGATTTCGCCCGCCAGAAACCCGCCGACGAGCAGCATGCCCGCCGTCTGCGGGCTGCCCTGCATCAGCGAAACCACGCCGCCCATGACCCCCGCACAGAAAATCGCCTGCGCCGCGCCGCCGACATACGCATGCTCCAGCGTCAGGTACAGCGCCATGGCGGGAGCGAGCGCCTGCCCACCCGGAAGAGGCGCGAGACCCGCCGCAAGCGACGCACAGACTGCCAGCACACAAATCGGCCGCGTCTCCCCGTCCAGCTCGTCCCGCCGGGAGACCGTCAACGCCGCGCCGTCATACAAAACGCTGAGCCCAGCGCCCGCCACGGCCGTCAACAGAACGACAATGATTTCATACCCATTTCCAACGCCCGTCACCGCCGCAGCCGTCAACTGGATCAGAAAAACCGCTGCCGCCATCGTCATCCGATTGGCCGGTTTCGCCCAAAGCCCCGTGCTCAGCCAAAGCATCGTGCAGACGGGGAGCTGCCAGCAGCCTGCCAACGCCCCGGCGGCATACTGCGCGGCAAAGCCCAGCATAACGCCCGCAAAGCCCGCCGGAACGCAGAACCCCTGCCGCAGCAGCACAGCAAACATCGCGCCCTGACAGCAATACCCGCCGCCCGGAAGCCGCGCAAACGACAGAATCGCCATCATCGCCGCGCAGAGTATCCGCTGAACCAGCGTGCCACGCATGCGCAGCGTTCGTTCTATCCCGGTCAGAAACCCGCTTCCCATGTTTCCGCCGCGCATCGCTATGGTTTCCTGTGCCAAAGTCCATCCCCCGCCTTCGTCGGTTTATGGCTTCATTGTATGGCTTCACGGCGCGCTTCATTGTCGTTTTTCTCCGCGAATCGAGGGAATCGCTTGACACAATAGCGCACAAAGACCCGATTGAATCGCGTCATCCAATCGGGTCCTTGCGCATATTCTCAATCTTTGGGCGTTTCTCGCGTTGTTCTTCGTCCGTTTTTCGCGCGTCCGACGTGCGGCTTCAATCCCACTCGTCCTCCTCGTCGTCATCGGTCAGGCCGAGCAGCTTTTTCGCCTCGCTCTCCGGCAAGCCATTGACGTCGGAAAGGCGCTTGGCGATGGTCTGCGTATGCTGCTGCGCATGATCCAGCTCCTCCGTCGCCTGCCTGAGCTTTTTCTGTGTGCGCCCGAGCAGAGCGGCGAAACCCGCAAAATCCGTGCGGATCGCGCCCAGCAGATTCATCACTTCCTGCGTGCGCTGCTCAATCGCCAGCGATTTGAAGCCCAGCTGCAAGCTGGAAATCAGTGCGGCCAGCGTGGTCGGCCCCGCGATGACCATGCGGCTTTCCTGCTGCACCCGTTCGGACAGCCCCGGAATCCGCAGCACTTCGGCAAAAAGCCCCTCGCTTTGCAGGAAAAGCACGGCGTAATCCGTCGTATAAGGCGGCGCTATCAGCTTTTCGGACATCCTTCTGGCGTGCATGCGGACGGCGGATTCGAGCAGCCCCCGCGCACTTTCGATATCTGCCCGTGTGCCGTTCTCCTGTGCGACGCACAGCTCATGGTATTCGCGCATCGGCAGGCTGGCGTCAATCGGCAGATACACGGTGTTCTGACCGCTCTGCCCCGGCATAACGACGACATAATCCGCGACGGGTTCCCCGTTGGGGCGCACCGGCGCATGTTCGGCATACTGCGACGGCGCGAGCATCTGCGACAAAATCGCCCCAAGCTGCGCCTCCCCAATCACCCCCAGCGGCTTTGCCCCGGAGACCATGCGTCCCAGCTCGTCGATGCTCCCGGCGAGGCTCTGCACCGCGCTCAGGCTGGCCGTCACCTGCTCCAGACGCTTTGTCACCACCGAAAAAGACGCTTCCAGCCGCTGATCCACCGTCGCATTCAGCTTTTCATCCACGGTCTGCCGCATCTGTTCCAGCTGCTGCCGGTTCTCCGCGCTGATTTTTTCCAGACCGCCTTCAATCGTCTGGCGCATGCGCTCCATGCGCTCCTCGTTGCTGCCCAGCTTTTCTTCCAGCGCCTGATTCACGCCGCCGATTCGCTCTTCATAGGCGCTCAGCCGCCGATCCATCGTCTGGCGCATATGCTCCATGCGTTCCTCTTCCTGCCTGCCGGCCGCGCGGAGCTGACCGCCCAGCGCGTCCATCTGCCCCTGCTGCGTGCGGGTCATTTCCCCCATCATACGCATCATGGAATCGTTGACGCTTTGCACGGTTTCGCTCAATTCCTTCCGCGCCTGAGCGCTGTTCTCCCGTCCGGCCTCATCCGCCTGCGCGAGCTTTTCCTGAACGGCGGCAGCCATCTCCTTCACCTGTTTTTCGGCCGTAGCTGATCTTCGAAACATCAAAATCAACGTAATCGCCATCATCAGCACCAGCGCCAGACACACCAGCACAACGACGTAAAGCGCCGACTGTTCAGAGAGAAAAACCATGAAGGGACACCCCGCTTTCTTCCCGGCAGTAGCGCGCGGGAGCTAAATGTGTTATAATCAGCTTGCCCGTTTGGGCAAAGGAGGTAAACCATGGCTCAAAAACGCAGAAAAGAACAGCTTATGAAACGCAGGGAGCGCAGGCTGACCGCGCTTTGCATCGGCGGCGGCATTGGCGCCATGCTGCTGAGCCTTTTCGTCTGCATGATGATTTTCGATATTCGCCCAGATGAAACGCCCGTTTCCGCGCCCGTAACGACCGCGCTGCCGTATGATTCTACGCAGCCCTTTTCCGCAGGCGATCTCACAAGCACGCAAATGAACGACCTTCGCGCAAACGGCCGCATATCCGTCAGCGATGGCCCGCGCGGCGTCAGCATCGGCGATTCACTCGATACGCTGCTCTCCCGCTACCCGAGCACCTACACCAATTCCGAAACCACGGGCGACCTGACCGGCGAGCAATCCAACGAGGAGATGATCCTCTATTGTGCGCAATACTTCGAGAATCAAAACGGCGTGATGACCGCCCTGCCGCCGCGCGGGCTGCTCACCGTCGATTCCGGCTCGATCATCGTGACCCTGATGGCGCCGACCTCCGCCTATCCGGCCGGAACGCTGGAGCAATACAGCCGGTATGAGCACGTCTACTGCATCTACACCGTTTCGCCCGATACCATGACCGTTCAATCCATCGTGCTCGGATTGAGCCGATAAAGATGGTTTTATTATAGGAAAGAAACGCCTTATTGTCAATTCCCCGCGTATAAAAGGTCTTTTTCGTCATGCACCGCTCATGCGAAAAAGACCTTTTTTGATTTCAGCGTCGTTCAAAAACGCCGCCCGTTTTTTTTCGCAAGTTCCGCCCATGTCATCATTTTCGGCACAGAAAAAGTTTTTTCGTCTCCCGTTGTGATGATCTTCAGTTCACCTGTCTGCGCATCAATGGGGATCTGCGAAAAACCGTATGTTTTCCAGATTCGTATAAGGCACGGTAAAATGGTTTTCCGCCTGAGAGGACGCGATGGATCCGATCATAGGGATTCCTCCTATGAGCTGTTCTGCTGTAATCTGATAAAATCCCGTTGAATCACCATTTTCATATCTGCAAATTTGAACCCGTTTAGGCGCGATACGAATGGATTGCCCCGGATATACAAAGTTCAAGATATTCTGCCATTTCTCCATGGTCTGCTCAATGGTCCAGTTCTTCCCCGGAATATAGCGCTGCCGCATATCCACTTCCCAAGGATATTTCCATTCGACGGCCATCTGCCGATCATCCGCCGCGTATTGTCCCGCTTGAATTGTCACGTCTTTCACGGCTTCATACTTCGTCGTACTGCCGTTTCCATTTGTCAGAAGCTGAATTTCAACCGTTTGTCCATCAATGTCATACGAACAGAATGTCTCCCCGTCTCTTTTTTCCGTTTTCTTCTGAATTTCTCGGATCATTGTCTCATTCCACGGCTTTTGATTCTCCACCGTTACCACCGGGCAGCGTTCCACCTCCGGCACAATAATCGGAACATCAATGCTCACCTCACCGTTTACCGTGTCGTATTTTTCTTTCCATCGCCCCATCTGCTCGACCTGCCCCCGCAGCTCCGAGATGGAAACCATCTCGCCTTGCGCCATCGCCAGCGTTGGCATAAGCAGCATCACGCCAAGCGTCGTAATCCATCGTTTCATCCGAATCCCTCCTTGCCGCTTTGTTCTCATGTGTAGCGGAAATTCTCACCGTTTCTCCGCTCGCTTATTAAGACGTAAAAAGCATCGGATTTTATATACCCATTTTTCAAGTCTTTTGATTATTCTTTTTTATTGTCCGATTATGGCGAATTGCGATTGTTTTCGTTTATAATATTAAGTTGCATGTTGATGCAGCACAAATCTACCGACGTCATTTAGCCAAAGTCCAAGCATACACAAGACGCGAAAAGCATCGTTCTTCGCGCCTTGTGTGCTTATCTGCTGTGGTACCAATTCGGTACCACATTCTTCATTCCGTCATACCATTCCAGCACCTGCGCAGCCTGCTTCCGCATGACCTGAATTTGTCCCTCTCCAAAGGGCATTGCCCACGGAAGCGAACCGAGAGTATTTGAGCAGATGTAAAAAGCAAGCAGTTTCCAGAATTCCATCGGGATATTGCCGCCAAAGTAGCCATCCACCATACCGGCAGCAAAAGCCGGCGCTGTTTGCGCGCACCAGACAACACGGTTAAATTCCTCCCATGGATCGCCAAAATCGTCCCGGTCAAAATCAATGATTGTCAGCACGCCATGGCTGTCGATCATCATATTGCCGATGTGGTAGTCGCCGTGTTGATAGCTCTGGGGTCTATCCTTCAGTAGATGCCGATTTCGGGTAAGGTAGGCAAGAAATAAATCCCCACCGCCATCATACTTCAGCTCGCAGTTTTCATACATAGCGATTCTTCTATCAATCTTAGCGTTAAATCGAATTTCCCAATCGGGAGCATTCGCCGGAGCCGGAATGGTATGGATTGAAGCCAATATGCATCCTGCATCCAGACCATAGCTATACTGCTGCTCGGGGCGCATTGCCATCATCGCGTCCTCTGCATCTACGCCATCAATCCAGCTTTGAATAGAGTACACCCCTTCGTCGCAGATTCCAAATTCCACAGGCAGACACATGGGGATATCAAGCTGTGAAACTTCACTCATTTTCTCGTATTCCCGGCGCTTGCGTTCCAGTCGATCAATAGACGAAACCCGAAGAAGGTACTTTGTGCCATCAGCGGTAACGGCACAATATTTCTGATCTCCCGACCAACCTTTGACTATTGGTGATTTGTTTACAATCGACTCCAGAATCACGTATTATTCCCCCTGTAAATCCTTCAGCCAAGCGTAGTTTGTCCTCTTCGCAGTAGTCAAGTTTTCCCGGCCTGTTGCTTTGTACATCCCTCTCACCTCGTTTCTCATGTTTTATAACTGTAGATGATCAAACAAATAAAGACATCCCGACGTGGTGAATGGTACAACAAAAACTCATCCAACCACCGCCACAAAAGGAGATGTCTCATACCTACAGTGTAAAGCAGTCGGAAGAAATTTGCAAGATCTTAAACGCATTGCGGCTCAGGAATTTTTATCCGATGTCTATCTAGAACATGTAAAGACCATGACCCGCTCTGTCTGACGGTTGCAAAGCAAAACTTTTCATAGAATTCAGCAACGTCCTACTCTCCCAAGTGACTTTTCCTGCCTGAATCCCGCACAGCGGGCGGCAGAAAAAATCCTAACCAAGTACAATGTCGCACATTGGTCGGGATAATCCGGAAAATGAAACTTTCCGGTTATATGAAAAGAAAAGACCCACCCTCACGGGCAGGTCTTTCTTTTCATGGAATCCGGCAACGTCCTA
>OLOX01003282.1_pt1 | contig 12391 bp, 10 predicted proteins | sample 1672091 | NCBI WGS metagenome assembly OLOX01 (sample SAMEA3136644, study PRJEB25190) | human gut metagenome | reverse complement strand
TTTCGAGCAGATTTTCTTGCAATTCAAGGATGACCTGAAGAATGGCAGAAGTGCAGTGCAGAATAAAGTGGTTCAAAAGCAGACAGGGGATAAAACCGTTCAGAACGCAGCAGCTCAGAAGATACCTTCGCAGAAACAGCCGCAGGGAAGAACTGTTCAGAAGGCACCGGTACAAAAACAGCTGTCAAACAAAACTGCAGCAACGCCGACACAGAAGCAGCTATCAGGCGGAGCATCTGCGAATGTACCATCACAGAAACAGCAATCAGATCGTACAGCTCAGAATATTCCGAATCAGGGACGTGCGGAAACTATGCAGCCACAGCTATCTTCAGAAACGATTGCCATGAGATCTGCCCGCGCTGTAGAAGCCAGAAAGCGCAGACGCAGAAAGAAACAGCTTCTTCGCAGAGCTTTAGTTGCGATTGTTGCCGGAGCAGCTATACTTCTGACAGCAGGAGTTTACTATAGAATAAGTATGCGTAATTCACAGGGAGGACTTGAGGATAATCCGATGGCAATCCTTGAGGATAAGAAGTACAGTTCCACGAAATCAGATTCCAAAGATTTTGCAGCAGCTTTGGATGCGATTAAGGAACAGGCGACAACCATCACAGATAATCTGGATTCCTATGACTGGGTAGGTACAGAAGGAACTGTTCTGAGGTATCTGAAGAGAGTCAAGACCACTCAGGAGGCAGATGGAAATCTGGATATCGAGAGTGAATGCATGAAAGCCCTGGTTTATCCGGCAGAGTCCGGAGATGGAAAATACGAAGAATATTTTTACTGGGGAGAGAAGCTTTTCTTTGCGTACATCTGGTATGATGAAACTTCTGAATATTATTATTATAATGATGACGGTGAATTGATCCGATGGATTGATTCCAATGGAAAATGTCATGATAACGAAACAGATAATGAAGAGTTTGTAAAGCGTGGCGAGAAATATTGGGATAATTCACTGAAAGCATTGAAGGGAGAGGGAACAAAGACGGATAATGGCGTATCAGATTGAATGTGCATATACCTGTCATATGGGAAATGTCCGGGCAAATAACGAAGATAATTTCTGGTGCTTTGGAGAATCCCTTCCGATGAATAATGAAGGAACAAATGGAATTTGCTCGAAGACTGTTGTTGGAAGCAGAGTGCCGGTGATGGCGGTATTTGATGGCATGGGTGGAGAGAGCTGTGGAGAAGTGGCTGCTTTTCTTGCTTCCGAGGAATTTGGCAGGTTTTATAATACGAATAAAAGAATGCTCAGGGACATGCCGGAGGATTTTATAGACGATGCTTGCAAGCGGATGAATCAGGCTGTGTGCAGATATGGGGCAGACAATCATATCCAGAGTATGGGAAGTACAATGGCCATGATTTTGTTTACGCCGGAATCTATGTTTGCGTGTAATCTTGGAGACAGTCGGATTTATTTACTGGACAGCGGCAGGATACGTCAGATCTCCACAGACCATGTTCTTGACAGAAGAATGATTGGAAAAGCACCGTTAACGCAGTATCTGGGTTTGCCGGAGAATCTGCAGATGCTGGAACCGTCCGTGGCAGAGATAGAACATAAAGAAGGATATAAATATCTTCTATGTTCGGATGGAGTAACAGATATGCTTTCAGACAGAGAAATCGAAGAAATCCTGTCCCGGGATGCCGGACTTTCAGAAATTGTGAACTCACTTCTGGAGAAAGCACTTCAGAAAGGCGGGAGAGATAATGTGACTATCGTACTTTGTGAGGTGCAGAAAATGGATGCCGGTAAAAGGCTGAGAACATGGATGAAAAGTCTGAAAGACAAAAACGAGAGGTGAAGCAGCATGAAGAACCGTATGCAGGATCTGGATTTTGAACAGACAGTAGCATTTGATAAAGTACAGGACTATGAATTTACCAGAAGAGCGGCGCAGAGATTTCGCCAGGTGGTAAGTCTTGACAGCTTTGAAGATGAAGATGCTGATGTTATTTTTCGTTATCTTTATAAAGAGATGGAACTGGTATCTTTTGGCGATCATCTGAAGCGATACATATATGAAAGAGCAGAGTTGGAAGAGCCTTTCTCGGAGGTTCCACAGGAAGTATATAAAGAAATCATTCAGGATTCTTTTAAGGAGACTTATACTCCGAAATCTATGAATCCAACATCCACCAAGCTGTCTGCACTGATCAATAACTGGCTGAACCAGGCATCAGTGAAAAGAGAAACTGTATTTCTGCTGGGATTTGGTCTGAAGATGACGGCAGAAGATGTCTCTGACTTTTTAACCAGAGTGCTGAAGGAACAGGATTTTGATTTTCATAATCCTGATGAAGTCATCTACTGGTATTGCTACAGTACACAGCAGGGATATCACAAGGCAGAGGAACTGAAGAAGGAATATGAGACGCTTGCACCTGTTGAGATTGACAGCACGCAGGTTTTATATGGAAATGATCTTTGTCTGGATACAGAGGAGAAATTGAAAGAATATCTGGCAAAGCTGAAGGCCAGACGTGTTGACCCAATGTCTGAGAAAAGTCAGGCTTTTCAGGAGTTCACGAAACTGCTTTATCATGCTAAACAGATCATCGCAGGTCTGTATCAGCATGATGAAGAGGAAAAAGGTGGGGGTAAAGTGTGGACAGCGGAGCGTATCACGCCGTCCGATGTGGAAAAAGTGATCTGCAGTGGAATCCCCATCAACAAAATGGGAAATCTGAAAAAAATGTCCTCATCGATCCTTGCCAAACATTTCAGCCAGAAGCGTTTCAGCAGACAGCGTATCACCAACATTCTGAATCATAAACTTCCGGTAGAGCGTTTTGACCTGATTACACTGGAGTTCTTTATTGTATCTCAGGAAATGGAAGATGACGATCCGTTTAACAGATATAAACATTTTCTGGATGAGATTCAGGATATTCTGCTAAGATGTGGAATGGGAGAAATTTACATAGTAAATCCGTACGAGTGCTTTCTTCTTATGTGTCTCCTTACAGACTGTCCGTTGGCAGTGTTCTCGGAGATATGGGAGAAATCCTACGAAGAGGGAGAAGCAGACGAAATATGATGGTATAAACAGAAGAAGTCTTTTGCTTTAAGCAGAATAAATCAGTTCGGTTTTCGGATATATATGATTCTGTTCTGCATAAGCAGAGGGCTTCTTTTTTTATCTTATGATTCTGCTAAATGTACTGTAGTTTGTGCATAATGTATAAAAATAGGAATATGATATTGTTAAAAATATCAGAAAAGTGAAAAACAGCATAATTGACTCTTGACTATGAATCGTTTCAACTATATAATAAAACCATCAAATGAATCGTTTCATTTTTTGAAAGAATCATTGATATCAATCTATTAATGCATTCATAGAAGTGTTTATCTGAATCTGGCAGATGAAAAATACTTTTGTGAATGCAAAAAATAAAGATAAAAATGAAACGTTTCAAAAACAAACTATATAACCATATATGAACATCAAAAGGATGAAAAAATTAATAAAATTAAAAATCAGGAGGACGAACAATGAAGAAAAAAGTATTAAGCGTAGTAATGGCAGCAGCTATGATGGCATCTGTATTCAGCGCAACAGCTATTACAGCATCTGCAGCAGATGCAGAAGAGCTTACAATCTGGGTTCATGAAACAGATTCAGAAGAAGGTAAACTTTACAAACAGTTAGTAGATGAATTTAATGAAAAATATGATGGTACATATCATGCAACTCTTACACAGATCGCAAGAAGCGGTGATGCAGGCGGATATGATGATAAAGTAAATGCAGCGATTTCAAACGGAGGACTTCCGGATGTATTTACAGTAGATGGAGTAAGTGTTGCGCAGTATGCAGACGCAAATGCAATCGTTCCGATTGAGGATTATTTTAAAGAAGATGAACTTTCAGATTTCAACCCGTCTATTATTCAGCAGGGAACATATGATGGAAAATTATATACATTAGGCGCTATGGACTCTTCCGTAGGTATTTTCTATAACAAAGATATGTTTGAAAAAGCAGGAATTGAGCCAGCTACAGCTGAGAATCCATGGACACTTGCAGAGCTTGAAGATGCAGCTAAAAAACTTACAACAGATGATTGCTATGGAATCACAATGTCTCTGGATGCAAAAGATGAAACAGTAATCTATTTCTTCCTGCCGCTGATCTATTCTCAGGGAAGCAGTGTATTAGATGAAGATGGTGAAACAGCTGACGGATTCTTAAATGGAGATGCTACAAAGAATGTATTCAACTGGATCAAAGAGATGGTTGATAATGGATATGTAAGTGCTACACCGGCTGAAAACAGTTTCGAACTTGGTCAGGCTGCAATGGCTTTGACAGGATCCTGGGAGCCAGGAAATCTTGCAAAATATGACATTAACTGGGGGCTGATGCCAATGGCAATCTATGATGATGATTCTACACCAGCTTCCGCATGTGGTTCCTGGACATTTGCAATGAGCAGCAACTGTTCTGATGAGCACAAAGAAGGCGCTGCAGAACTGATCCGTTTCATGACAAGCACAGATGCAAGTGCAAGAATGTATGAAGCAAATGCAATGCCTCCGGCAAGAACATCTGCTTTTGATAAGATTGATGCATTCAACGAAGAACCACTTAGTGTATTCAGCTACCAGTTACAGAACACTGCAAAGGCAAGACCTGTATCTGTAAACTATCCGATTCTCAGCAACCAGTTTGCAACAGCTTTACAGAATGTTCTTACAGGAATGGATGTGGATGAAGCACTGGATCAGGCAGTAGAACAGTATAATTTCCAGGCTGACATTTACTAAGAATATATTTAGCAGGCTGTTATTCTGTGAAACTATATGTCAAAATCCTGAGACATATGACTCAAAGTCTTATCACTGCTCAGTAAACCGCGGAGTAGTTGTTCAGTTATGAGTAAGCAGAGAAGATTCCGGGAATCTGTCTATTAACAGAGACCCCGGAATCTGAATTTTTGAATTTTAATTTATTATATGATTTCAAACATAAGGAAAGGGAGGGTTACTGGTGAAGGCACCTAGAAAAAAAATGACAAAAGAAAACTGGACAGGAATTGCATTTATTACACCTGCACTTGTGCTTCTGTTTATATTCCTGTTTATACCATTTTTTATGACGGTGGGATATAGTTTTACTAATTACAATATTTTGAAACCAGACAGAATGGAGTTTGTAGGAATCAAGAACTTTATCCGTTTGACTCAGGATACCGTATTTTTAAAGAGTATTGTAAATACATTTGTATTTGTAATTCTGGTAGTTCCGCTTCAGGTTTGCCTGGCACTGGGACTGGCGCTGATGATCAACCGCAAGATGAAAGGAATTTCCATATATAGACTGGCATTCTTTGCACCGACTGTATTATCTCTGGTTGTTGTTTCCATTTTGTGGACGTACATTTACAATCCGAATAATGGTTTGTTGAATTCCCTGCTTGGAAGTGTGGGAATCGGGCCATTTAAATTTCTGAATGATCCTAAGACTGCAATGCTGTGTATCGTTATTCTGTCAGCATGGCAGGGATGTGGTTTCCAGATGATGATCTTCCTTTCCGGTCTGCAGGACATTCCGCAGTATCTGTATGAGGCAGCAGCTGTGGACGGTGCGACAAAGTGGCATCAGTTCTGGCATATTACAATTCCGGGTTTGAAGAATATTACTGTATTTATCTCGCTTTCTATTGTAGTAAGTGCATTTCAGCTGATCATTCAGCCTATGATGATGACTGCCGGAGGACCGCAGAATTCTACAATGACTATTGTATATGAAATTTATCAGACAGGTTTCAAATATAACAAGATGGGTTATGGATCTGCAATGGCACTGGTATTTACAGTTATGGTACTGATCCTTACACTGATCCAGAACAAGATCACAAATAAGAGTAACGAAGATTAGGAGGGAATATAAATGTATAAGAAACCATCTCTGTCAAAGCAGATTCTTATCTATATCGGCATGACAGTGGCAGCATTAATTTTTATGTTTCCGCTGATCTGGATGATTGTTTCTTCTTTTAAAGATGATGCCATGATCTTCTCAGATATTACAAGTCTGAAAGCTTTCCTGCCGGCATTTAAAGAAGATATATTTTTTAACTATAAAGAGGTTCTGGCAAAACTACCTCTTATAAAAGCAATGTTAAATTCATTGTCATATATTGTGGTTATCATTGCATTGGGACTGATTGTAAATTCTATGGCAGGTTATGCATTTGCCAGACTGAAATTTCCTAAGAAAAATTTATTCTTTTCTCTCATCCTGGCAGTTATGATCATTCCTGGACAGACAGTTATGCTTCCGCAGTTCTCTATTATTTATAAACTCGGATTGTCTAATTCTTATCTTGCACTGATCCTTCCGGCAATCGCAAGTCCGATGTATATTTTCCTGTTCAGACAGAATTTTATGGGAATTCCGGAGAGTATTGAAGAAGCCGCAAAGCTGGATGGCGCGAGTGCAGTAAGAACATTTTTCCAGTTGATCGTTCCGCTGGCAAAACCGGTATATGCTACTGTTTCTATTCTTGTATTTATCGCATGCTGGAATGATTTTGTATGGCCGGTTATGGTAATCTCAGATAATTCCAAACAAACCATTCAGATGGCATTGAGCAGTCTTTTTAGCATTCAGCCAGTTAATTATGGAAATGTTATGGCAGGTCTGACACTGGTAACAATTCCGGTTTTGATTATTTTCCTCAGCCTCCAGAAATATTATGTAGCAGGAATTGCATCTACAGGCGCGAAAAATTAACTATAGCAATATTACCGACAGTATTTATGGAATTGTTATAAACAGTAATAAAAAGCCAACAGCGGCAGGACAGAAAGAATTGTATTCTGCCCTGCTGTTGTCATAATAAAATGATGTTAGGGTCAAAAGGTATTTTGCCCCTAACTTGATATCCACGAATTGCTCTGCAGCGGGGCTGCTCCCGCAATTCTCATAAAATAATAAGGCATGGAGATTCATGATATAAAACAGGAGGAGACAAAATGACATTAAAAATTGGAAAACCATATATCTGGCTTCCGGTGAGCAAGAATGCTCCAGAGACAAAACTTCATTTTTTTATAGAAGGAAAAAAAGTTCAGGAGATTGACATTCATCTTGGTAAAACTGATTGTGAATTTTACGGATGCTGGGATGCTTCTGCATTTGTGGGAAAAGAAATTCAGATAGAAGGCGCGGACAAAGAACTTCTGGAAGGGATTTTCTGCTATGAGAAACCTTATGAGAATGTTTATCCTTACCGCCCGAAACTTCATTTTGCACCTGTAACAGGATGGCATAATGATCCGAATGGAATGATCTACGCAGATGGATTTTATCATCTCTATTATCAGTGGAACCCATATGGAACCGGCTGGGGAAATATGCATTGGGGACATGTGAAGAGCAAAGATATGTACCACTGGGAACAGGAAGGAATGGCTATGGCGCCTGATGAAAAAGGAACTGTTTATTCTGGCTGTGCAATTCAGGATAAAGATAATCTGACTGGCTGTGGAAAAGATGCACTGTTATTTTATTATACAGCAGCAGGTGGCAGAAATCAGTGGTCTGAGGATGCCGGGAATCTTTTTACACAGAGACTTGCATTCTCTGTAGATGGAGGTAAAACTCTTCAGCGTTCTGAGAAGTTCTGTCTGCCGCATATTGTAAATGAGAATCGTGATCCGAAGATCTTTTATCATAAAGAGAGTCAGGCATTTATTATGGTATTGTACCTGGATGGATATGATTTTGCTATTTATCGTTCTGAAGATTTGTTAAACTGGGAAGAAACTCAGAGAATCTCAGAGCCTGGAATGTGGGAGTGTCCGGATCTCTTTGAATTAGAGGTTAAGAATGTGCCGGGAGAGAAGAAATGGGTGTTCTGGTCAGCAGATGGTTATTATATGATTGGAAAATTTGACGGATACACATTTAAGGTAGAAAGTACCCGCAGATCTGCATACAGTTCTGTTCTTCCTTATGCAGCACAGAGCTTTAGCGGTGTGGATGGCAGAGTAGTCAGCATGGCATGGCTTCGCATGAAGAACGACAGAGGAAATTATAGAGGTCTGATGTCACTTCCAACAGAATTATCTTTGGAAAAAGAAGGAAATGAATACAAAATCTGTTTTGCACCTGCCAAAGAACTTGAGAATCTGGAAACAGAATGGTATGATAACCTCAAAGACACCATTTGTCCGGCTGGCGAAGCCTGCAGGATTGTTTTGAATCCGGAGGCTGGCACTAAGGGAGAATGGAGACTGACTATTGGAAAGTTAAGACTGACAGCGGACTTCTATAGTGGTATTCTCAGCATTGAAGATACAGAAGCACATGTATATTATATGAAGGAAAAAATCTCCGCAGAACAGGAAATCAGCTTTATTTTTGACCAGGAAGTTATTGAAGTCTTTGCAGAAAACGGAAAAGTATATGGTACAGCGGAAACTGAAGAGAACATTCTGGGTATGGACTGGGAACTTTTCAGAACAGAAGAGTTAAAGATTTCAGAAAAGATGTGCCGGTATAAGTAATATCTGCTCGTATGATTGCAGCTCTGTACAGGAATAGGTTGTAGCATTGCAAGGCAGCGGATCTGAATATCAGGAGATATACATGGTAACGATTAAAGATGTAGCACAGGATGCAGGAGTAGCTGTTGGAACTGTTTCCAAAGTATTGAATGGACAGCATGTAAGTGAGAAAAACAGAATAAAAGTAGAAGAATCGGTGAAGAAACTTGGTTATCAGATGAACTTCTATGCAAGAGGTTTGAAAACAAAAAATACCTATACAGTGGCAGCTCTTGTACCGGAGATCCTGAATCCTTTTTTTGCAGAATGGGTTTATTACATAGAACAGGAATTATATAAGAATGGATATAAACTGTTGTTATGCAACACTCAGGGAATGCCTGAGAAAGAAGAGTATTATTACCGCATGGCTGAGCAGAACAAAGTGGATGGAATCATTTGCGTTACTTATCAGGATGTGGAGCCATATGTATCGGAAAACATTCCGCTGATCTCGTTGGACAGACATTTCCATAAGAAAGTAAGCTGCATCAGTTCTGATAATTATCATGGAGGCCAGCTTGCAGCGCAGAAAATGATTTCTACAGGAAGTAAACATCTGCTGTATATGCGAAGTGGATCTGAGATTTCAGGAGAAACGTTAAAGAGAGGCAAGGGGTTTAGAGATTATTGTGATGCTCATGGAGTTTCCTGTGAACTCTTAAATCTTGGAGATGATTTTGATCTGGTCAGAGGAAAAACTTCTGTGGAAGAAGTTATGAGAAATTTTATTATATCTTCAAGAAAAACCGGAAAAATGAGATATGATGGTATTTATACAAGTACCGATTTACTTGCGCAGGCTTTGCTGGAACAGCTAAAATTTCTGGGAGTGGACGTTCCGAATGAAGTTCAGATTATAGGACATGATGGAATGCAATGGATGAACAGAGGAAAGTATCTGGTATCAACAATCGTACAGCCGGTTCCTGACATGGCACGAAAGAGCGTAGAACTTTTATTAAAGAAAATAAGGGGAGAAGAGATTGAAACATTAACGATCCTTCCTGTTACATTTGCAGAAGGAGGCACAACCCGTTGAGGGGATGTGCCTCTTTCTTTTTTGTATTTATTCATTATAATAACCATAAATAGCACGTGCATCTGTTGCAATAGTGTTCTGAGCTGCGCCGGTATCTGTAAGATCTTCTGACATGAAGCATACTACAAGATCGATTCCTTTGGCTGTATCATAGATGATTGCTGCATCATTTTCTACTGTATCCAGTTCACCGGTCTTATTGGCAGTACCAACACCTTCCGGAAGCTGTGCCGGAATTTTGTTTTTGCGCTGTTGCATTTTTAACTGATAATACATGGCGTCTGCATTTGGAAGAGTAGAAGCCGGAAGAGTTCCGTTAACAGTCTGATAAATCTGTTTCAAAAAGGTTCCGCAATCTTTTGCAGATGTATAATTGTCACCGTTTTCCTTGCCTGCAAGGAGCAGACGATTCATCTGCGTGCTGGTAAATCCATGCTCCTGGCAGAAATTATTTACTTTTGCCATACCTGTGGAATCATTACCGTCTCCAAGCCAGTTTACCAGAGTGTTAGCAGCATCGTTATCGCTAACTGTAATCATAGATGAAATATTACTGTCAATTTCATCACCGTTGTGAGACTGGGAAATGGAATCGTAATTTTCATATACGGCACCCATGATATAGAGTTTGATCAGGCTGGCTGCCTGCATTTGTGTATCATTGATCGTACCGTTGGAATCTTTCAGCAGATTGCAGACATATACGGACCAGGTTCCGTTGTCTGTTGGAAGTAATGACTGCACCTGGTTCAGAAGATTGTCCATGCTGGAATCTGTGTTATCTGTAAATGTAGTGTTTGAGGAAGGGGAAAGAGTTCCCTCCTGTTGATCAGATTCAGAAGATGATTCTGTCGTTTCAGATTGCGTGTTAGATGTTTCTCCGGTAGCTGCCTGAACAGAACTCGCCTGTTCTTTTAACTGATCTAACTGGTCTGCCTGATTGATTAAGGTATTTGCATCAGTAGAAATATCCTGTACTGTATCAGAAAGAGTTTTTACTTTCTGTTGTAATGTGACAAGACGATTTAAAGACAGGAAAGAAACTGCACCCAACGCAATAATTGCAGCGACCAGTACTCCGATCACTACATACAAAAACACGGACCGGGTGTTTTCCTTATTGATTTTATCATTGCTATTTTCAAAATCGTTTTTGCTCATTTGGTTATTTCCTTTCATATAATTAGTTATAGAAGAAACATTACAAGTGTTTAAAATTTTGCAGTTAGGTAGTTGTTTTTTAACTATGATGCAAAGTAACTGTCGATACCATTTGCAATTCCCTGTACCATTGTTTTCTGGAATTCGACGTCATTCATTTTCAAATCATCATCCCGACTTGTCATAAAGCCCATTTCCAGGATTGTTACAGGAATGGTACTCCAGTTGATTCCTGTCATGGTGTCGGTGTATTGTATTCCAAGATTCTGAAAACCAGTTGCGGCACAGTAGGAATCAACAATGCATTGAGATAATCGATTGGACTGGTCGAACAGCTGAGGAATATAAGAGTTATTCTGGGATGGGGACATTGTCAGAGCTCCAGATGCAGTGTGAGAGTCATCACCATTTGCGTGGATCCTGACATAAATTTCTGCTCCCTGTGATGCCACATACTGTGCACGTTCCATGTTACTGATAGCTGTTTCGTTGTCTGTTCGGGTCATAACTACCTGGTAGCCGCGTTGTTCCAGTTCATCGCGTAATTGAAGGGAGATTTCAAGGTTAAGCTGATATTCCGGAACTCCGCTGTAAGAGCCTTGAGTACCGGTGGAGCATTTTGCTTTCATTTCGGAAGAGCCGGGGCCATTTGGTTCCAGGGCACTCATGTCTACGGATTCACTCTGATGTCCGGGATCAATTCCTATTATATGGCCATTGCCTTCTGAAGCGGAAGAGAAAACATTGTTACCGGAACTGGATGAGGTATTGCTCTGGCTGAATACAGATGGTTTCGAGGGTGTTTCTTCTTCAATTTCTGCTTTTTCTTTTGTTTTCTTCTGAGAGGCGGTTTGCTGTTTCTGCTTCATACGGTTGATATTAGATTGAACAGTGTCTATGGCATTGGTATATTTGTCTACTGCCTGTTTGACTTCATCGTGTTTGGCAGTGATTTGTTCAGAGACTGCGTCGACTTCCTGTTCGGTTGTGGTGATTCGATTGAGAGTACTTTTATTAAAGAAGAAAAGGGCGACAATGCACAGGAGGCCTGTCAGGAATAAGAGCACACTGATCATACTGGGTTTCTTCATAGAGGTGGTCCTTTCATTAGATTTTTTACTTTGGTTGTTATTATAATGAAGGTGGGGGGAAAATGCAATTGGGGACGCGGAGAATAATATTTATTTTGGGTGCGGTTTCGGACGCTAAGAATATCTTAGCATCCTGCAAATGCACCCAAAATAAATATTATTCTCCGCTGACAATTGACGGTGGGATGGAAAGGTGGATGGGTGGGGAGAAAAGAGAAAGATGGCAGTAAAGTTTTGGGTAGGGAGAAGTATTGTCTGATAAGTTTAATGCAGTGATGTGATGCATAAAAAAAGAAATTTTTGGAAATAATAAAAATGTGAAAAAATCCTGTAAAATTCACGAGAAATCCCTTGACAGTGCGGTTTTGGCGGGATATAATAAGCAAGCGTGCAAAAGGAACGTTTAATTTTTTTGCGCGTAATTACACGAATAGCAACCGCAAGGCCCCATAGAAAAATCTATGGAGAAATAAATCGGGAGGTGAAATGGAATGCCAACATTCAACCAGTTAGTAA
>OLOX01003274.1_pt1 | contig 12430 bp, 18 predicted proteins | sample 1672091 | NCBI WGS metagenome assembly OLOX01 (sample SAMEA3136644, study PRJEB25190) | human gut metagenome | reverse complement strand
AAAAAGCCCGATTCTTCGTATTGTTTTCATATAGATATTTCCTCCGTACGGGAGATATAACGCCGCGCTTTACCGTTTTTCGCCGAGATTGGGATGTTCTTTTTCGATTTTTTCGGATTCGGCGCTGCCGCGCTCGATCGGTCGCACGCCCGTGACCGCGCTGTCGGCATGCTGCAGCACTTAGATCATGCCGCGGAAGATCTCGCCGAGCTGCGTGGCGATCTCCGCCTCGGTGAAGGTGCAGACCCCGGCGGCGCAGAGCGCGCACAGCCCGTAGGTATAGGTCCACATCTGCCGGAACAGATGCGCCGCCGCCTGGACCAGGTGGTAACGGAGTTGGGACTGGAGTCGTTAATGGAGCGCAGCATCTTTGCCCTGTCCGGCGGTGAAAAACAGAGAATATCCATTGCCCGCGCCATGCTGAAAAATGCCCCTATCGTCCTTTTGGACGAGGCCACCGCAAGCGTTGATCCCGAAAATGAAGTGTATTTGCAGCAGGCAATCAGCACTTTAGTAAAAGATAAGACACTGATTGTAATTGCACACCGCCTGTCTACCATTCGGGACGCAGAGCAGATTTTAGTCATCGACAACGGGAAACTTGTTCAACATGGAAAGCATGACGAGCTTGTTTTACAGGAGGGTATTTATCAGAAATACTGGAATATTCGCCAGAACGCAAAGGCATGGAAAGTAGCACAGTAGATTATGATCCTCAATTCGTTAATCTGAAAGATTTTGCGAGCACCAACCCATGAAAAAAAGTAACGGTGGGTAAGGATCGTCCCTTGCCCTCCATTTTCCTGCACAAAAGTACAATTGCCTAAACCTTATCTTACAAACAAGGACTATATCTTTGTCTTCTGCTTCTTCACCGTATATGAGCATTGACTTTGCAGCATTCAGCCTATAGCAGGAACTCTCAAGGTTTCACTTGCGAAATGGCAGAATCCCTGCTATAATATTTGTGTAAGTTTCAGAATTGCCGCCGAGCAATTACAGTGAATGAGTAACACAGTGCCTGAGGATGAACATCTTCAGGCACTTTTTTGTTTCTTCTGCCTCTCACAAACAGAGGCACAGACGGGGACGGCGGGGAGTATGCCCCCTCCCTGCTATCAATTTCATATCTGGGATCCTTGGGTCCAAAAGCGCTTAGAGAGCTTCGGTTCTTTAAGCGCTTTTTTATATAGATCGGAGCCTAACCGCTCCCTTACCCTTTGCTCCGGGGAGCCTTTCGGCATACCCGTACAGATAGATATTACATGCAGGAATGCAGAAAGGAAATGCCAGTGGAAGACGATTACATGATGGTGATCATCCCGTGTATTGCGGAGATTGCCGCCTCAGATACGCCTGAACGAGTCAAAATGCTCCGCCTTGGAGCCGTTAGCGAGCTTCAGCGGTATCTGCATTATTACAGGCAGCTTGGCTATATGCCGAAGCTGCTCTATGCCATTGCAGACAAGAAATGCCGGATGATAGTTTCTGCCACAACCAAGGCGGAGATGCAAAAGCTAATCCGACCCAATTGTCCGCACTATGACGGAGCCGGATTTATCCCAGCTGCTTACAATGTCCCGGAGGAAGAACTCATCTGTTGGAGCGAAACATCCCTGAAAGGGCCGCTGACCGCAGAGGGCTTTCAGCGGTATATGGAGCTTTTTAAGCAGGTGATTCCGGAGGAAGGCCGCAGACTCGCGTTGTGAGGTGATACAGATGGATAATATCGGGAATACCGAGCATGCGTTGACCTTTGCGGATCTGCGTGTTCACTACTATACCGGACGGAGCTACCTCATCTCCGGCGAAGGCCGGGATAAGGTGTTCGGCTATCGGCACGGCGTGATGACCGATATCGGAGATCTGCCGGAAACCGAATGGACCCGGCTGGCAAAACAACTGATCCGGCAATCCGGTGAGCAGGAGCTATATCAGCAGCTTTTCGCATGGGAAAGAGAACAAAGCCATTGGGAACAAAGTCCTTCTCAGTTTGAACTGGATGTGCTGAGTTCGCATATGGCGCGGCTGCCGGACAATCCGGCGTGGTGCGATTTTATTCCATTCAACCGGAAATATCGCCCTGAAGTGCTTTGCAATGCAGAGATTCTTTGGCTCAAGTGTTCCGGCTGCGGAAAACGCCACGAAATGACAGGAACGCAGTTCAAAAATATCCGTGACAGAAGCAATGGTAAGCTGTACTGCCGGAAATGCGGTGATTGGATGCCGGTCCACCCATGCGCTCATCCTAAGGAAGGGGGTGATGGGAACGGATAAAGTCGTCATCGTTGTCAAGGACGGAATGGTTTGGGAAGTATTCGGAGCCTGCCCTTACAAATTCGATGTTGAGATCCTGGACATGGATTTTAACGGAGCCGACCCTGACGCAGAGAATGCCGCACAGGATCGGCTTCAGACTGTCCGGCAGTATCTCAGCAAAATCTATTAACAAAAAGGAGAAGCATTATGCGAGAAAAGAACAATACCAATCTGGAACGGATGCGCGAACTGATCGAGCGGCTCACGGAGGCGGACATCGCCTACTACAAAAACGATGCTCCTATTATGACGGATCTGGAATATGACCGACTGACAGAGGAGCTCGCCGCTTTGGAGCATGATACCGGGCTGGTGCTTTCCGGCTCGCCGACGCAGAAGGTTTCCGGAGAGATTTTGGAAAGCCTGGCGGAGGTGCGGCATACAAAGCCCATGCTGTCCGCAGGCAAGACGAAGTCCATTGAGGAACTGATCCGGTTTGCAGCAGGACGTGCTGTTCTGCTGAGCTGGAAGATGGACGGACTTACGCTGGTTTTGCGGTATGAGTACGGAAAACTGAAGCAGGCCATCACCCGCGGCCGCGAGGGTATCATCGGCGAGGATGTGACCCATACGGTGCGCACCTTCCGAAACGTGCCCTTGACGATCCCCACGAAGGAATCGTTTGAGGTGCGCGGAGAGGGCGTCATCTCATGGGAGAGTTTCCGCAGAATCAATGCCAGTCTGGAGGAGCCCTATACCCATCCGCGGAATCTGGCCTCCGGCAGCACGCGAAAGCTTGACGCCGGTGAGGCAAGCAAGCGCCGGCTGGAGTTCTGGGCTTTCGAACTGGTCAGCGACCATCTGGAACCTGAGAGCAAGCTTGCGCAGCAGCAATTTCTGCAGAGCAGTGGTTTCTCGGTTGTGCCATATACCTTTTTGGATGCCGGGCACAGTGAGCAGGACATCCGAGATACAGTCGCCGGCATGGAACCCAAAGACTTCGCATATCCGGTGGATGGTCTCGTCATGGAATATGAAGACCTCCGCTACGGTAAAAGCCTTGGAGCAACCGGACATCACGAGAATCGCCTGATTGCGCTCAAGTGGGCCGATGAACTCTATAGCACGCGTTTTCGCGGCGTGGAGTTGGCCACGACCAGAACCGGTATGGTAAGCATCACCGGTCTGTTCGATCCGATCAGTATTGACGGTACACTCGTCAGCCGCGCTTACCTGCACAACCTTGATATCTTCGATGAGTTTCAGTTTGGCATCGGTGACGAGATCAGCGTGTATAAGGCGAACATGATCATTCCGCAGATTGCGGACAATAAAACGCAGAGCAACACCTATATGCTGCCCATGACCTGCCCCTGCTGTGGAAAGCCGCTAACGGTAAAGTACACATCGGGCGGCACGCGGCAGCTATATTGCGGTAATCCGCACTGTGCAGCCAAGCTGGTGCAGAAGTTTGCGCATTTCTGTGAAAAGACCCGCATGAATATCGAAGGACTTTCAGCAACAACGCTGGAGAAGCTCATCGGTCACGGCTGGGTGCGAAATTTCGGAGACTTATACGAGTTGGAGCAGCACCGTGAGGATATTGTACGCACCGAGGGTTTCGGCGAGCGATCCTTTGACCGACTGCAGGCGGCAATTGAAAAGAGCCGCCGCTGCACGTTGGCAAAGTTTATCGCCGGTCTCGGTATTCCGATGGTCGGGCGCCATGCGGGCCGGGATCTGAATCGCTATTTCCATGGCTCATGGGCTGAGTTTGAGGCGGCAATTCTCAACGGCTTCGATTTCACACAGCTGCCGGATTTTGGCGAGACCATGCACAACAACATTTATACCTGGTATGCGGATGCTCAGGAGGCAAAGCTCTGGCGTCCGCTGCTGAGAAAAATTCAATTTGAAACAAAGGAGAATTTGACTATGGAAACCACCATGAATAACCCCTTCGCAGGCAAGACCGTCGTTGCTACCGGAAAGCTGGAGCATTACACCCGTGACGGCATCCAGGAGAAGCTGATTTCTCTGGGCGCCCATCCGTCCGGTGCCGTGAGTAAGAAAACCGATTATCTGATCGTTGGCGAAAAAGCCGGCAGCAAGCTGACCAAAGCACAGAAGCTGGGCGTAAAAACGCTGACTGAACAGGAATTCGAGGACATGCTGGCCTGAATGGCAGGCGGCGCAACGGTTGCGGAGCAGGGATTACCTGCTCCGTTTCCGGTCTCAGGAGGAAATCAAGATGACAAACCACAAATACCGTTGTCCTGTCTGCGGAGCCAATAGCTTCGAGGTCACAGCACATGTTACGCAGGATTGGAAAATCGACTGCAACGGCACTTTTCTGGAAGCGTTGAATGAGTGCGTTGAGGTCACGCACTATCCTGACGAAATGGATATTTGGAGCTGTTCCAACTGTGATTTTTCCGCAGAAGGCAAATCGTTTCTCGTAAATACTCACAGTTAGGAGGACACATAATGAGAAAAACGAAGATCGGGGTCATGGACTTCCACGGCAGCGTGGATATCACCGACCCCTGTTACAACAAAGACGTCTGGTGCCGGATGAACAATGTGAAAATCAGTGAAGGCGAATATGCCTGCTATGTCTGGCGTCATACCGACAAAGGTAAGTATGAGGACGGTACGCCGTATTCGTATTTACTGGTTGGTGCGATTGGGATATACCGAAACGGTGATATACCGCGCCAGAAGGACATGGAGGAAATCGGCAGCATAGGCGTTGACGCCGGGCTGGCTGGGTTCTTCCACAACAAACCGGATTACAGCGACGAGGAATGGGGCAGGTTCTGTGACCGTGTCCGTAATGGCGATGCATGGCTGATAGAAGACGGCTTTTATAGCTCGTCCGGGTACGGCGACGGATGCTATGGCGTATATGCTTATAAACAGGATGGCGCAATCACCGCATTGGAACTCCGTTTTCTGTGATGAGGCGGGGCGCGTGCGTAGTTCTCGTGGATTGTGTAGAAAACAATAGGAGGTCACAAAATGAAAGAAACCAAGAATGCACGTTTCCGTCGCGTGGCGGAGGCGCGCGTCAACAAAACTATCCGGATGCTGCGCCTTCTGGGCAACTGCTCCGGAACAAATACCTATGCCTATGACGCCGATGCCGTCGAGCAGATCTTCACGGCACTGCAGATCGAACTGGATCAGGCGAGAAAGCGATTCTCTGAAAACGGGAGACCGGGACGAAAGCGGTTCTCTCTTTCGCAGGCGCCGACGCCGGACACCGTTTCGTATCCGCACATCACGCTGCCTCTGCCGGACGGCACACATCTTCGAGCCGTCGCGTATGCAGATACGACCTATCCGGCCATCAATCTGTATCTACTGCGGGATGGCGAGCCGGAGGAACTCGTATGCTTTGCGGAATACAACTCGGAGCACAGCCCCTGCCACGAGCTTTGCATCGGCGTCTACACCTCCGATGCGGAGGACACACAGTACTATGGGCCATATCGGCCGGAAAGGGAAACAGAGTATGGAAAAGGTGATTGATAAAAGCCGGGCATATGAAACCTACCGACTTGCGTGGGATGATATCGCAAAGTTGCTGTCAGATCAGATCAAGGTTGTTCTGGGCCGAAGATTTCTTCTGCGTGTGTGGCCGGAGGATCAAGGATACTGGGGCGCCCGTGCACTGCATGGGCTGTTTTCGGTTGCTGATCTGAACCGGCTGCTGGATGCTGTACAAGCAGACGCGGAGACCCGCATGGAAACTCTGCCGGAGGATTCAGAGGACGTACACGGTTTCGGGATGACACTTGGCTCGCTTCTTTTGAAAGCCTCTTTACAGGCGGACTGGAAGTGTGAGATGGTCGAGGACGATGCACTCTGGCTGATCGGTTTTGTCAGCTCGGAAACGCGGCCTTACACGGTGAGCGGTCTTCTAAGAAAGCTCAATCCGGATACGCTGATGTCGGCCAAAGAGATTCTGGCATACCTGAAAGACAACGACAGCACTGACTGCACGCTCAGTGATATTAGGCTTCGCTATTATGCCGCGCACGGAAATGAGCTGTGCTGGCGCTATCCCATCAGCGACGGGATCCATGCCGGTGCGTTTATCCTGGCCACAAAAGACGGCTATCTGAGTCTACCCTACAACAGTATGGACGAGGAAGACTATGAAATCCTGGTATTGGATGATGCTGTATTTCACGATCTGGCATCGCTTACTATATTCCTGTCAGACTGGGAAGATTTCTCTGCCGACCTGACGGATGCCATGCGCGAGATGTGCCGCATTCTGGAAGGAGGCGAAGAGGATGCCTGATGCGGTTAAACCCGAGATCTGTCTGACAGGAAAGCTTCTATACCCGGTACATATCGGCCTGCCGGCATATATTCAGGAGACTGACGGATACCGAAGGACTTCCACAGTCTGTGCTATTCTGGCAGACACACAAGAAGCTACCGTGATTGAAACGCGCAATAGCGTGTATTCCATTCAGAAAGTATGAGGTGCAGTATGAACAACAATATCGACTGGATCATCCATCTTGTAGCAAACGGAGCCTGTGACGAGTGCGGGAAGGAGGAAAAAGGGTTCCTGCCCTATACCTGCAATGCGCATACTCATGGCATGGAGAAATATGGCCACCCGGATTTTCAAGTGGTCCTGAGTCTTCCTCCCCGTGAAATCGGAAGGATCCTCAACACATTGGGGCTTAGGGTTCAGGAAGGAGAACGCTTTCAGGCCGGTAGGTATGTATCCGGCATCTATGCCGACTGCGATATCCGTCTGGATGAATTTCGGGAAACGGGACGCAATGTGCTGCGTGCAGTCATACCGGATCGGCAGAATCGTTTTCCGGAAGATCCACAGTGCGAAGAACCATATCGACTGCAGAGCATGGACACAGAGGATCTGTATGAGAGAGAAGGTGCGTTGTCGTGAAAATTGCCATCTACCAGATTGCGATAGAGCGCGATGAGAACCGTCTTGCGTTTCAGAGCCTGAATCACATCATATCGGTCAGCAATGGTCGAGTCCCTGTAGAGCTTTACGACTGCGTTTTTGCCGGAGAAGTTTCTGCGCAAACACTGGAGGATATCTTCTATGTTTTCAACATGGAGCACCCTTCCGGTTACAAAGGGCGGTCGCTCTCGGTCTCCGATGTGGTGGAAATATTTCTTGCATCAGGAGGAAGTGAGTTCTATTACTGTGAGCCAATCGGGTTCAAGCGGATTCGCTTTGGAAAGGGGTAAACCAAACGCTGAGCACAAAAATAAATCAGGCTTTACAGCACAAACAGGAGGCGTCGAATTATCGGCGCCTCCTGTAGCCTAAAAGGAGAATATCACAATGAACATCGAAGAAGTCTTATCAACAACGCACAGAATCTCTCCTCGTGAGAGGGTCCCCTTTCACTGCACCTGCTGCGGCGAGTGCTGCCGCCATGTCCGGCAAAGCGTTCCCTTGGAAAGTCCGGATGTATTCCGGCTGACAAGGCTACTGCGGGAAAGGGATAAGGGAATCATTTGCATGGACAACTTTGTTGCGCGGTATACCGAACTTGCCCTACTGGACGAATGTGGGTATTTCATGCTCATGCTGAAAGTTACAGGTGTTGACGACGCCTGTATTTTTCTGAAAGAGAATCGGTGTATGGTCCATGCGGCAAAACCAAGAACCTGCCGGATCTATCCATTCGTTGCCGGTATCGGAGATGACGGCCAGCCGGAATATCTGGTGAGCCGCGAAAAGGAACACCATTTCAAAGGCCCGGCCGTTCATGTAAAGACATGGATGAAACGGCGGTTTACCGAGGAAGACAAAGCGTTTCTTAGAATGGATCTTAGTTCTGCTCGGGATATTGCACGACTCATGCGGCGGATACCCGAATTCCATCGGCAACAGGCGATGCTCCTGTTCTGGCGATATAAGTATTCGGATTTCGACTTAGATCAGCCGTTCCTAAAGCAATATGCAAAAAATCTTCAACAGCTCAAGGCCGCACTGGCCCTGTTGGCGGAGCAGCCATAACCAATACAAACCGACGATTATTCTATGAAAAGGAGAAGTAAAATGGATCAAAGATTACAACACATTGTGGAGCACTACGATGAGATGTGCATCGGAACGGATGAGCATTTTCGTTTTCACTGCAAGCAGTGCGGGAAGTGCTGCATCAACCGGGAGGATATTCTCCTGAATCCCAAAGACCTCTACAACATATCCAAGGAGCTGGGACTTGCGCCACGGGACACCATTGCACAATATTGCGAGGTATATCTGGGGCAAAACTCCCGAATCCCCATTGTACGGCTCAAGCCGAGAGGATCTATTAAGCGTTGCCCGCTGCTCAGGGACCGGAAATGTTCTGTTCATAATGCAAAGCCTACGGTTTGCGCCCTGTTCCCACTGGGCCGCAGCATAAAGCTGGATGCGAAAGAAACGGATCCGAACGCCATTGAGCGTGCCAGGATCCAGTATATCATCAACTCCATTGAGTGCGGAGATCGTTCCGAAGAGCATACCGTACGCGAGTGGGTAGAAAGCTTCGGCATACCCATCCACGACAACGATTTTATTGCATGGCAGAAAGCGCTGTTCTCTGTAAGACAGCAAATCGTGGAGCTGGAGAAAATGCTTCCTGACAAATCCATGGAGCGGGTCTGGTCCATCACCTATCAGGCGCTGTATCTCAATTATGACATTCAGGAGGATTTCCGGAAACAGTTCCAAAAAAACAGCGACCGTCTTATCGACGCACTTGAACATCTGCCGGCATTGTGGAAGGAGCTCAGCCATGAATGATGACCGCAACCGTAGCCAAATCATTCGCATCGATGCACGCAACTGCTTTGTGGAAAGTCTGAACGATGCCTTTGAGATCGGGAAAGCGCATTTTACATTTGCCTCCTACGACCTCAGCAAGCCCTCCGGCCAGCGTCAGACCAACAGCATTCAAATCTACATCGATATGGCGGAGGTGTTGGAGTTGTGCCGGAAGCTGATGGGTGGTGAATTGCGCTATCTAATGCAGGTTAAGAAGAAAAATGGTGACAGCACGCCGCTCTATCAGTGTCTTGGCGGCACTTCGGCGGAAAAGCTCGCAAGGTACGGACGGGCACGGGCGGATGGGAAAAGCCTGTCGCGGACTGCGCAGCTCGTCTGCGGCAGTAAGACGGATTTTCTTTTCGTTGCTGACAGCGGTCCCGGAGAAACCAACGCCAAAGGCCTGATCGTACCGCGGTTCGGAAAGAATCCGGAAAACCATGTCTCGGTCAGCATGACTTTTGAACTGTTCAGCGAGCTTATGCTGATGACCAAAACCCACTACCAGTCGTGGCTGACGGCATACTATCTGCAGAACCCGATAAAATCAGCGACATTGCCGGCGCAGGAAACGTATGCAGCGCCTGATAACGCCCCGAATACACTCTTCTGAGGTACAGCCCATGAGGTTTCGTACATTCAGAGAAAGTATCCGAAACATGGGTGGTGTGTGGACAGGTAACGATGTGTTTTTTGCACAGACACAATCGCAGTATACTGCCGCTTTTTTGCCGGAGTATCCGGAGAAATCTAAGAGGGGCAGTACAATCAGCTGTTGCTGGCTCAATGGAGGCTGGGACTACAGCGGCGTGTATGCCGAAGAATTAAGGATGAAGAATGGCTGCGTATATCGGGGTTGCGCCCTTCTATCAAACAGAGCCGATGATGTCGAGACGGTTCATGCCATCAAAACGATTGAGGATTGCCTGTGGAAGCAGTATCCTCAATACTGACCTTTCAGCGATACAGTATACCAGTGCGGAGGAGCTTGCTTTTGCAAGCTGCAATTTGTACAAAGTTACAAAAGTTATTTGTATATATTCCACTATTTCGGCATAGTGTACATATTCGCGCGGCAACTGTGCGCGCTACGCGGACAATTCCTCCCATGCCTCCTGCATGGTGTCTGCTGAAAAAAGGAACTCTCCATTCTCGGTAAAGACTTCGATGTGGCCGCCGACGTATCTGAACTGCTGGGTCATGGTGGATACCGCCTTTCTGTGTCCGGTTTTGCTTTCCATGCTTTTATTATACCAGACAGGCAGTACGATAATTTGGACTTTAATGCTGGGAGGCGGATTTTTGAGGGTGATAAACGGTACTTTCAACGCCCCGTAGCACGAAAACGACCCACCCGCAGAGCAAAAACCAGTAAAAGGAGTACCGCGGGCAGATAAGCCCGGCCACATTCCCCCACTCGGCGGTATAGTCCCACACCTCGGTGTGCAGCAGGCTGCGGCAGACTGCCCCCACCGCCAGCTCCAGCCCGCTGACGCCGGCTGCGCCCAGGGCGGCGGCCCCGGCCAGCGGCAGCGGTGCAGCAGCCAGCTTTTGCAAAAGGCAGAGGCAGGCCCCTCCCGCTGCGAACATCGTCCAGTGGGTAGTGCCCCGCCAGGCCAGCTCGAGCGCAGCATAGGCCCCGCCGCCCAGAAAAAACAATGAAAGCTGCTCCAACATACAAAATCCCCCCGCACAAGCTGTGTGACCACAGTATGTGCAGGGGGTGCGGGCTGTAACCGTTTTGTAAGGATGGTGGAAGTTTTTGGGAAGAAATGCCTTCCCTCTTGGGGGGGGGAAGCCGGAGATTTTTACTTCGACAGCTTTTTGAGCAGCGCGCTTCTGGTATCCCAAAGCTTCTGGCTCAGGTCCACATAGTAGCGGTGGGGGTTCTCAAAGCGCTTGACCTCATCCCACAGGGTATTGATCTGTGCCTTGCAGAACTTGCGGATGTCGTTAAGGCTGGGCGAGGTGTAGACGCGCTGGCCGTGATCATAGATGAGGGTGGACAGGCAGCGCGCCGTGCAGTTGACATAGGTGCATTCCTTCCATGTCTCGATCGGGTCAAACAGCGTGATGCCATGCTGTGTTTCCACCGCCTCATCGGCCATCGTGATAAGGTCAGCCATCGCCTTGCCGTCCTGATCATAGATACGCCAGACCTTTTTCAGGCAGGGGATCGTCATCTTCTCCGCAGATTCGGACAGCTTCATCTTGGGGGTGTAGCTGCCGTCGTCCTCTTTCACGGCGGCCAGCTTGTACACGCCGCCGAACACGGGGTCGCTCTTGGCGGTGATCATGTTCTCGCCGATGCCGAAGCTGTCCACACGGGCACCCTGCAGGATCAGATCGCGGACAATGTACTCATCCAGGCTGTTGGAGGCGCAGATGGTGCAGTCGGGGTAACCGGCCTCGTCCAGCATCTTGCGGGCCTTCTTGGACAGGTAGGCAATATCGCCGCTGTCGATGCGGATGCCCTTGGGGCGCTTGCCCATGGGCTTGAGAACCTCGTCGAACACCTTGATGGCATCGGGCACGCCGTGGCGCAGCACGTTGTAGGTATCCACCAGCAGCACGCAGGCGTCGGGGTACATCTCGGCGTATTTCTTGAAAGCATCGTACTCGGTGGGGAACATCTGCACCCAGCTGTGGGCCATGGTGCCGGAAGCCGGAACGCCCATCATGCGGTCGCTGATGGTACAGGCGGTACCGGCACAGCCCGCGATGTAGGCGGCACGGGCACCTAGCATAGCGCCATCGTACCCCTGGGCGCGGCGGGAGCCAAATTCCACAATAGCACGGCCCTGCGCTGCCCGGATAAGACGACTGGCCTTGGTGGCAATGAGAGTCTCAAAATTAAAGGTGACGAGCAACATGGTCTCTACCATCTGTACCTGCTCCAGCGGGCCACGGACGGTAATAATCGGCTCATTGGGGAAGATGGGGGTGCCTTCCTTAATGCTCCAAACATCGCAACGGAACTTGAAATTCCGCAGAAAATTGAAGAATTTCTCCGAGAAACAGCCCTTTTTACGGAAGTACTCGATGTCCTCCTCAGTAAAAGAAAGGCCATTAATAAGTTCGATGATCTGCTGCAGGCCGGCATAGATGGCAAAGCCACCGTTTTCCGGCACACGGCGGAAAAAGACATCGAACACGGCAATCTTCTCCTGGATACCTGCATGGAAGTACCCATTCACCATGGTATACTCATAATAGTCGGTAAGCAGGGTCAGGTTGCGTTCACGGGTGATATAATCGCTCATAATAGTAAAACATCCTTTCTTCCTCTGATTTATGTGGTCTTGGCCGACAGCGCAGCACCCTGTGGAACAGTAAGGGTGGCCTGTTCGG
>OLOX01003265.1_pt1 | contig 12475 bp, 5 predicted proteins | sample 1672091 | NCBI WGS metagenome assembly OLOX01 (sample SAMEA3136644, study PRJEB25190) | human gut metagenome | reverse complement strand
TCTGCGCAGGGAATCACCCTTCAGTCCGCTGCGCGGACAGCGCGCAAACAGCGCCGGTCCCCTTTGTCGCTCCGCGACATCTCCCCGCCCCGCGGGGAGTCACCCCTCAAGGGGCGCCAATATCTAACCTTATGTTTGCGGTGGCTCCCCTAGAGGGGAGCTGTCACCGAAGGTGACTGAGGGGTGGCTCCTCGCCACAAACCTAAAAGACATCCGTTCCGGGGCCATGGGGTGGTTCCCCACGCAGAACCTAAAAATCAACCGAACAACGGCCATGTACACCCAAAAAAATTTATTCCCCAATAACCCACCATAGGGGGAGGGCCAAATCCGGCCCTCCCCCTGTGTATGATGGATTATCCCTCTATACCCTATTGGTGAATTGTAACATTGTTTTGCCTTGCGGCGGGCGCATCAGGCGCGGTTCTTCTTTTTCAGGCTCAGCAGCACGCCAACACCGGCCACAACCAGCAGCACACCAATGCCGCTGAACAGCAGGGTGCCGAAACCACCGGTGGTGGGCAGGTTGAAGCCCTTGCGGTTGATGACAACAATCTTGGTATATCCTTCGCCAGCACCATCGACAGCATTTCCGAACTTTTCTGTCGTTTCTCTTGTATCGCTATGAATCAAATTGCCATTGCCGTCATAGGTTTCTGTCTTGGTCCAAGTAGTCGCATATTCAACATTCAGCGTTACTTTAACAGGCCCGCTCAGCAAATTATAGGTCTTATCTGCCGTCTTGGTTTCTACCAGGTAGTAATCACCATTTGCCAGCCCGGATGCCGAAACATAACCGTTTACAGTTGTTAAATTTTCCTTTACTTTTACAAACTTCTTATCCTTGTTATCATCTGTAAAGCCAATATCACTGCCTTTAACCGTGCCATTCGTGTCATCAAGCTTGTACAAATCAAACTTTACACCATTCAGAAGGGCGCCGTTTGCATTTTCGCCACGTTTCTCGATTGTAATCTTAAAAGTGTAAACAACTGCATTATTATGGATTTCTTTTTTGGAACCCGGCACAATCTTACCGTCCGTACCAATCTTATTCGAATACTCCAAGCTAACAGTATTGGGGTTACCAGCAACCGTCATCACAGCGGTGTCTTTCAACACAGCTTTGTAAGTAATAACAAAAGTGTCACCTTCACCAACCAAAGCTTTCAAAGCAGATTTTGTAAATGTAGCAGTGAATCCCTTGCCATGATCGTTTCTTTCAGTACCATCGACCGTAATATTTACTCCGTCTGTAACTGCCTCAGCATTCTCTCCACTCGGTTTTGCTTCAATCGTGCCTTCTACAACCCAAAGATTTTTAGGAGTATCTTTTACGGTCAAAACAGCATCAGTACTATCATCCTCATATGCTGCCAGCAATTCATGCGGAACTTTAACCGTGATCGTGTACGGAACTTCATCACCAACACTGTAATCCGAAGCATCTACCCAAGCATCTTCGCCTTCCTTCGGATTTCTGTTTTTGACCTTCTTATCAACATCCGGCTGAGTATCAACAACTTCTATCGTCAAATTGGCGTCTTCATTGGGATTTATTACAAGAGTACCAGTACTTGTAATCGTGAACGTATCACTTGTGGAATCAGCATTCACCTTAAAGTAATGCGGCGTCTGGTTCAAAATATATTTTTGATTTGTACCAAGGTCAGTTTCCACAAAGCAGTAATAGCCTTGCGTTAAATCATTAACTGTAATTTTGCCATTTACCGTTGTCAAGTTCAGGTCAGCGCCTTGTCCTTCACCACTGCTGGTTGCGGACTTTACCACCTTTGTCCAATCTTTGGAACCCACGGTATATGCTGTTACATTATCACCCGTCTTATTGTATTTATACAACTCAAAGGTAACACCATCCAGCGCAACTTTGGTGTTATCGTCGTCGCCAACCCTGCCATATTTCTCCAAAGTAACATCGCCATAAGTAGTTTTATTTTTCGGATAAACATGGACATCATACAGCCACTCTTCGCCCGGTTTCGTTGTTCCGATACGAGTCATGGGGACAGAAACCAAGAAAGGCTTGCAACGGGTAGTAACCGATGCCGGCGACTGAGTTTCAACTACCAAGTACAAACCAAGCGGAAGGCCTGTACTGCTCTCAACACGAATGTCTTTATTCAGTGTAGCAATGCCATCAGCATCTGTCGTTCCTTCTGCAACTTTCGGTGTAGCCACTTCGTCCTTAACTACATAGTTGCCATTTTCCTTTTTAATAAAAGAATCAACATTCGGCAGCGCCATATCACTGGATCCATTATAATACTCACTTAAGTCATCTTTATCCCATACCTGATATGCAGTGAAAGTTGCATCTTTTAATGCGTTAGCACCATTAGGTACTGCATCATTGTCTTCGCCGGTTGCGTCTTTCTGTTCGTTATCCGCGCCATTAAATTCATACTTATGAACTGTAATAGAACCGACATTCTGCGTCCATACAGCTTTACTCGGTGTACTCGGTGTCGTTGTTTCATCGCCATCATCTGCCATTGCTGGCATGGCGCACAGGCTGAGGGCCAGGGCGGCGCTCAACAGGCCTGTGAGAAAACGTTTTGCTTTTTTCATTTCAGTACCTCTTCTCTTAAAAAAAATCATCATCGGATGGGCGGCGGGGCCGCCCGGCTTAAGGGTTCTGCATCAGCACGGCGTGCAGTGCGGGGCGCTGCAGCGGGGAAACGCTGCCGCGCCGCCCGCACTGTGCCGTGAAGAAAAAAGGAGGAAAAACTGGGCCGCTTGCCCACTTGGCTTATGGCTGCGCCCTGCCGTAAACGGGCGCGCGCTGGCGGGCAGGCCCTGTATCCTGGGGGTTGCTGGGTTTCCGGGGGATGGTTAATGTCGCCGGCCCCCTTTCCTGTTGTAGCGGAATGTGAATATCAACAGCCCTGCCACCGCCAGCGGCATGCCGATCAGCAGCCACAGGCTTGGCGCGTCTGCACCCGTGTGGGGCAGCTCAGGCGTTTTACGGTTCAGAACGGTAAGGGTCATGGTGTAGGTGTTGTCGGACTTCGTAAACTTGTCTCCGAGCGGAATTACCTGCCCATCAATAGAACACGTGCCGTCTTGGGTAAATTTGATCACAATTGGCTGTGCCAACAGGTTGTACCCCGGATGTGCCTTGGTTTCCGTCAGGCGGTATGTACCGGGTTTCAGATTTGTGAATGGGTTCGGGGTTATCTTGCCGTCCGTTCCGGTTGTACCGGTAATGGAACCTTTGTTTGTGCTATTGAATGGGTAGTTTTTATCTACTACCCACTGCGTTTTTCCTTCGGTTGTTGTTTCGACCAGCTTTTCCAGCTTGAACTCAACATCTTCCAAGAACACATCTTCGCCCGCATTATTGGGTTCCGCGTCCTTCTTGATGATATCCAGTGCAAACTTCGGGTTCTGCAGCTTGTTGGTCAGCTCAATCTTGCCGCTGCCGCCGGTGATGGTTCCATCGGGGGTTCCTGTGGCTGTATTGCCTGTTGAGCTGCCCGCGCTGTTCGTTTCGCTGTTTGGTGTTGCTTCAGCCGTTACCGTTACACCATACGTATTGCCGTCAATCGTAATGGTTCCGTCTGCCCGGGTAAAGTTGTCATTCTTATCTACCGTACCTTCCACAATGCGGTATTGGTAATTCGTGTTGGGATTGTCAACCGGGCGCTGATCCAAACCGCTAAAGGTACGCTTCCAGCCATTATTATCATCGGGGGCAATGGTAACATAGGCTTTCGTGCCGTAGTTTACCGGTGTCCAGTCATCATCGTTTGTGCTGGTTGCCAGGCGGCGCTGGAGCTGGATGTAGATTTGTCCCGGCCGCTTCGCAGTGCTAAGATCGTCCTTACCATTTGCATCTTTCCAGAGCTTATCGAACTCAATGTTGATCAGTTTGCGCTGGGTGTTGGTAAAGATTGCGGTAACTTTCAGATCGTTCGGATCGTCCGGATTTTTGCTCTCCTCAATCTCACCTTCCACCATGGTGTTGTTGATCACATCGGCTTTATTGTTAGCCGGAAAGGTTACGCTTTGCAGTCTGGAACCATCTGTCGGTGCAAGTTCCTCGATGGTATAGCGGGTGCCAACGGGGATGCCGGTGATGGTCACGGTGTGGTCTGGGTATTTTACCGCATCGTTCATGTCGATCTCAACATACCTTATGATGTCCTCTTTTTCCAGACCAGCACCGCCAACATCACTAAAGGTAACTTTGAACTTGTAGGTGCCTGTAATGTTCTTTTCCTCACCAGCTGCGGCCTGCTTTTGGATTTTCAGCCCGCCGGTTTTGACGGTGTTGACGTATTCTACCTTTAGCTTTGTCAGCGTGGAGCTATTTTCGTCCGGGTCCTTATAGGAGCGGAAGACGATGGTGTCGGCGGAGGGTTTGTTTCCGGTATAGTTATTACCCGTTTGATCATCATTCGGTCTTATATTTTCCGTTCGGCCATCATTGGGGCTGCTTCCCGTCTGCCCGTCTAACGAAGGTCTTGTACTAGGAAGAGTTACGCTGTCACCTTCTTTCATCGACTCAACCACATGCCCGTTCTCGCACACCGTCCATGTAGTGTCGTACAGGTTTGTGTTCAGATCCTCTCTGAGCGAAATGTAGCTGCCGCGGCGGAACTGGTCGCTGAAGGTAACGGTTTCTCCAGCTTCCAGAACAAAGCGTCCGTCACCGTCCACCAACTGGGTTTCGTTGTCTATGGTGGAGGTGTACTGTGCGTTTTCGGCGTTTTCCAAATGACCGCTTTCGGCGGAGCCGTAATCCGGGATTTCCTTCTGATCGGTTGTAAAGCCGGTCATCTTACTTGGCACCGCTTTGGGAATGAAGGTAAAGTTCCTGAAATAGATGTGGCGGCTATAGTTATCGCCCACGCGGATGAATTTGACCTTGTTGTTAAAACCGTCCTGCTTTTTCATCTTGTTCAGGTCCAGCTTTACGGTGACCCATTTGCCTGTCTCCAGTTCGACCGAGCCATACGTTGCGCCGTTAATGCCTGTTGTGCCAAGGCTGCCTTTTTGGCCGGGGGTAGGTGTCTGATTATCCAGCAGTTCCAGATACAGGTTGTTGAGGGAAAGGTCACTACCATCTTTTTGGGAAACGTAAACCTGGAACGTAAGGAAGCGCATGTCTTTGATATTGATGGGTTTTCCCAGCGTCAGGATGCCACGACGTTTCTCACGCGCTGCACTTTGCGTATCCATATAGCGTGCGTACCAGTGAAGGACCTGTTCGGTATTTTGCCCGGTATCTTGCCCGGGATCTTGCCCGGAATCCGGCTTGGAATCTGGCCAGGGGTTTTTAACCAACTCGAAAATGTAGTCGCCTTTGTTTGATTCGGTTGGTTCGGTTGCGGGTTTAATCGTGTTACCAGTCGCAGTCAAATTCACCTTTTCGGTATCGCTTGGATTCGGTTTAGCGGCCAGTGTTGTTCCATAATGGGTTGCCTGATTCTGGATGGTGAAGTTGAAGATTTTCTGGTTTTTAAAGCAGTTTCGGAAGTCATCATCAGTAACGTTTTTCAGATCGACCACTTTTTGAACCTGCAGCTCGTTATTATCCGGGAAGTTGAACGCCACCGCCATGTTGGACTCCCACATACCGCGTTCCATATAGTACATGGTAAGGGTGTGCTTTTTGCCTTTGTCGAGTACAAGAGGAGTGTCTTTCTCTACAAGAGGAGTGCTTTCCGCGTAGAAAGAGATTTTCTCGCCATTATATGTTACGGTCTTGACAGCGCGATTGCCATTTGTTTCATCTTTATCATTATCTGACGTTCCGCCTGTTTTGACCCTACTGACATAGGCTGTTACACTATTTTTCTTTCCATCTTTTGTATTTGTCTCGCCAAATTCCAGCAGGCCGGAAACCTTACCATGGGCGCCGCCAACGTCAAGCGCCAGCTGGCCATCAATGAATACCCAAACGTCATCGTCACCGGAGAAGAAGAACTTGATGCTGGTTTTTTCCTTTGTTCCATCTGCCTTCTCTGTTTCAACTTTGCCGTCATCCGTCAGGGTAAAATCCATCTGCAGCTTGGTGCCAAAGCCGTAATTGTAGGTAGAAGCATTAAGAGAGGTTGCTGTTTCATTGAACGGGAAGTAGCCATAGGAATTTACATCCTTGCCATCTTTTTTTATCGTTTTTAAGGAGGAGTCAGATTTAAGATTGCATGACTTTTCCCGCTCGTCTGTGCTTGATTTCAGGAAATATTGATCTTGCTTGGTATCCTGCTTCAAGTACAGGGTCGTATCTTGGCTGTCAAAGTACCAGTAATCAACGCCCTTATCCTCATCAAAAATCTGTTTCTTGGTAAAGGGGAACGCAACATTATTGTACACATCGCCAAGCTTTGCATTTTTGCTGTTGGTGCCGCTCAAAAACGCTTCATCGAAGTGTGGTTCTACTACTTTTGTATCTTTCAGTGTATCCTTCAGCAGCGGTTCACCTGTTGCATCACCAGTGGAGGTTTTGGATTCAACCAAGCCCTGATAGGCATAGTCATAATGTTCGCCATCGTTATTTCCATTTTCATTGATTGTGGAGTTATTGATTGCCATGAAGCGATTTTCATTATTGAAGTCGCTATTAAGCCCCCAAAGATTCAATGCAGCACTAATCGCAGCAAACGTATATCCCCAGCCAGGATAAGAAGGCTGGAAATGTCCGGTATAAATCGGGTATTGGGCCTTTGCCTTCTTATAATAATCGCTCAGCGCCTGATCAAATTCACGGAAGGTTACCCAGTTGCGGTAACTTACACCAGTCCATCCACCGTAGTTATCACGGTTCATGCCGTTCAACTCGTAATCTGTATAATAGTCATACAGCGTACTGGTAACATATTTTGTGTTTGCTTCTTCCGTAAAAGGAGCGGATTTAATATCTACTACTTTAGTGCCAGTAGTGCCAGTAGTGTCAGTATTTTTCCCCTTTTCGGCATCACGCAGGGTACCTTTTGGAGCCCAGTAGCCTCCACGAGTGGTACCTTTATATACTGCATCGTCATTCGTATCCGCATAGAAGCAATTTTTGTCATCTGTGGGAATCGGCAGCCACTCTGTACTTACTCCATTTCCTTTTGTCTCCTTGTCACCGTTAATTGCATCACCGGAAAAGATGATTGAACGATATCCTTGGGGAATGTCAATATAATAAAGATTTTCGTTTGTACCATCTTTTACCAGCGTGCCGCTTTCGGATTCTACGCCGTCTCCTTTTATCCGATAATAAATGGTCTCTTTATTATTATTGGCTTTGGGGATTGAAAAGTCGTCGGTATCTCCATTCAATGCCATCTTGGAAAAAGTAGCATCGTAATAGATGCGGGTGGCACCGGGACGCCCCCATGTTGCATCCTCACTACCATTGTACATGTAGCAATAGCATTGACCTTCGGAATACTGGAAGCGTTTCTGATTTTTTCCTTTTACTTCCTCATTATAAAAATTGTAGTATTCACTTATTTCTGTATTATCATCGCCCGCGGTAAAGCGAACAAAAGAGCAAAAACCGTCAGGAATATTAAAGTTTGCTGTGGAATTAGGTTGGATATCATTTAAGGATATTGGCTGCTCACCGACCTGGACAAGCACTCCTTTATCATCCGGTTCATAAAACCAGGCTTTGACGTTCGTTAGTGGTTTACTGGTTTTATTTTCAAAGGCCATCTTTTGGCCAGCGAAGTACTTATGGCCAACCGTATAGGTAGTCCATTTTTCGTTCTTTCCGTCATAGTAGTCGCCGCCGATATAATGATCTTTATCATTTGGATTGAACGTTATCCACGGTGGATTATTATCACCTACTTTAGCAATTGCTATTGTGTATGTAGGATTTTCGTTTACAATTGCATCTCCCTTATATCCGCGAAATTCAAGTCCATTCAACCCTCCATGTGGATAGTGTTCATCATGATTCAGGACCACAGAATAAATTTTTCTTCCGTCCTTCGTTTTGTCAACTTCCTGCATATCAAGATAATATGCTTTCTTTGGATCTCCTTCACCAACGGCATATATTTTCACCACTGTACAATCGCTCCAATTGTCAGGCACTGCAAAATAGAGCGTGTAAGTATCCGCCGATGCACTAACTGCCTGCACGTTATCCACGCTTTCTGCGGCGTACATCTTCTGCGGCTGTTCGGTCGGTTCCGGGGTGGCGGTGGGGGTCACGGTCGGCACAGGGGTGGCCGTTGCGGTGGCTGCCGGTTCCGGGGTCAGGGCGGGTTCTGCCGTGGGCTCCGGCGTTTCGGTCGGGGCGGGCTGCTCCGGCTCGGCGCTTTGTTCCGGTTCCGGGGTGGCGGCGTTCTGCTCCGGCGGAGTGGTATCCTCCCCGGAGGCCGTTCCCTGCTCATCCTCCAGCAGCTCTACTTCGTCAGGTACGTCGGGCAGAAGATCCACCTCGGCGTATACAGGCAGGGCCATTGCCATAACCAGGCAAGCGGTGACAAGCAGCGCTGTCAGCCGGCGCGCCCAACCTGTTGTGTTTTTTCCTGTTCTATTCAATCTGCTCACTCGCCTTTCGCGCTGGCTTGATGAAAGCACATTGTTCCACAGGGGATCCCTGTGGAACAATAAAAGAAGTCAGCTTCTTTTACTTGCGCAACCGTTGCCATGTTGTTTTCAAAAAAAAACCGCATCGAGTCTTCTCATTGCGCATTTACTTTTTATTTTCTTAATATAGCACCTTTACACCAGAAAGACAATACAATCCACGCAAATTCCTGTTTTTCAGCACTTTTACTGATTGCGCTTTCCTCCAATTATATAATGTGTTCAAAGCCTTTGTATAATTTACTCCTAATTTTCTTTTTGGCAGCGGTCCCTTTTATATACTTTGACCGCGTGTTTATGATCCTCTGCGCACACAGAGCGCAACTTTGCAGCAAAATTCGCCTTTTTTGCTACATTTCCCTGTTTTTGCGCAATTATTTGTTTCGCATGCGCCTGTTTGTGGCGGGGCCTGGCGGCTGGGTGGGCGCCTTGTGGGAGGGATGGCAGGTTTGCGGCGCACGGTTCCCGTTTTTTTGCGGCGCGATGGGTACACCGCGCCCCTGCAAACGGTTTGCGGTGTTTGCGGCGGCGGGTGTGTGTTTGGTGGATTGCACGCCCGCCAACGGGACGCCGTTCTCCCTTTACAACGGGGTGCGGGTTTGCTGCAGATATGCCATTCGCTTTTTTGTCCCCCCTGCCCTGCCCCTGATTCCCGGTTCCCACTTGCCGATTTCTATCTGCGCCAGCTCCTGAGGTGCATCTGAGAGCAGCGAAAATAGCGGATCTTTCACAAGCACAAAATCCGGCTGCGTTTACTGAAACAGACGAGCTTTTTGACGTTTCAGATAGGACTAAGGTATATCTGAAAAGTCGAAAATTTAGTCTATTTCTACAAACACAGCGGGATTTTGCGTTAAAGCGCCTTGGAATCCACAAAGGATTCCTGCGGCTCTCTGCCTTAAATCCTGCTTGTGTTTGCGAAATATCCGTCATTTTCTTTGTTTTCAGATACACCTCCAGCTCCCAGCTTTCAATCTATCCTGTGTAAACTGCAACCCCTCACGCGCCATTCTGTGCGGCACTTACCTTATAATATAGGGGTGCTGCCCTGTGTAAATTTGCAACTGATCTATTTGAAGCAGCTGTGAGCTGTTGTAATTTTGCACAGGGTATTGCCCGCATTCTGTGCCGAACATTCCCGAAACGTGTTGGAAAAACGCACAGGATTGCCTTGTTTCCCTATGCCGCTTACCGTTGGAAAAACGCACAGGTTACCCCCGGAACAGTTGCATTTTACACAGGGTATTCCCGCTCCCCTGCCCCGCCGTGACCCGCGTACCTGTTGGAAAATCACACAGGATAGGCCCGTTCCCCGTGTTGCAATTTACACAGGTTTGGCTGTTTTGGGCTTATTTGCAACTTTACGCAGGTTGCTTTCCGCACAGGAAAATGGTGGTGGAATGCACAGGCTGCAGTTGGTTGAACACACAGGTTTGCGTTGTTAAATTACACAGGCTCTACCTATTACTAATATAGAACTAAACATCTAAGCCATAATAACAACCAGAGGTAAGCCGGGAGATGGGGGAGAACGGGAAAAAATTGGTGTTGCCATTCCATCAGGTTACAGAACCCTGAAACAGCAGGACAGAAAAGCACAATAAAACCCTGTGTAACCTGCACCCGGGCTGCAACCCCCACAGGATATATGGCAAACCACAACGCGGGTGTTGCATTTTGCACAGGGTAATGACGGTGAAACCCTGTGTAAATTTGCAATTCTTGCGCTGGACAACAGGATGTGCTATAATGTTTAGCATGATGTGCGTGACCACCCGGGATACAGCAACCGATATAGGAGGCCCCTGCTTATGGCGGCAAGTAAACAGAAAAAAGATGATCCGTTTGTCGTTACGTTTGAAGAACGCGGGGACCAGACCATCGTTCGCAAATCCAATGACCTTGTACAGATGACGCGCAACAACCTGACGCTGAGCCAGCAGCGCCTGATGCTGCATATTTTTTCGATGATTAAGCCGGAGGATACGGACCTGCCCTCTTATGAGCTGAGCATTTATGATTTTATCAAGATGACCGGCATGGACCCGCACAGCGGGGCGCTGTACAAGCAGGTGCGCAAAAATATTGAGGAGCTGGCCAACGCGCCCATCCAGTGGATCAAGAATAACGGAACTTCCACGGTGGAAACATTCCGCTGGATTGATAAAGTGCGCATTGATGAGGGCCGCGCGCGCATGACCATCACGCTGGACCCGGTGCTGAAACCGCACCTGGTGCAGCTGAAAACCCTGTATACCACCATGGATGTGACCTACACCATGCTGATGCGGTCCACCTATTCCATCCGCATTTACGAGCTGTGCAAGAGCTACCAGAGCCTGTACCTGAAAAAGAAAGCGGCCGGGGAACCGCTGGTATGGAACCTGAGCATGCTGTATGAACAGCTTTCGTATACGGCCAACCGATGGTCGGATTTCCGCCGCCTGGCACTGGAAAAGGCAAAGGCGGAAATTAACGAAAAGACGGATATTATTTTTAATTACGATGTGTACGAAAAAAAAGGGCAGAAGGTTCTTTCGCTGGTGGTAACGATTGACCCGGTGGATGATGCCGCCGCACAGGCCAACCTGGACAGCATCAACAGCACAGTGCGCAAAAAGAGCAAAAAGAAGGGCCGCCCCACCGTGGCGATTGAGGATTCGCTGCTGGATGACCCCAGCGTGATCACCTTTGATTATGTTTCGGCACCGGAAACAACGATCCCCTATTCCTTTGGACGCCACCGCACCGAGCTGCGGGAGGAAATTGTTGTGAAAGCGCGCATGGATCAGCTGCGCGCGGAGATTACGCCCGAAGAGCTGCACGCGGTGGAAGTGATCATTGATGTGTTGGCAGATGCCTGCTGCACCATCCAGGCAGGCGATGGCGAGCAGGACGGCGGCAACAAAACGGTGTTTGGAAAGATGAATGCCATCATCCTCGATTGCGGCGGGCTGACCAGTTGGCTGGCCGGTGTGGCACCCCGCTATGCACAGGAGATCATTCCCCGGTCGCAGACGATGCGCAGCCCGGCGCGGTACCTGAACAAGGTGCTGCGCGAGGATATGGATAACTATCGCATTTATATTTTCCGCAAGGCAAAGCCGGCAGCAGAACCCAAAGAGGAGCTGTTGGAAGCGGAGTACCATGTGATGGACGAGCCGGTGCAGCAAGCGATGCCGGAGCCTGAGCCGCCCAAGGTAGAGCTGATTCCCGAAACGATTGTAAAACGGCAGGATATGCGAAAAGAGTTTGCAAAGTTTGTAGATGATGGATACCTGGAAAAGACGTTGACGAGCGGCCAGCGCGGCGCTTACCACGAAATTTACCGCCACCTGGCAGCGCGGTGCGTGCCATCGCCTTCCAGCCTGCGCAATGGGCTGAAAGACGAAATGCGGCTGCATTACCTGGCCTGCATGAATGAAGTGATTGAAAAGTATGGCAGCCTGACCCCGTTGATGGAAGCTATGGCGCATGAACTGGACTTTGATGTGTTCTGGGCAAAGGCCGCCAAGGACCCCAACGTGAATAACCCGATGGGGCTGTTCTACCACATTATTGAAGAACGCGCGCTGAACCCGATCGGCACCATAATGAACGACCAGGCACAACGGCAGAAGGTTGCCGCCAAGGAAAAAGGTGAAAAAGATAAGTGGCACAACGAAAGCTGGATGGATGCTTTTGAGGAAGATATCCCGGATGACAGCGAAGAGTAATTAAGATGAAGCGGAACGGAACATCCGGGAGCGCTATTATAATAAGGTAAGCAGCGGCTGGCAGATTGCTGGCCGCTGCTTTTTTGTTGGGGTGCAGCTGAGAAATGGAAATATCCGGCGTTTTTTTGATTTCAGATAGACCTTGGGCAACACCGCACAATTCCCGCCTTACGGCTTAAGCACCGCTCCGACGGCTGCGG
>OLOX01003261.1_pt1 | contig 12486 bp, 8 predicted proteins | sample 1672091 | NCBI WGS metagenome assembly OLOX01 (sample SAMEA3136644, study PRJEB25190) | human gut metagenome | reverse complement strand
CTGCACGACGACGTTCGCGATGGAGATGATGCTGTTCTGCAAACCGGCGGGCAGGCCGTTTTGCAGAATCTCACGAAGCGCGCGCCCGTCGAAACGGATCTTGCGCAGATTGACGCGGTAGGCGCGGTCGCTGCGCATTAGGCGGATCATGCACAGGCTCATGCTTACCAGCTGCGAAATGGCCGTCGCCGCCGCCGCCGATCCCACGCCCATGTGGAATACGCCGACGAACAGCAAGTCGAGCGCGATGTTGACGATGGAGGAAATAATCAGGTATTGCAGCGGATGGCGGCTGTCGCCGACCGCCTGCAGGATGCCCATGCAGATGTTGTAGAGCACAAAGGCCAGCGAACCGGTGAAATATGTGCGGAAATAGCTGATGGAGTTGGGCAGAACGGTTTCCGGCGTATCCATCAGCCGCAGCATCACGGGGGAGAGCGTCATGCCGATGACCGTCAGCAGCGCGCCCGCGACGAGGCCGAACGCCAGCAGCGTGTGGATGGTCTTCTGCATGCGGTCGTAGTCCTTCGCGCCGAAATAACGCGCGATGACCACGCCCGCACCCATCGAAATGCCGTTGACCAGACCGACCATCAGGAAAATCAGGTTGCCGGAGGAGCTGACCGCGGCCAGCGCCTCGCTGCCCAGAAAATTGCCGACGATCAGGGAATCCGCCGTGTTATAGAGCTGCTGGAACAGGTTGCCCAGAAGCAGCGGGAGCGCGAAGGAGATCAGCGCCTGCGAGATCGGGCCTTCGGTGAGCGACGTGGGGGTATGAACAGTTTGAAAACGCATGACAGCAAAATTCCTTTGTGATTGACTTTGAAATAAAATAAACGCCATTCTCATTATACGCCTCGGTTGACAGATTTGCAACCGATCGGGCGGGCGAAAATAAAAAGGGGACGGATGCGGGCGCGGTTTGAGCGCGCACGGCGGCCGAAAAAGATGATTTTCGGCGGCGGCTTCCCCTTTCCGCTTGCCTGCGCAGGATGCGTATGATATACTTTCTGTAAACAAAGAAGAACGAAATGGAAGTGTTTGCCGTGCTTGCAAGTGTTCAGAGTATGGGGCTGACGGGCATACAGGGCTACCCGGTGACGGTGGAGGCATATTGTGTGGACGGCATGCCGATGTTTGAAATTGTCGGTCTGCCGGATGCGGCGGTGAAGGAGAGCCGGGAACGGGTGCGCGCGGCGATGTCCGCCTGCCATACGCCCTTCCCCGTCGCGCGGCTGACGCTCAACCTCGCTCCGGCGGATGTGCGCAAGGAGGGGCCGGCCTACGACCTGCCCATCGCGCTGGCGATTCTCGCGTCGATGGGGCGGCTGGACGCGGAGACGATGGCGGGCATGGCGGCGGTCGGCGAGCTGTCGCTCTCCGGCGGGGTGATGGGCGTGCGCGGGGCGCTGTCGATGGCCATTGCGGCGAAGGAAAGCGGCCTGCGCGCGATCATGCTGCCCGCCTCCAACGCGGCGGAGGCCGCCTGCATCGAGGGGCTGGACATTCTGCCGGTCGCGCACCTGAGCGAGGCGATCGACCACCTGCGCGACAGGCGGAAGATCGAGCCGCTGCGCGCCAGACCCTACGCCGAGCTGCTGGGCGAAAAGAAAATCCTGTGCGATTTCGCGGATGTGCGCGGCCAGAAGGGCGCGAAGCGCGCGCTGGAAATCGCGGCGGCGGGCGGCCACAACGTGCTGATGATCGGCCCGCCGGGCAGCGGCAAGACGATGATGGCGCGCTGCCTGCCGGGGATTCTGCCGGATATGACGCTGGAGGAGGCGCTGGAGGTGACGCGCATCCACAGCGCGGCGGGCACGCTGGCGGCCGACGCGGGGCTGATGGCCGAGCGGCCGTTCCGCGCGCCGCATCACACGGTCAGCGCGGTGGCGCTGGTCGGCGGCGGCACCAAGGCGCGCCCCGGCGAAATCAGCCTCGCGCACAACGGCGTGCTGTTCCTCGACGAGCTGCCGGAGTACGACCGGGGCGCGCTGGAAGCCCTGCGCCAGCCGCTGGAGGATGGCTTTGTCAGCGTCGTCCGCGTCAGCGCGCAGGCGAAATACCCCGCGCGGGCGATGTTCGTCGCGGCGATGAACCCGTGCCCCTGCGGCAATTACGGCAGCTCGACGCAGCCCTGCCGCTGCACCCAGAAGGAAATCGCGCGCTATCTGGGGCGCATCTCCGGGCCGCTGCTGGACAGAATCGACATGCAGCTCGAGGTCACGGCCGTCCCCGTGCGCCAGATCACCGAGAGCGCGCCGGAGGAGCCCTCCGAGGCGATTCACGCGCGTGTGCAGGCTGCGCGCAGGCGGCAGCAGGCGCGATACGCGGGCGAGGGCGTCAGCAGCAACGCGGAGCTTTCCGCGCGCCAGCTCGAACAGTTCTGCCCGCTGGACGACGCCTGCCGCGAGCTGATCGGCAAGGCCTGCGACAAATACAACCTCTCCATGCGCGCGGTCAGCCGGGTGCGCAAGGTCGCGCGGACAATCGCCGACCTCGCGGGGGAGGAGAACATCGGCAAGGCGCATATTCTGGAAGCGCTGCGGTATCGCAATCTGGAAGGAAATTACTGGAAATAAGACGGAGGGCGAAGGGCAATGTTGTATAACCCGCGGCTGGATGTGTTTATCAACGTGGCCAACGCCGGGAGTTTCACCAAAGCGGCGAAGGAAGAATACATCACCCCGGCGGCTGTGATGAAGCAGATCAATCTGCTGGAAAAGGAACTCGGCGTGCAGCTCTTTGAACGAACGCATCAGGGGCTCTGCCTGACGAACGCCGGGCATACGCTCTATCACGACGCGCAGGCGCTGATTCGGGAGACGCGCAGCGTGGAGGAGCGCGTGCAGAATGCGGCGCGCGGTAAAAAGGAGATCATCCATATCGGCACGTCGGTGCTCAATCCCGCGTCGTTCCTGCTGGAATATTGGCAGAAGGTCTATCGCGAGTTGGAGGACATCGACATTCGGCTCGTCTCCTTTGATACCGATTTTGAACGATACAGCGTTTTTCTCAAAAATTTCGGCAATGAGATCGACCTGATTGCGGGCATTGCCAGCGAGGAATTTAAGGAGCGCAGCCAATGCGGCAACCTCGTTTTGCGCCGCTATCCCATCTGCTGCGCCGTGCCGTATAATCACCCGCTGGCCGAACGAAAACGGCTGCGCATCGACGATTTGCAGCATGAAACGCTGATGCTCTGCGAACAGGGCTGGATTGCGGATGTGGACGCGCTTCGGGAGGAACTGACCCGAAACCATCCGCTCGTCCAAATTCAGGAATTTCCCCGGTTTGATTTGACTTATTTCAACGAGTGTGCCAACAACGGCTGCCTGATGATTACCATCGAACCGTGGAACGGCGTGTATCCGCTGATGAAGACAATCCCGGTCGATTGGCCGTACTGTATCCCCTACGGCCTGATTTTCACGCAAACGCCTTCCGAAAAGGTGAAGCGCTTTGTGCAGGCCGTGCAGCGCTATGATACCGAAAGGTAAATGCCTGTTTCTAAATCGGTCATTCCTCTTTTGGAGATATTGATGTATAATTGTCAATGCAAAAGGCGAAAGGCGCATAAAGAAGCGGATTTTTCGATGAAATCGTCGAAAAAAGGAAGCTGAACGCCTGCACCATGTCGTCAAAATAACAACTATGATTTTCGAAAGGGGAAAAGAACATGAAAAATACGCGTAGATTGCTGACCGGCATGGCCGCGATGGTCATGGCCGCCGCGAGCGCGGTTTCCGCTGTCGGCGTCGCTGAGGAAATGGAGTGGCCGGATGCGTACAGCCACGCGACGGATGCTTCCTCCAAGGAAGTGCTCTCCGGCGAGCAGCTGGACGAGGCGCTCCAGTTCCTCATGGATTCCTCTCACTATTGGTACATCAACCGCGCCACGCCGTACTATGGCAACTTCACCAAGTACCCGGAGACGGGCTTTGATACCCAGTGGCGCTCCCCGGTGAATGGACGCGGCTATCGCGGCCCGTACTACGATCCGCTGACCCGCTCGGTCAACTGGCTGAGCACCAACCCCAACGGCGGCATCAACAGCTCCGTCGGCTCTTACTGGGCCTGCATCGCGCCGAACACCGATCTGACCATCGAAAACAACGAGGTTCAGGGCTACGAGAAATCCGACAAGTGGCAGATGATCAGCGTCATGTCTCCGGGACAGACGGTGGATAACTACATCCGCAACGGCCGCGGTTCGTTCTACATCGACGCTTCTCTGGCCAGCAACTACGGCATTGATCCCGCGTGGGAGTATCGCAACATCCTGATGGTCGAGGTTGAGCTGGATCACTATGTGCCGCGCGCCTGCACGCCGCAGGAATACTACGACGGCGAGCTGCCCACCACGTCCAGCTGGCTGCTGGCAGGCCGCATGGCTGCGCTGGAAAACTGGAAGGATAAGTTCCTCTCCATCCCGCAGTATTGGGGCTGCGCGACCGGCGACGCCGCGGCCAAGAACCTGACCACGGACGAGGAGCGCGCGGCGTATATCGAGACGCTGAACGCCGACCCGGACGTGATTGAGGCCATGACCGGCGTTTGCTACTACATGCACTTCAACATCCTCCAGATTGTCAACAACAAGCAGGAGCTGGGCTTTGACTTCGAGCAGGCCAGCGGCAAGGTCAACGCGATTGACATGGATCACGACGGTCTGCTGGATCGCTACCCGGAGGGCAGCGACAAGACGGGTCAGTTGATTCTCCAGAACGCGGATGCGGCCATGCTCCCGGATTGGGCGTATACGCTGAATCAGGATCTGGATTGGTGGGTTTCCGGCACGGGCGATCTGATCAACGCCGAGGGCAAGAAGCTGGTTGGCGCGAATGCGGACGGCAGCTACATCCTCGAAGGCGATGCGAATGCGCCTGTGGCCGAAACGGCTGAAGAAGCGCCCGCCGAGCCCGCCGTCGAGCTGGCCGAGAACGAGAAGCTCGGCACGGCGAAGGGCATGGGCGGCGACGTGACCGTGAAGGTGACGATGGATGGCGACAAGATCGCTGCCGTCGAGGTCGTTTCTCAGAACGAAACCGCGGGTATCTCCGACCCGGCGCTTGAAAAGGTGCCTGCCGCGATCGTCGAAGCGAACAGCGCCGACGTGGACGGTGTGGCCGGTGCGACCGTGACCTCCGACGCCATCAAGAACGCCGTGAAGGACGCGCTCTCCAAGTAAAACTCAAGATTCAAAAGGGACGTTTCCGAGGAAACGCCCCTTTTTTCTGCATTTCCTCGGCCGGGCTTGACGGAAAGCCGGAAATTCTCTACAATGAACAGAAAAGAACGCAAAAGAACGGCAAGGGGGGAACGAGGCCATGCTTGAATCCGAAGCGATGGCGATTCTGGTCGGCGCGGGCGTGAGCTATGGCCGCCGGGAGGCGGCGCTGCGCGCGGCGGGGAGCGCGCTGGCGATTTTGGCCGAGCCGGGGCTGTACGCGGCGCAGCTTCAGGAAAAGGGGCTGGCGCTGCTCCGGCACGCGCTTGTGGATGAAGCGCGCCTGCTTGGCGGCCTGGCGAAAAAGAAGATGGCGCTCGTCCTGCGCGAGGACGCGCAGTATCCGCCGCTGCTTCGGCAGATCGCCCACCCGCCGCACCTGCTCTATGTCTACGGCGAGACGGATTTGACGGATCGCTTCCCCGTCGCCGTGGTCGGCACGCGGCGGGCGAGCGCTTACGGCCTGACGCACACGCGGGAAATCGCCGCCGAGCTGGCGCAAACCGGCGTCTGCATTGTTTCCGGTTTGGCGCTGGGCATCGACGCGGCGGCGCATACGGGTGCGCTGGATGGCGGCGGGCGAACCGTCGCCGTGCTGGGCAGCGCGCTGGATAAGCCCTATCCGCAGGAGAACGATCCGCTGATGCGGCGGATTTTGGAAAGCGGCGGGAGCGTCGTCAGCGAATACGCGCCGGGAACGCCGCCGAGCCGATACAGCTTTTTGCAGCGCAACCGCATCATCGCGGGCATGTGTCTGGGTACGCTGGTCACGGAGGGGCCGCGGCGCAGCGGCGCGCTGAATACCGCGACGCGGACGCTGGAAAACGGGCGCGAGGTGTTCGCCCTGCCCGGCAATGTGGACAGCCCCGGCGCGCAGCTGCCCAACATGCTCATCAGCGAGGGCGCACGGCTGGTGACGGGCGCGGCGGACATTCTCTCCGCGCTGGTGATCGAACCGAAGGACGAGCCGAAGGCCGCGCAGGCGGCGGTTGCGCCGATGGAAGCGCCGGCGGAAAGGAAACCGCACATCCCCGGCGGGCTGGATGAAACGCAGCGGGCGATCTGCGCCGCGCTTCTGGCGGGCGAGGCGGATTTTGACGCGCTCTGCGCGGTCAGCGGGCTGGAGAGCGACGAGCTGGGCGCGCTGCTCATCGAGATGGAAATGGATGGGCTGGTCACGCCGCTGGCCGGAACGAGATACGCGCCGGGGACGCAGATGACGGGCTGAAAACGCGCATAAAACCGCATACTAATGAAGAAACTTCCTGCGAAATTCAAATTGCGGCCTTGACAGATTCAAAAAGGGCTGGTATCCTTTTTGACGTTTGGCAGTTGCCTTGAGCCGCGTTTATCCCGCCGCCGGCGGGGTGAAAAGCGGGGATTTTCCCGCGCTTGGCTCAGGCGCGTGTGTTTTGAAGCGTGAAGAGAATACGGCGTTTTTTCCGCCGCGTTGGAGGAATTGGATTTGAACAGTCGTAAGCCCGCATACAAGCTGGTTATCGTGGAGTCGCCCGCGAAGGCGCGCACCATTTCGAAATTTTTAGGCCGAAACTACAAGGTGGAGGCCTCGCAGGGGCACGTTCGGGATTTGCCCAAATCCCAGCTTGGCGTGGACGTCGAGCACGATTTTGAACCGAAGTACATCACCATTCGCGGCCGGGGCGAGGTGCTCGAGCGCATCCGCAAAGAGGCGAAGGGCGCGAAATCCATCATCCTCGCGACGGACCCTGACCGCGAGGGCGAGGCGATTTCGTGGCATTTGGCGACCATTCTGGGCATCGACCCGGAAAGCGAATGCCGCGTGGAATTCAACGAGATCACGGAAAAGACGGTCAAGAGCGCGATCAAGCAGCCGCGCGCGGTGAATATGCAGCTCGTCAACGCCCAGCAGGCGCGCCGCCTGCTTGACCGGCTGGTGGGCTACAAGATCAGCCCGCTGCTCTGGGTGAAGATCAAGAAGGGGCTGTCCGCGGGGCGCGTGCAGTCCGTCGCCACGCGCATGGTGGTTGACCGCGAGCAGGAGATCGAGCAGTTTGAGCCGGAGGAATACTGGTTTGTGGACGCGGAGCTGCGCGCGGGCGGCAAACAGCTCCATGCGCGGCTGATCGCGCTGGACGGCGAGCGCGTGAGCCTTTCCGATCAGGCGCAGGCGGACGCGGCGAAGGCGCGCGTGGAACAGGGCGGCTTTGTCATCCGCAGCGTGAAGCGCGGCGAAAAGCGCAAGCATCCCGCCCCGCCGTTCACGACCTCCAATTTGCAGCAGGAGGCCAGCCGAAAGCTTGGCTTCACCACGGCCAAGACGATGCAGATCGCCCAGCAGCTCTACGAGGGCGTGGACATCGAGGGGCGCGGCACGTTGGGCCTGATTTCCTACATCCGTACCGACAGCGTCCGCCTGAGCGACGAGGCGGTGGCCGCCGCGCGCGAGGCGATTGCGGCGCGTTACGGCGCGGAATATGTGCCGGAGAAGCCGAACGTCTACAAGGGGCGCAAGAGCGCGCAGGACGCGCACGAGGCCATCCGCCCGGCGAACATCGACCTGCGGCCGGAGGAGATCAAGGCCTCGCTGACCAAGGATCAGTTTAACCTGTACAAGCTGGTGTATCTGCGCTTTGTCGCCTGCCAGATGGCGGACGCGCTGTATGAAACCCAGCAGATTGAAATCGCCTCCGAGAGCGGCGCGGTTCTGCGTTCGAGCGCCGAGCGGCTGAAATTCGCGGGTTTCACGGCGGTGTATGAAGAAGGCACGGACGACGCGCCCGCGCAGGATGAGGCGCAGGCCGGCGCGATGGCGGACGTGAACGAGGGCGACAAGGCGGAGCTGCTGGGCGACGAGGCCACGCAGCACTTCACGCAGGCGCCGCCGCGCTACACGGAGGCCTCGCTGGTGCGCGCGCTGGAGGAAAAGGGCATCGGCCGCCCGTCCACCTACGCGCCGACGATCTCCACCATTTTGGCGCGCGGGTACGTCATGCGCGAAAAGAAGCAGCTCTTCCCGACCGAGCTTGGAATTATGATTACCAACATGATGGAGGAGTATTTCGCGGATATCGTGGATATCGCCTTCACCGCCGGCATGGAGGAGCAGCTCGACGAGGTGGAAGAGGGCAAGCTGGATTGGCACAAGGTGCTTTCCGATTTCTACGGCCCGTTTGAAAAGACGCTGGAAAACGCGGAGGCCAAGATCGAAAAGGTCGAAATCAAGGACGAGGTTTCCGATGTGCCCTGCGACAAGTGCGGCGCGATGATGGTCTACAAGCTGGGGCGCTACGGCCGGTTTTTGGCCTGCCCAAACTTCCCGGACTGCCGCAACACGAAGGCGATTCAGATTGAAATCGACGCGCCCTGTCCGAAGTGCGGCGGCAAGCTCCTGCAGAAGACCTCGCGCAAGGGGCGCAAGTTCTACGGCTGCGAGCGCTACCCGGAATGCGATTTTGTCTCCTGGGAGATGCCGGTTCGGGAGAAGTGCCCGAAGTGCGGAAGCTACATGACGCTTTCCCGCACGAAAAAGGGCGATTTCTACGTCTGTGCGAACGAAACCTGCCGCGAGCGCATTCCCGCGCCGCAGGAAGAGAACGAATGATGGAAAGAGCGATTGTGATCGGCGCGGGGCTGGCGGGGTGCGAGGCGGCGTGGCAGCTTGCCCGGCGCGGCGTGCCCGTGACCCTGCACGAAATGAAGCCCCGCGCCTTTACGCCTGCGCACCACAGCGCGGGCTTTGCCGAATTGGTTTGCTCCAATTCGCTCAGAAGCGACCAGCTGACCAACGCCGTCGGCCTGCTCAAGGAGGAGATGCGCCAGCTTGGCAGCCTCATCCTCAAGGCGGCGGACGCGACGCGCGTGCCCGCGGGCGGCGCGCTGGCGGTGGATCGCGAAAAGTTTTCGGATTATGTGACGCAGGCCGTGCGCAGCCATCCGCTGATTGAGGTCGTCCTCCGTGAGGCGGATGAGCTGCCGCAGACCAACGCCGTCATCGCCACGGGGCCGCTGACCAGCGATAAGCTGGCGGAGAAAATCGCGGCGCTTCCGGGGCTGCAAACGCTGAATTTTTACGACGCGGCCGCGCCGATCGTCTCCGGCGAATCGCTGGATATGACGAAGGTGTTCCGGCAGGGGCGATACGGCCGCGGCGACGATTACCTCAACTGCCCGATGACCCGCGAGGAATACGAGGCGTTTTATCAGGCGCTGCTGACCGCCGAAAAGGCCGATGTGCACGGGTTTGACGGCACGCAGGTCTTCGAGGGCTGCATGCCCATCGAGGTGATGGCCGCGCGCGGGGAAATGGTGATGGCGTTCGGGCCGATGAAGCCCGTCGGCCTCGTCGATCCCCGAACCGGGCGCGAGCCCTACGCCGCCGTGCAGCTCCGCGCGGAAAACAGCGCGGGGACGATGTATAACCTCGTCGGCTTCCAGACGCGGCTCAAGTGGGGCGAGCAGAAGCGCGTCTTCTCCATGATCCCCGGCCTTGAAAACGCGGAGTTCCTGCGCTATGGCGTGATGCACCGCAACACGTTTCTCCATTCGCCGGGTTTCCTCGACGCGCAATACGGCATGATCGGCCGCCCCGGTCTGTATTTCGCCGGGCAGATGACCGGCGTGGAGGGCTATGTGGAGAGCGCCTCCAGCGGCCTCGTCGCGGGCATTTCGCTGGCGCGGCGCATGCTCGGCCTGCCGCCCGTCGATTTCACGACGCGCACGGCCATCGGCGCGCTGGCGCACCATGTTTCCGGCGCGACGGCCGATTTCCAGCCGATGAACGCCAATTTCGGCCTGATTGATTCCTGCGAAAAGCGCATCCGCAACAAGCAGGAGCGTTATGCCCACGTCGCGGCGCGCGCGCTGGATACCATCGAGGCCATCCGCAGCAATCCGCTGGCCTGCGATTTCGACCGGACGCTTCAAAACTGACTCCCCGCACGCCGCCCTGTTCAAAATCGGGACGGCGTGTTATAATAAGAAAACGAACTCCTTCAGTCGGTTTCCTCAAAGAGGAAACCGCTGAGGCAGAGATGCGGCTCAAAAGAAGTTTTTGAGCGGAATGGAAGCATATACGAAGCGCCTCCCTCCCAGAGGGAGGTGGCTGCCGAAGGCAGACGGAAGGAGTTGACGGGACAGCGTCCCGGCATAACCCAGTGTAACGTATCGGAGGTAAACATAGATGACACTCAAGGGCACCACCATCTGCGCCGTCAGGAAGGACGGCAAAATCGCCGTCGCGGGCGACGGTCAGGTGACGATGGGCGAAAGCACCATCTTCAAGGCGACCGCGCACAAGGTTCGCCGCATCTACGGCGGCAAGGTCGTCACCGGCTTCGCCGGAACGGTTTCGGACGCCTTTGCGCTCTGCGACCGCTTTGAGGCGAAGCTGGAGCAGTATTCCGGCAATCTGGAGCGCGCCGCCGTCGAGCTGGCGCAGGAATGGCGCAGCGACAAGGCCATGCGCAAGCTGGAGGCTATGCTGATCGTCGCCAGCGGCGAAACGCTGATGATCGTCTCCGGCACGGGTGAGGTCATCGAGCCGGATGACGGCGTCGCGGCCGTCGGCTCCGGCGGCAACTATGCGATGGCCGCCGCGCGCGCCCTCAAGGAGAACACCGATCTTTCCGCGCACGAAATCGCCGAAAAGGCGCTGCATATCGCGGCGGATATCTGCGTGTTCACCAACCATAACGTGATTGTGGAGGATGCCTGATATGGAATTGACGCCGAAACAGGTTGTTCGCGAGCTGGATCGCTATATCATCGGTCAGGACGAGGCCAAGCGCGCCGTCGCCGTCGCCCTGCGCAACCGCTATCGCCGCGCGCAGCTTCCGGAGGAAATCCGGGATGAAATTGTGCCCAAAAACATCCTGATGGTCGGTCCGACGGGCGTGGGCAAGACCGAAATCGCCCGCCGTCTGGCCAAGCTGGTGGACGCGCCGTTTGTCAAGGTCGAGGCGACGAAGTTCACCGAGGTCGGCTATGTCGGCCGCGACGTGGAGAGCATCATCCGCGATCTGGTCGAGGCCAGCGTGCGGATCTGCAAGGAGAAGGCCAGCCAGAAGGTCAAGGCGCGCGCGACCGTGCTCGCCGAGGAGCGCATCATCGACCTGATTCTGCACCCGAACCGCAAGCCGGTCAACCCGATTGACGTGCTGCTGGGCAACAAACCCAAGCAGCCGGAGCTGCCCGCCGAGGAGAAGCAGCGCATCGCCCAGAAGGCGGACGAGCTGCGCGCCCAGCTTCAGCGCGGCGAGCTGGAGGATGTGGAGATCGAGGTCGAGGTGGAGGACGCGCCGAAGGACGTGGAGATCAACGGCGCGAGCGTGAACATCGGCTCGATGATGGGCGACATGATGCCCAAAAAGACCAAGATGCGCCGCATGAAGGTTGCCGACGCGCGCCGCCTGCTGGTCGCCGAGGAAGAAGATAAGCTGATCGACATGGACGCGGTGACGGAGGAAGCCCTGCGCCGCGCCGAGCAGGACGGCATCATCTTCATCGACGAGATCGACAAGGTGGCCGGGCGCTCCGCCAACGGCCCGGATGTGAGCCGCGAAGGCGTTCAGCGCGACATCCTGCCGATCGTCGAGGGCAGCACGGTGAACACCAAATACGGCGTGGTCAAGACGGATTACATGCTCTTTATCGCGGCGGGCGCGTTCCATGTGGCGAAGGTGACGGATCTCATTCCCGAATTGCAGGGGCGTTTCCCGGTGCGCGTGAATTTGAAGCCGCTGACCCGCGAGGATTTCAAGGCGATTCTGAGCCAGACGGATAACGCGCTGACCCGCCAATACGAGGCGCTGCTGGCCGTCGATCACGTGCATCTGCACTTTGAGGAATCCGCGCTGGACGCGCTGGCGCAGGCCGCGCAGCAGGAAAACGAAACCCGCGAGGATATCGGCGCGCGCCGCCTGCATACGCTGTTTGAAAAGATGCTGGAGGATATTTCCTTCAACGCGGGCGGCGACATGCCGGATGTGGATGTGACCATCAACGGCGATTATGTGGCCGAACACCTCGGCACGGATGCGAAAAAGATGGATATGCGGCAGTATATCCTCTGATGCGGTTGACAATTCGATGAAAACCGCCTATAATAGCTAATGTATATGGTTCCCGTTGAAAAAGAGGAGTAAGCGCGCGCCGCCGTCAGAGAGAGTTGCCCACAGGCTGCAAGGCGACTTGGAGAGAGCGCGTGCCGAAGGTCGCTTTGGAGGGAAGAGGGCGCGCCCGATACAGCGCAAAGAGGCATTCCCTTTTTGGGGAATGTG
>OLOX01003254.1_pt1 | contig 12504 bp, 14 predicted proteins | sample 1672091 | NCBI WGS metagenome assembly OLOX01 (sample SAMEA3136644, study PRJEB25190) | human gut metagenome | reverse complement strand
AACGAGCAGCTTGCCGCGCTCGAGCGGCAGCGCAAGGAATTGCAAAATGCAGACAAAACGCTCGAGCAGCGCATTCGGCGCGTGGAAAGCCTGCGCCGCACCATCGAGGAGCGGTGGCAGACAAACTGCGGCTTTTCGCGCGAGATGTCTAAGGCGCTCGTCGACCGCATCGTCGTAGACGCGGATGAGAGCCGAACCTGCATCCGTCTGGAGATTTTCCTCACCACCGGAAGCGGCTTCCGCGCCGAGCCGGTGCTGTCCGCCGCGACGCAGTCCCCGGACGCGCAAATGAAGCTGACCTTCCCCCGCTCGCGCTCCGGCCATCAGGGCGAGTACAGCGTGACGTACCTCGTGCGGTGGCACCTCGGGTAAAAACGAAAGAAAGCAGTGATGCTGCCTCTAAAAGTGAAGCGCATCACTGCTTTTTCTGGTGTTACTTTTGGCGGTCGGACCCTCTTTTCCTTTCCCGCAGGCTGCGGCAGGAAGGAGGTGGCGCATGTGCGGAAAAAGGCTTTTCAGCTTTTATATGTGCAGTAGTTTTGCTGTACATCTTTTGCATAAAAGCGTGTTGACCGCTTGGCTGGCACCAAACGGTCAACTATTTTTTGTTAACTGACAGGGCTGACTGCGGTAGCAGCGTCCCTTTATATTTATATTAAAGCATACGCTCCGGCTTTGTCAAGGCGACAGGGCTGGAGCTTTTTATTCGATATATCTCGTGCTTTCAGCCTTTCCCTGCCTCAAAGAACCGGGCGGCTCCGGCCGCATTCAGCGCTAAGCGCTTTCTTTACAAATACACCCATAGTATTTTCTCTCTCTCTGCCCCCTGCGTCTGCCGACGCAGGGGGCTTTTGCGTAAAAGCCTCGACAGATACTGAACTAAATTTTTTAGTCTATCATATATTCCTCAATTATATCTTTTACAGAGTCATATATTTTTACTGTTCTCCCTGGATATTCAATTTTAAACACACTGCTTAATTCTTCTGCCGTCCCGTGAAACATTTCGGATTCGTGTTGAGAATAAAACCTCATTACTAAAATCAGTCTGATCGTGCATCCATCCAAATGTCGTATTTTTCTGTCTGGTTTTCTCCGAACCCCTCTAATACATAAATAGGCTGGATATATTCGCTTTCTGGATCTGCGTAGAAAGCATCAGAAACAGAATCGACCAGAATACTGTCTGGAGCGACTTCGGCATTTAGTGTATACTCTTTTTTGCTCAGCGATGTTGCTACCTCACGATAGTTCTTGCCTTCGACATCAACATCAACCAAGGTATATTCATTTGCAAACTTGTCAACACCAACGATTTCTCCGCTCCCGGATACGGAAATGCAGATACGAAATGTTCCATATACAGGTTTGCCGGCAATCTCAGGGTAGAAATACACATTTTTTCTGAGGATTTCTTCTGTCCCTTGTGCTGCATCCCCGGTTGAGGTCGTACCAACCTTAGCGTCGCCCAGTTCCTGCACTGGGTACAGATTGTTGTCTGCAATAAACTGCTCAGCGATTTGGATGGCATCGGCGTCCGACAATGGGCCTTCCTTTGCATCAAAGTCGATTGGTTTTTGATAAAACCACCTGCCGGTTTGCGCATCAATTCCAACTGTAGTTCCATCAGATAGTGTATTTCCGGTTGGAAAAGTTCCTATATCAGATGCGGAAACCTGAAACAGATCTCCGATTTTTTCCTTTTCCTGATTAATGTTGACCGGTTTCAAACGATATACAGTCAACGACCGGCTCGCGTTGTCGATCTCCGATTCGGTAGTATCCGCGATAGATACACGGGTATTCGCTGTTACAATGTTTCCAACTACAGGGAGATTTAACTTCGGAATTTGCTCATCCTGCGGTTCTGCAAAATGCAAGACTGTTACGACACATAACATCACTGCGATACATGCCGCGACAAAGATTTTACGGTTTTGAATAACGAATTTTTTCATGCTGCACGCTCCTTCCTGTGTGGAATTGTTTCTGCAATGCAATCGTCAATTTTCCCTGTTGGTTTTACGATACGGCCGGGGTTTTCTTACATTTTATTATAAAATTCATTCTCTATCAAGATATTTATTTAGCGCAGGAAGTTTCTTGAACACTCCAGTCAAGTTTTCCCTAATAAATAGCAGCTTCAATCAAACCGTTCTATCCTTGTCAGGCAGTGAAAACCTCTTTTCACACATTCATTCGCGTGAGAAAGGAGGTTTTCAGATTATTCAGAAATTACTGCGGACTTCTGGATCGCAACCAGATTGTTCGGCATCAGCGGATCCTCGACCTCGATGGAAACCGGGCCGTGATAATCGCCTCTGCCAGAGCTGCGAAGAAGGTCTTCCACCACAGAGCATCGTGGCCGCAGCCTTCTGCCTGCACAGTTCGCGTGCCATCATGATCGGGTCGCCGCCTATGAAGAATACATGGCTCGGGTCGAGGTTCAGACCGCGCAGAGCGCTGCGTTACCGTCTGCCGAATGATATGCCTGACTGGCGTCTTGAAATAACATTTTCCCTCTTTTATCTTCGAAACCTTGACAAAACCGCTGTTTTGCGGTACGATAAATACAGAAATCCAAACGCTCCTCAGCCTTATTTCCTTTCGTTTGGCGAGATACACATCTCACAGGCGCAGGTATCCCGTCTGGAAAAGGGCGCGCTCGCGCACATCCGCGACGGGCTGGCATAAATACAGAAATCCCTCCGGTTCCACCCTGTTCGAGTGGTTCCGGAGGGATTTTCGGTTCTGTCAGATCATCCGTTCCTGCATCATCTGTGCGAGCGCCATGATACATTTTTTGTTCGTCGGTCTGCTGTGAAATCTCAGAACCGTATTGTGCGGATCGCCCTTCACCCGGCGTAGGCCGCCGCAGTTCCGACCGACCCTCTGGTTGAGGTCATGAGCAGGCATGGCGCATGCCGCGAGTGCTATCAGGACTTCATCACGCGCTGGCACGATGCCTACATCACCAAGATCGCATTTCGCTGCAAGGAGTCCTTCCTCACCGACAAAAAGCTGATCCTCGAATAAGCTCTCACTCAAATCAATAGTTTCCAAAGTAATCTGATTCTCGTCTCCATATCACTCCCGACCGTTTTCTCTCGCCGGCCGGGAGATTTTTTCGTCTGTGCAGCCGCCCTTCTTGTGGATACGCCACAGAACAAACAGCTCCGCGAGAGCGACAGCAATCCAGATAGCAAGCGCCACTTTCCCGGCCGTCCCCCACGAAGCTATAGCTGTCTTTCGAAAATTCCGTAGTGCAGATAGTATTTGATCGTGTATGCCATGCCTTTTCTCTCTTGCCTGTATTTCCATTTCAGTGCATTACGGATGCAAAGGAAATCTGTGTCAAACAGTCTTTTACCTCGTGCGGCGGCACCTCGGGTGAAAACATAAGAAAGCAGTGATACCCTTTTCAAACGTGAAGAGTACCACTGCTTTTATTCTTTTTTACAGCTCCAGCGGAGCAAGCGTTGTCGTGTCGATCGACCGGATGGCCGACCGCAGCGGCAGTACCGCCGACGGCGAAACCGACAGCTCATCGATGCCCATCGACAGGAAAGTCTCGGTCAGCTCCGCGTCCGCGCCAAGCTCGCCGCAGATACCGATCCAGATTCCCGCCCTGTGCGCATTCTCCGCCGTCATGCGGAGCATGCGCAGCACCGCCGGATGGTGCGCGTCGAAAAACCGGTCGAGGCCCACGCCCTGCCGGTCGACAGCCAGCGTATACTGCGTCAGATCATTCGTACCGACCGAGAAAAAGTCCACCTCACGCGCCAGCTCTGCGCTCATCATGACGGCGGCCGGTGTCTCGATCATAATGCCGAGCTCGACCTTGTCCGCCATCGGTACACCTTCCTCCGCGAGTTCCGCACGGATGTTGCGGCAGATACGCTTGATTTCCTGCACCTCCCAGACCGAGGTGATCATCGGGAACATGATCGCGATTTTGCCGTAAGCCGACGCGCGGTACAGCGCGCGCAGCTGCGTGCGGAACACCTCGGGCCGGGTCAGACAGATGCGGATGGCACGCAGACCCATCGCAGGATTTTCCTCTTTGTCGAGGTGGAAATAGTCGGCCTGCTTGTCCGCGCCGATGTCCAGCGTTCGGATGATAACGCGCCTGCCGCCCATGCGCTCCGCGACCGTCTTGTATGCCTCGAACTGCTCGTCCTCGGTCGGGTAGTCGCTGCCCTGTAAATAGAGAAATTCCGAGCGGAACAGACCGATGCCGCCGCCGTCGTTCTGCAGGACCGCGTCAATATCCGCCGGAGAGCCGATATTGCAGTAAACCATCACATTTCGGCCGTCTCTGGTCTCATTCGGCTTGCCCTTGAGCTGATTGAGCAGTTCTTTCAGCGCCTTCTCCTTAGCCTGCTTTTTGAGCAGGCGCTCGCGCTCGGCGTCGTCCGGCTCGATGACCGTCTCGCCGGTCTGTCCGTCGATGATAGCGTATTTGCCCTCCATTTCGGCCTGCAATGCGTCGCCCGCGCCGATGATCGCCGGAATGCCCATCGTGCGCGCCAGGATCGCGGTGTGCGAGTTCGCCGATCCGCCCGCCGTGATAAAGCCGAGGATAAGCGACTTGTCCAGCTGCACGGTCTCGCTCGGCGCAAGGTCGTCCGCTGCCACGATGCACGGCACGTCGGACACAATGCCGCTCTCGCCCTCGCCGGTCAGAATGCCGACCACGCGCGTCGAAATATCCCGAATATCTGCCGCACGCGCCTGCATGTAGCTGTCGTCCATCGCGGCGAACATCTCCGCGAACTGCGCGCCGGTGTCGCTGACGGCGGCCTCCGCATTCAGACGGTCGTTTTCGATGAGCCCCTCAATGCTCTCGACGAAATCCAGATCGTCCAGCATCATCTGGTGAGCCTCGAACAGCATGGCCGCATCCTCGCCTGCCTCAGCGAGCGCCTTGTCATGCAGTACGCCGAGCTGCTCCTTCGCGGTCTCGCAGGCATCATGAAAACGCGCGAGCTCCGCCGCGGTATCCGTCACCGAACGGCGCGGGATTTCGCCGCTCGGGCGGCGGTAAAAGCTGATCGGCCCCGCCGCTACGCCCTTTGATACGCCTTTGCCGAAAATCTGCTCCATCTCGCTCACTCCTTACAGGTTTGCCTTGAAAAATGCCTCGATCTGCGCCGCAGCCTCCGCTTCATCCTCGCCTTCCACTTCCACGCGGACGGTATTGCCGTGCTTAATGCCCATGCCCATGATGGCGATCAGGCGGCGTGCATCCGCTTTTTTGTCGCCAAAGTGCAGGAAAACCTTGCTCTTAAACTTCGCGGCTTCCTTCGCCAGCATGCCTGCCGGACGTGCGTGAATGCCGATGGAATCCGTAATGGTGTACTCAAATACTGTCATGATGAAAACTCCTTTTCTCTTTGTTCAAATGGGTTGCTGCGGCAAGAAAATCCGCCGAAATCCGCTGTTCCTGTCCGTAAAAGTCCACGGCGCCCGGCCGGTGCGGCGGCCTGTTTTCGCTGAGAAAGCCGCTGCCGCCGGTGACGAGCAGACCGTATCTGCGTGCCAGTGAGAGATACCGCGCAGTGTCCGCTCGGGCGTGACTGCCATAGGCTGCTATGCCGTCGAATGCCGCCACCGGGAAGGTGTCGTCCATCTCATTCGGCGGCACGAGCACGGCCAGCCCGCCTGCCATGCGGATCAGGCCGAGTGCCTGCTCGGCCGTAAACGGGGGCTGCACCGGATTTTCCCGGGCATTCCGTTCCATCTCGAGCAGCGCCGGATGGGTGATGTCGAGACAATAGCCGAGCACGAGAAAATCCTGCTCCCTCCAGCGGCAGTCCAGCTCCACACCGGGCACGATGCGCACACCGAGCTGTGCGCCGCGCCAGATACATTCCGGCACACCGCTGACGGCACGCCGGTCGGTCAGTGCGGCCAGTGTCAGCCGCGCTTCACAGCAGCGTTCGGCCAGTGCGCGCGGCGAAAGCTCGCCGCCTGCGGTCAGGCTGCTGTGGATGTGCAGATCGGTTTGTGCCATGGAAAGACCTCCTGTTCAGGCGGTGCGTCAGGGTTCAGGAAAGCGGATGCTGCTCCGAGGGGCAGGCCGCCGTTTCCGGGATAAACCAGCGCTGATGCACGCGCACAGCGCCCGAAATCATATGATTCTCACAGAGCTCGCGCAGCTCACTGACCGAAATATGCCACAGGATCGCGGCTTCCGGAATCGTCATAAACGGCATGCGCCCTCCTCCTTCTCTGTTTTTATTCGAATATGTGATAGATTGCCTGTGCCACGCCGTCGTGGTCACAGTCTGCGGTGATGTATTTTGCCAGATTCTTGAGCGCCGCGTCTGCGTTGCCCATCGCGACCGGCATGCCGACCGCGCGGAGCATTTCCGCGTCGTTGTCGCTGTCACCGATGGCGACCATTTCAGCAGGCGTCACGCCGAGCATCTCGCCCAGCCGAGTCAGCGCGCGGCCCTTGTCCGCACCGGCGGGCAGAAGCTCAAAATTGTCCGAGCCGGAGCTTGTGATCGTGATACCCGGCAGCGGCCGAATCTCCGCGAGCGCCTGCTCGAGCACCGCTCGTTCGCCGATGGCGTACACCTTGGTGACGTTCAGATGGTTTCTCCGAATCTCACCGGCGATATCCTCCACGACGATTTTGTTCGCGTGAAAGCCCTCCACGCGGTAGTTTGCGACAAAATCGCGGTTAGAATATTCGTTGATGTAAATTTTACTGCCGACGTAGATCATCACGCGCACCGGCCGGCTCTGCACCGCCTCGACCGCCTTTGCGCCGATTTCGCACGGCATGTCCCAGCTTTGCAGAATGCGCTCATCCGATGCAGTGGCGATCGCCGTGCCGCCCGCCGTGACCATCAAATCCTCGCAGGGCAGCTCACGGGCAAACTCCGCCGCTTCGCCGACAATGCGTCCGGTCGAGAGAACGACATACACACCGCGCTCCTTTGCCCACGCGAGCGCTTTTCTGACCTCCGGCGTGATCTTCTTCTGCGAATTCAGCAGCGTACCGTCAAGGTCGAGCGCGAGTAAACGGTATTTCATGACTGCACCTCCCTGATGTGGCGGTAAATGGCGTGTGCCGCGCCGTCCGCGTCGCACGAGTCGGTCATCTCGTCAGCCGCCGCCCGCGCGATCGGTGACGCATTGCCCATCGCGATGCCAAGTCCGGCAGCGCGGAGCAGCGGCGCGTCAATGTCGTGATCGCCGAGCGCCATCACCTCGTCCGGTGTGAGGCCCAGCGCTTCGCACAGCGCGCGCATCGCGGTGTCCTTGCCCGCGCCTGCCGGTATGACCTCCAGATATTCGTCCTTGGAGCGCACAAGCGTCATCGGCAGGTGCTTTGCCTCCAGTACCGGAACGAGTTCATCGATTTTGTTCTTTTCGCCCATGCAGAGCAGTTTGTGCGCGCCTGCGTCGCCCCAGTCGGTAAACAGCGTCTCCAGCGGCGCGACCGTCGGCTGTACGCCGGTTATCTGCGCCTCCGCGCGGCTCCACTCGTCCTCTGCGGCGATAAGCCAGTCGAGGTCGCGGTAAACGCTCAGGTGGATGCCTCGCGCCTGTGTTTCCCGCAGAACGGTCTGAGTGCACGCACGGGTCAGTCGGCTGTCTGCCAGGCGGTTTTCTCCTTGCAGGATAAGCCCTCCGCCGCAGCACGCCAGCGGTCCGTCCACGCCGAGCGCATCACGAATCGGGAACACCGCCTGCGGCGGCCGTGCGCTCATCAGACAGATGGTCACGCCGTTCTTCGCCGCAGACCGCACAGCCTCGCGGCTGCCGGGCGGCAGCTCGTGCGCGGAATTCAGCAGCGTGCCGTCAATATCCATGCACAGCAGCCGATATTGTTGTTGATTCATCGCATTTCTTCCTTTTACGCCTGCTCTGCCGCCGACAGAATGTTGGCGACATTGCGGTTTCCGTTGCGGATGCCCCGTCCGATCACAGCCGCGCAGACCGCGCACACCAGCGCGATAACCACGCCGCACACGCCGCCCGCGAAGCGCAGTCCGCTGCCCGCGATGCCCCACCAGGCCAGCACCGCCGCGCAGGAGGAGAGCAGCATGGCGATTCGCTTCCAGAGGGAAAGCTGCCGCAGGGCCTGCTGCTGCTGTTTGGCCTCGTGCAGCAGTGCGGTTTTGTTCATCATAGGGAAAACTCCTTTCCTGTACGGCGGCCGCCGAGCAAATGCTCGACGGCCAGAGAAGTGAAAGTATGATATAGTCTGAGTGAATCTGAATCAGTATGCCAGCTGCGGATCAAAGAATCCAATCAGCACGCCGACCAGCGCAATGCCGACCAGCACGAGCATGACGGTCGTCGGCGCCATTTTCTTCTTGCTCATCAGCCAGTAGCAGAGCATAACGGTTCCCAGCGGCAGGATCTTGGGGAATATGGTATCCAGTACATCCTTCTGAAGCGAAATATCACCGGGCAGGACGAGCGGCGTCGTAATCGAGATCCAGCTTGCGGCAACCGCACCGATCACGACCGTGCCGAGCATGATGATGCTCTCGCGGATGGCGTTCGCCTTTTCACCGACGATCATCTCAACCGCCTTGCCGCCGAGCTCATAGCCCTTGAAGTACAGCAGGCGCATGCCGAGGGTCAGGATAACGTTGTACGCAATGATGTAGAAGATCGCGCCGAGCGGCGAGCCGCCCGAGGACATGCCGAGCGCAACGCCCAGCAGAATCGGGATGAGCGTGCCGACGAGCAGGCTGTCGCCGATACCGGCGACCGGGCCCATCAGACCGGCGCGGATGCCGTTGATCATCTCGCCGTCGATGTCCTCGCCGTTTGCCTTGGCCTCCTCCAGGCCGGCGGTCATGCCGACGATGACGGTACCGAGCTGCGGCTCGGTATTGAAAAAGGCAGAGTAGGTCTTGAGGGCTTCGGTTTGCTCCTCACGGGTGTCGTACAGCTCCTCTACCAGCGGCAGCATGGCGCACAGGTAGCCGAATGTCTGCATATGCTCCTGCGAGAAGCAGGTCAGGTGGCCGTAAAACCAGTTGCGGAACGATTTGTTCAGCGCTTTCTTGGAAAGTTTCTTTTCTGCCATGTCAGATCTCCTCCTCATCGTCATCAAATTCCGCTGCGGCAGCAGATGCAGCTGCGGGAGCGGCCTTCTGCAAAGCAAGGATCTTGATGCGGTAGTTGATGACCGCGAAGAAACCGCCAACGATCGACGCCGCGATCAGGTTGAGGCCCATGCACGCGGCCAGCGTGAAGCCGAATACGAATACCAGAATGTCGACCGGCTTGGTCGCAACCTGCTTGAGCAGGATGGCGATACCGACTGCCGGGAGCAGCGAGCCGACGGTGAACAGCGTTTTCATCGCCACGCCGTCCATCGGCAGATAAGCCTTCATCAGGTCTACCATGCTGGTGCCGACCTTGGTGATGATGAAGGTCGGGATAAAAGAGCACAGGATGTGAGAAATCCACGGCAGGCCCATATCGACCACATACAGCTTGCGCAGGTCACCCTTTTCCAGTGCGCGCCAGCCCATGTGCTGCCAAACGAGGTTTACCGTTGCCGTGCCGTAAAACAGCACGGTGCCGATGGTGCCGACGGCCGAGCCGAGCGTTACGGCCATCGCCTGACCTTCCGGCGACGCCGGGTTCAGACCCATGGAATGCACGGCAACCATGGAAAGCGGAATGCCGATATAAGAAATAGCGCGAACGTCAGCGGAAACCGTGCCGCCCGGCGTTACGAGCGCGATGTAAACGACCTGAATAGCCGCGCCGAGATAAATACCCGTCTGTACGTCGCCCATGATGAGACCGACGATCAGACCCGCTACCAGCGGACGTCCCAGTGTGTAGTTGCCGAGCACCGTACCGCCGAGGCCGGGCATGGATGCGAGACATGCGAGTAATCCGAACAATGCTGCCTGCCAGACTTGAACTTGCATAAGTTCTCCCTCTTTTCTTTTTATTCTGTGAAACCGAGCTTAGTAGCCGAACTGACCGCGGAACTTCTTCCAGTTGCCGATAGCGGCCTCCTTGATGAGCGCGAACTCGACCTCATAGCCCTTCTGCATGATGGCCTCGAGTGCGTCTGCCTCCGGCTGAGTGATCGCCTGATTGTTGCCCAGCTTGGTCGCGCCCGGGCGGTCGTTGCACGGTCCGATGATGACCGTCTTGACCTCACCGGGGTCAAAGCCATCATCCACGAGGATGCTCTTCATCGTGATCGGGTCCTTGGTGATGAGGAAGTAGCGGTCCTTGCTGGCAAGCACCTTGCCGCACTTGGCGCGCCACTCGTCGAGCGTCCACACGAAGGTTTTCTTGTCGCTTGCGTTCTTGTACGCCGCCTTGAGCACCGGCGTGGTGGCCGCCTTGTCGTTTACGGCGATGAGGCCGTCGCAGGGATACTCGAGCGCCCAGCGCGTGCAGGTCTGACCATGGATCATGCGGTCGTCAACACGAATGAAAGAGATAGACATAATTTTTTCCTCCTTATACTTAAATATCGTCGTCCTCGTCACCGCCGAGGGCAAAACGCTTGATCTGATCCTTTGCCTCGCCGGTAAGCTCAGCCTCGAGTTCATCGAGCGGCGTATCCGCATCTGCGAATGCGGCGGTCAGCACGAGCGGCAGGTTCATGCCGCCGATGGCAAGCGTTTTGCCCAGCAGACCTTTTTCGGTGAGCACATCGAGTGCGGTGGTCAGCGGCGAGCCGCCGATGATGTCCGCGGTGAGGATGATCTCGTCCTCAGCGGTGATGTCCCCCACCAGCTCTGCAAAGTTTGCGCGGAACGTATCCACATCCATGCCGTCGAGCAGGCTGGTCGAGCGGATGTCCTCGCGGTCGCTGCCTGCCATCATGCCGAGCGCGTTGTGCAGACCCGGAGCAAAGGTTCCGTGGCTGACTAAAATCAGGTATCTCATTTTCCGTTCCCTCTTTCCTGTTTGTTGAGCATAGTATACCGGATTTTATCCTGTATGAAATCTGCATTTTGTCATGACTCACTTGTGATAATCGTCCTGTTCTTATATGACAAATGTCATGCCGGCTATCAAAATACGCAAAGAAAAAGCGCCCCGTCTGTGCATATCGCACAAACAGAGCGCCAGGCGCCTGTAAATTCGCGTATTATTCCTGTAAATATTCCTGCACTTCGTGCTGGACGCGCTGGAGCTGCAAAGACAGATTATGCTCGTCCTCCATCGCGTTCTGCACCAGTCCTTCGGTCAGCAGCAGCGCCTGATCATAATTGCGGAAGCGCGGTGCCGCTACCGCCTGCTCCATCACGTCCGACAGCATTTCCACGCCGTTTCGGCTCTCGCCGGGCGTGTCCTGCCGCAGGATCCGGCGGGTTTCGTCCGAGTCGGTCACGCTCCGCAGCGCGGACACGCTGTGCGAGTCCGTGAACAGCATGGACTGATTGTCCGCATTGGCGGTCAGCTCGCGCAAAAACTGCCATGCGAGCGTCATGTTCGCCGAACGGCTGCTGATGCCTGCGAGCACGGTGCTCAGCTCCGAACTGTTGCCGCCTGCCGGGCCGTGCGGCATGGGAATGCAGTCCCACGAGAAATCCGAATAGCGCTTGATGCGCCACGGATACGGCTGATAGGTCCGGTAATCCGAGAACAGGAACGGCCGAAACGCTACTTTTCCCTCATCAAAGTCTCGTGCCGAGGGCGCGGTCTCCGCCGTGAGCTTGCCAAGCCGCTGCGCAAATGCGACCGCCTGCACCGCCTTCGGCTCGGAGATCAGGCAGCTGCCGCCGTCCTCGGTGAACAGCGATGCACCGTTTGCCGTCAGCGCATCCTGCCACGTGTAGCCGCAGCAGCCAAACTGGTCGATTTCGCCGTCACCGTCCGTGTCGCGCGTAACCCTGGCGCAGATGTTGTAAAAATCCTCCCACGTCCAATCGCCGGACGGCACGGTAATGCCCTCGCTCTCGAGCAGGCTCTTGTTGATGCACATCAGTGTCGGCACACACTCATATGGCAGCGCATACTGCACGCCGTTCTCCGCACCGCTTTGCAGCGCGGCGGGATAGAAATCCGTGTCGGAGACCTCTTTATCCTGTGCGAGACAGCCGTCCAGCGGCGCCAGTGCACCGAGCTCGCACAGCGTTCCGAAATCCTCCGGCAGCACGAGAAATACATCCGGTTCACTGCCGAGCAGATACTGGTCGATGAGCCATTCCGAGTAATCCCGTTTGAGGATACCGCTCGTGTAGGTGACATGCACGTTCGGGTGCTCCCGCTCGAACCGCTCGACAGCCGCATCGATGACGGCATAGCAGTTCCCGTTCGGCGCGTCCCAGTAGCTGCCCGCCATAAAGCCGAGCCGCAGCTCGACCGGACGCGCGCGGCTGTACATCGTCGCCGTCAGGCTCACCGCCGTGAGCAGCACCGCCGCCGTCAGGCGCTTTGCAAGCCCCTTCACAGCGGACCTCCGAACGGCCGCCCGGCTACGCCGGTCTGCACCGCCCAGATGGCGAGCTGCGTGCGGTCGCGCAGGTCGAGCTTGCTGAGAATGCT
>OLOX01003249.1_pt1 | contig 12510 bp, 6 predicted proteins | sample 1672091 | NCBI WGS metagenome assembly OLOX01 (sample SAMEA3136644, study PRJEB25190) | human gut metagenome | reverse complement strand
GGGCCAGCACACCGGCGATCTTGCCCATCTCCGTGTCCATGCCGGTGGCGGTGATCACCGCCTTGCCCCGGCCATAGACCACCGTGCTGCCCATATAGCACATATTCTTCCGGTCGCCCAGGGGGATGGAGTCACCGGTCAGCAGCTCCACCGCCTTGTTCACCGGCACGCTCTCGCCGGTCAGCGCCGCCTCCTCGATCTTCAGCGATGCGCTCTCCAGCAGCCGCCCGTCGGCGGGCACGGCGTCACCGGCCTCCAGCACCACCACGTCGCCGGGCACGAGCTGACTGCTCTCCACCACGACCTGATGGCCGCCCCGCAGCACCTTGCACTTGGCGGCGGTCATGGTCTGCAACGCCTCGATGGCGGCCTCCGCCTTGCTCTCCTGCACCACGCCCAGCACCGCGTTCAGCAGCACCACGATGAGGATGATGAACACCTCCGTGAAGCTCTCACCGCTGAGCGCGTTGGTCACGGCGGACACCGCCGCCGCCGCCAGCAGTATCAGCAGCATGGGGTCCTTCAGCTGCGCCAAAAACCGCTGGAACACGGAGGGCTTCTCCGCCTCCTTCAGCTTGTTCGGCCCGTGCTGCCGCAGCCGCTCCGCCGCCTGCTCCTCCGTCAAGCCGGTGGGACAGGACTGGAGCGACGCCAGCACCTCCTGCGGGCTGTGGGTGTACTCTCTGTCCATAATGACCTACTCCTTTTCGTTTCTCGTCCTATATGATCTCGCCCCGTACAGCAAAAAACTCATGCACAGGGCATAGCTGTGCATGAGTCTCATTCTTTCAGGACACATCGGGCGCTTTCGCGCCGGGATGACGGTGTGTCTCGCAGCGCTCCCAGCGCTGCGGAATTACTCCCTCATTCATTAGGCAATATTTTACCCAGCCCGCCGCCGGTTGTCAAGCGGCAAAGCGCCCTTATTCACAAAAACTTTTCACTTTTCGGTCTGCGCCGCGCACAGCCTGTCAAAATACTTATAAAACGGCATCAGCGCCTCAAAGCCCTCGATCATATCCTGTGCCAGCTCCGGGGAGAATATCCGCTCGTCCGGCGGCAGCTCGTGCTGCAAATTCACCGACTTCTTCTGATACCAGGGCCGCAGCAGCTCGCTGACCTCCCCCTTGCTCCGGGCATACTCCGGCCCGGCCAGCACGAAATGCGCCTGCCGGTTGAACCGCCGCACCAGCTTGGCCAGCGTCTCCGGGTTTTCATCGATGCCCTTGCGGTACGCCTCCATCAGCGACGCCTTTGGCGCCCAGAACCCCATGCCGTAGCTGTAATAGTCCGGCGCGATCTCAAAATAGAACGTAGGCCGCCCCGTCCAGTCCTCGTCCCCGGTGCGGATGCAGAACCACAGATGATCCTTGTACGGCCCTTGCCCGTGCAGCCGCCGGGCGTCCCGGTAGATGCGGGACATCTTCAGCATAAACGGCTCTTTCGGATACTTTTCGTGCAGCGCCTCATACACCTGCTCTCCCAGCTCCCGGGTAGGCCGCAGCAGATGCGCCTGATAGTCCTCCTTGTGGGCCATGAACCAGCCCCGCTCGTTGTTGAACCGTATGCCCCACAGGAAGTCCAGCGTCTCCTGCGTATATCCCTCAAATGCCATGTCAGCACACTCCTTTCACCGGGATCATAGCACAGTTTCCCCCATTTGTCCACCCGTCCGCTCTTTGGGTTATTCCAACTTTTGTGTGGGATTTTTATTTTCAAACCCTATTTCGACCGAGCGATTCCTTCCAACTTTTCTGTGGGATTTCAGTTTTAAGCCCCGATTTCGGGCGAGCGACTTCTTCCAACTTTTGTGTGGGATTTCCTCCGAGTAAACGAATTGTATATAAAAAAGGAAGCTGGCATTCAATAGGACACCAGCTTCTCTCCAACCCTCCGAAGATATTTTTGTATAATCTTAAACTTACAGTTTGAAATGAGTCATTTTTCCTTTTGATAAGGTAAGTTGACCGCGCACATGACAGGTTCATCTTCACTACGGCAAAAGAAACAAATATTCTGCAAGTCCTTGGCTGCACGAATGGTTGCGTATTCGTGCAAGTGCGGCAAATACACATCCAGCCTGTGCTGTTCGTACTTGAAGTGCTGCGGGTCATAGTCCCACACGAAATTTGTGTTCAAAATGGCGACCCGAACCTCTGATTGAAAATGATATTGCGGGTATTTCCAAAAGAGTTCTGCTGATGGGCTTGGCTCATCGTAATAAATGTCTGCAGGTGAATGTCGAGCATAATCAACTTTATCTACAAAAAGTTTACAGTCGTCATTTCCTTTAGCACGATAATATCGGTCAGCAGTTAGAATGCTCGCGTTTTGCTTGATGGCTATTGGGACTTGTTCTTTCAACTCCTCAAAAAACTTTTTCGGGTCATTTATGAATAAAAAACTGGCAGTATCTTTTCTGTAGCACATTTCATCCAAGTACCTATCAGGCAGAAAAGACACCACATGAGGGAATATAGGCATCTTGCCATCATTTATAGCAGCTACTTTCGCTGCGTCGAATGAATAGAAGCACATAGCTGGTGTCAAAAGTGTCGGAATGAAACGCAGATAGTATGTATCCGTTCTGGGGTCATATAAGGTTTCAAGGTGATTTCCCATAGGGATACCGTGTGAATCTTTAACATTCATCCGAGAGTCACCATTCTTTAGGTGGGCGAAAACACATTCTAATTGGTCTCCAGTTACCTTGTCGCCTGTTTTTGAATAATCAACCCAGTTTGCAGCACATCCAAAAGATAGCGTCCTTGTATTAAAGCACTGTTCAATACGCTTTGTAGAACCAAGTCGCATAAGGAGGATAGTTGAAAAATGGCTTTGTAACATAAAAGTTGGTTCTCCTTTCTCGTCCCAATGGTTATTTCAAACTCAAGAACAGCGCCGCCCGACAAGACACCGGGCGGCGTTTTCGTATATTTTATCAGTCTGTTATTGTTAGGGTGACTGATGTAGTTCCGTTATTGATTTTCCCAGCAACCTTGTAAGCTGTGGCAGAGGTCAGATTTGAAAATGTAACCGTTGCGGCGCTTTTTGTGAGAGTCGCATATAAGATAGGCTCGGTTGTGTTTTCCTTCGAATACAGAAACAACTCTACTTCCGCAGACCGCTCCATGTTCTTCGCAGACACAACAATTTTTGTCGTGTTTGTACTGAGAAATTCTTCCGTCTGTTGAGCATCATCGGAAGCTGCGTCAAGGCACAACTCAACAGTTTGCACCCCCAAAGCAATGCTTTCTACGCCGGAACTATTTTCGTTTGGCGCGAAAGTGTCAATGTCGCCCGTTTCATTTGATTTGCAGGCAACGAATCCAAGCATTAAGATTAGCACGAAAACTAAGGATATTGCTTTTTTCATATTAGCGACCTCCTTTGCTAAACACGAATCTGTTCATATCTTTTTCAAAAAGTTCCTACTATGTCATAATCGTACCATGTCTTTCACAATATCGCAAGATTATTTTACTTTTTTGGTATCCTTGCTTTATTCAAAAAAATCCAATGAATTTCAAAAACCTCTTGCGTGAACAGAACATATGTACTATTCTGAAATCGCGGTATACCAAAGCCTAAGCAAAAAGTAAATAGCGTAGTCTTCATCAATTATTTGAATACATTTCCCCGGCACATTATTTTTTGATGAATTTGAGAGGTATACCACGATGAAGACTGTGAATCACATTCGACTGACTCCGGATGATATGGAGGAGGTCATTCCCATTCCGCACCTGAATTTGCGCGGCATAATTGAAGATGCCTGATATCGACCCAAGGCAGGGCATCCTTACTTGCTGTTCTCCTGCCATGTGGAGGACTACCGAAACCGAAAATGCCGTTTCTGCGGCAGTACCGCCGTTCACGCACACGGCCTCGTAGCCGTCCCGTGCGAACAGCCGCAGCGCGGTGTTGAGAATGTTCTCCCTGGTGTCAGCCATAGAATACCTCCAAAAACGGTGAACGACCGTTTACCATAGTATAGTAAACGGTCGTTCACTTGCCAAGCCTGTTTCAGATATTTTTTTCTCTCGGCCTCAGCCGCGCCGCTTCCGGCCTCTCACCACGGCAGTACCGGCCAGACTCAGCGCCGCCGACATGGCGTAGAGCATAATGCCCGCGTCGCCGGTGGTCACGCCGCCGATGGTGAAGCTCATGGTGGCGTCACCCTCGCTGGAAAGAATGGTCACGGTGTGCTTGCCCGGCTTCAGCGTCTGCAGGTACACCGCCTTCAGGTAGACCACGATCGAGCCCTCCTCGGCGATATAGTTGCTGGGGGCGATGGTCTTGCCGTCCACCTGCACGCCCCGGAAGCTGGCGAAGCTGGCGGAGGAGCGGAAGGTCAGGCCGTAGATGCCGTCGGTGTAATCCGTGGCGCTGCGTGCGTCGCGGCTGGTCTTTTCCGCCGCGATGCTGGGCCGCGTGCCGCCGCCATAAGCTCCGCCGCCGGAGCTGCCGCCGCCGGGGTTGCTGGGATCAGCCGGATCGGTGGGATCGGTGGGATCATCCTCCTCCGGCGGTGTCAGGTCGGGCCGTGCGGAGATCAGCGCCGGCGCGATGGTCTCGTTTCCGGCCTCGTCCTTGGCGCTCACGTTGGCCAAAATGGCGGTGAAGCCCTCGGTGGCATTACCCTCCAAATTCCCTGTGAAGGAGAAGCGTCCCGCTTCATCCGCCGTGGCGGTGGGACTGTTGGCGGCATTGGGGATGCCCATGGTCACGGTCAGACCCGGCTCGGTGCGGCCCGCCACGGTGTACGCCCCGGTGGTCATGTCGGCGCAGATGTTGTCCGCGTCCAGCGTCAGCAGCGGGGGCACATCGTCCAGCGCCAACCGCAGGTAGTAGTCGGTGGTGTCAAGGCCGCGCTTCACCGTCAGCTTCACCCGTCCGCTGTTGGCGATGAGCTGCCGCGCCGCCTCGTTGCACGTCACCGTCCATTCTGGACTGTCACCTGCCACGGTGAACGTGCCTCTGCCCTGCTCAGGCGTGATGGTGATGCTGTCCACAGCGCTGTTGATCTTGAACAGCGTGCCGGTGGGCAGCGCGTTCCACAGCAGGGTGGCGTAGCCGTTGTCCTTGTTCAGCATGATGGTCGTCTCACTGCCCTCGCGCTTCACGCCGATCTCCTCGGGAGTGTAGGCGTGCAGCATCACCTTGCCGGACTCGGCGGGATTGCTGTAATAGCGCAGGCCGCCGGTAACGCCCTCCACCGTCTCCTTCTTAAACGCCTCCACCTTTACGTAGTAGTTCGTTTCGGTCGGGGTGATGTCATTTTCCGTCCCGTTGCGGGTCAGGGTGACATCCTCCTTGTTCACCTCTCCCGTTGCCTCTGTGTTGGGGTATCCAACGGTCACGTTGTTGCCGCCCACGGTGGGCGCCATACGCAGGGAGAGCTTGCCGCTGGCATCCTTGGTGGCGTGGGGCTGCTTGCTGCTGTCAAAGTCCTCGTTCTCCAGCACATAGGCCGCGCCCGCCTGCTGCACATCACCGTTGTCGTCCGTGTAGTACAGCGCCACGCGGTAGCCGTCCGCGCCGTCCACAGCGTTCCAGCTGGCCGTCAGCGTCTCGTTGCCGGTGGCAGCCAGGGTGACGTTGCTGGGGGCGTTGGGCGTGCTGTTGTTGGTGTAGGAGATAGTCGTCTCAGATGTCGCGGTGTCCACCGTGACCCAGGAGAACTCATTCTCGTCAATTACGTTGTCGCCGTTCAGGTCGGCCTTTACGCCCTCCACCAGCACGGCGGTCACGTAGTAGTCACCCGTGGGGGCGAGTGCGCCCCTGGTGGGGATAGTCCACTCATACGGACTGCTCTCGACCATGCCCAAATAGTAATTCGTCCCGGTACGGTCTTGCTCCGTATCCAAATAGAACCGCACGGCGTAGGTCTTGTTTTGCGAATTGGTGATGTCGGCGGTGGCCTTGTTGTTCTGCGCGTCCAAATCCAGCTTCACGCCGGTCAGCTCCGCGCTGGCCAGGAACTCTACATCAAAGTCGCAGCTCGCCTCGATCTTCCACTTGCTGGCGGCGTTGCTGTTAGCACCCAGGTTGATGAGCAAGCCCGTCTTGCCCTCCACCGTCACCTCGGTCATGTTCGCGCTCTCAAGCTCCCTGTCCTCGATTTCCTCGGCATTTTTCTCAACCGCTTCCTTCAGCTCGATTTTGGTGAGAGAGGCATCGTCCGCCACCTGATACACGCCCAGCTCCTGCTTCAGTTTTGCCACATCGCCGTCCGCAGGCGCGATGAACATACCCAGCTTGCCGTCAGGCGCACCGTTCGGCGTATAGTCGATGGACTCCGTATACTTGCCGTTGAAATTCTGCGCTGCCAGCAGTGAGATGCCGTTCTGGGCCACCTCATAGGTGCTGACCTCCAGCACGGCGATGCCCACCTGTTCGCCGGTCTCCGCGTCCAGACAGTCGGCCACCTGCGTCGTCCACACCGGGGCGCTCATGGCCCGCACGCTTTGGGTGCCGGGCCCCCAGCCCCAGTCGTGCTTCGTGATCTCATCCTCCAGCGTCCAGGCATCATTCTTCCACCGCAGGTCGATGGCACCGCCGAAGTGGTTGGGGATGATGTAATAGATGCGGTAGCCGGTCAGGACCAGCGACCCCTTCTTGGATATGCCGCCGTAGATGTTCAGGTTCTTCCACGCGTCCGTGGTCACATTCTTCAGCACGTCCTTGGCGGTACTGCCCGCATTTTCACCAACGGGGATCGCGGTCTCCGCGCCCAAAATGAAGTCCACCTGGGTGTTGACCAGCTTCTTGCCGCCCAGCTTCCCGAAGCTGAGGCTGCCCAGCTTCTTGGGTATCTTCACCGTTGCGCTGAGGCTGCCCCGGCTGTCCAGGTTCACATGGGCGTTTTGGGGCTTGGAGTAGTTGTCCAGCCCGCCGAATATACTGGCCTCGATCTCGGTGTCCAGCTCAAAGATCGTACCGATGGCGGTGTCGTTGTTGGGCGCGGCCAGCTTCAGGCCCATGCCGCCGCCCGCCCGCAGGCCGGTGTATTCCTTACCCAAATACTTTCGCTTCTCGCCCACCAGCCGCAGATACATCTTAAACTCATCGATAAAGTCCATCTTGGCGATGGTCAGATCCGTCCCGGCGAACTCCAGATAGCTCGGCCCGACGGTCACGTTGGCCCAGCCCTCGATGACCTTCACATAGTCGCCCTTCACCGACATCTTCACCCGGATGGGCGGGATGGCGATAAAGTCGCCGTTGATGGTGTCGGCCAGCCCGTAGAATCCGCCGCCGCCGCCCTTGATGAACGACGTAGGCACAGGCGGTACGATGGGGATGCCCCCGGCGACAGCCAGCCGGAAGTACAGATCGTTGGGCGCAAGCCGCCCGTTGTTCAGCCGCTTCAGGTTCAGCTCCGCCGCCGTCTCGAACAGGTCGAACACGTTCAGCTCCAGCGAGAAGTTGTACTGCTCCTCGCCGTCAAACGTGTTGATGTCCGCCGTCAGATCCGCCAGATCCAAACCCATCAGCGACCCGGTGTCCAGCTTACCGCTGGCCTCGAAGCCCTGCTGCACGAAGGGGATGCTGCCGTTTTCCTCCTTCTTCGGCCCGTAGCCCAACCGCTTCAGCTCGATCAGCTTATCGCTGCCGCAGTTCAGGATGAGATCCAGCCCCATATTCCCGGACAGCTCCAAACAGCCGTTCCCCTTGATCAGCGCCTTATTGATCCGGCTGCTGACCTCCGGGATGTCGATGAACACCAGCACCGCGTTGTCCTCCGGCTTCATGTTCAGCGCCAGCTCCTCGCCGTCAAAGGCCAGCTCCGCCGCCTTTGTCACCCCATTATTCGCGGAGTACAGCAGGAAGCGCGGCGTGCTGTACGTCACCTGGGCCGTGGTGTCGAACTTGGTCACCAGGCCGTTTTCGTCCACCCGGACGCGGAAATGCTGCCCGCTGCCCCAGGTGGCGGTGATGGTGGAGGTCAGCCCCACCTTCCGATCCGTATACTCGTAATACTTGCCGTTGTCGTCCCGTCCCGGCTCGAAATCGCCGCACAGGATGTAGAGCGGGTCGCCGTACTTCTTTTTCAGCACGTTCTCCCGGGCCGTGTCGGTGATAGGCGCGGCCACGATGCCGCTGCCGCTCTTATACAGCCCCAGCCGATCGGCATCCTGAGGGATCGTCACCCTGTCCGGCTCGGTGAACTTCACGTCCGCCAGAGAGGCGGCCTCCTTCTTGGTGTAAACATCCCGGAAGCCCCACACCTGGATCGCGCTGATCGGGGGATGCCCGGTCCGTCCGCCTATCCGTTCTGTGCCGCACTCGGCGGTGAGCAGGTCGTTCTCCGCGTCATACGTCATGTATACCGTTGGCATTACATCGTTGCTGTGCCGTATGGTATCCGTATGGGCCAGCACAAAGGGGCTGTCCACGCCGTAGCTGTCGGAGTAGACCTCGCACACGTCGCCCCTGCCGAACGTCCCGTACACGTTGGTGCGGCCCATGCCGGCGGTGATGTCCGTGCTCTTGGCGGTATACGTACCGTTCTGCTTATAGCTGCGGCTCGCCTTCACATGGGCCGAGGGGTCTGCCTGGGCGTGACCCATCCGGGAAAAGCCGTGGTACTCCTGAAACCAGCGGAATACGAAATCCGGGGTCGTGGTGAAGTCAGTGGAAATGTCCAGTCCCCAAAATGCCTGGGCCACCAGCGCGTAGGTCTTGCCGTCCGCCGTTACATACGTGGCCTCAAAGTCCCCCTCGCTCGTGCCCTTATCCAGCTCCACAAAGTAGTAGCTGATGTAGCACGCAAACTCCGGGGCCGGCACGTTGGCAAAGGTGTATTTAACAGTCAGGGCATTCTCCGTGGGCGCCATACCGTAGCTAATGCGGCTCAGTTGACCCCGCTGGACTTCATCCTTCAGATCAACGACCTCCATCTTCTGGATGGGCAGCTCCTGCTGCGCCCGCCTGGTCTGAAGGGTGAACCGGGCCTGCTCGTACACGCCCTTGCGGAACGAATCCCCCGTGGCGGTGTAGCCCCGGTCGGAGTTGGTCACGGACTTGCCGATATGCGGCCCGTCCACCGCCAGGAAGAACACCAGCTTGCCGTTCTTCATCTTCATGGAGTAGAGCTGTGACCCATCGTCCACGCCCTCCCGCTTGATCGTCACCGGCTCTGTCCGATTGCGAAGCGGGCCTTCCTTGTTCACGTTGCCCACATAGGCCAGCGCCTCCGCCGGCAGCAGCGTGACGAACAGCAGCGCCGCCAACAGCAGAGACACGATCCGTTTCTTCATACCGCATCATCCTCTCTTTCCAAAATAAGGCGATAAAATACCAGCCCTATTATAGCAGAAAGGGCAGCGCGGCACATCACCCGAACGGGTGATATTTGCCCTCACCGCAGCATTTCGATCAGGTGGCTGCGGCGGTCTATGTTCATTTTTTGGAATGCGTTTTTCAGGTGGTGCTTCACCGTGTTCTCCGAGATATGCAGCGTTTCGGCGATCTCGCTGTTCCGCATACCTCTCGCCGCCAGCTCCGCCACCTCCCGCTCCCGGTCGGTCAGCGATTCCTTCAGCTCCGGCACGTCGTCCAGCATGGCGAAGATGCGGCTCTCGTCCGCCCGGGTGTAGTGTATGCCCAGCGCCTTGATCTCCCGTATGGCCTGCCCATGCCGGGTCGCGATGGACGGCATCAGAAACAGCGGCTGGAAGTATTTGCGGAAGCACGCGATAAAGGAGTAGTTCTTGTCCCGCTCCGCCATGGACAGCGACCGATCCAGCCACTCCGCCGCCCGGCCCAGCCGCCCCGTGGCCAAATAGCACAGCGCCAGCCCGCAGTACATAAAGTTCCGCGTGGCGGCGGAGATGAGGCGGCTGTCCAGCGCCAGCGATGCTTCCACCGAGGCGATGGCCCGCTGGTACTCCTTCTTCAGCAGCAGGTCGGTGACGCGGCACGTCTTGATCATGAAGTTGGTGAACGTCAGGTCGGACAGCGTGTCCGCGCCGCCCCTGGCCCACAGGGGGGAGCGGCTGGTCTCCATCATCAGCCCCAGCAGATAGCCCCGCACCGTCTCCGCCATGTATGTGCCCAAGCTCGTGCCCTGCAAAAAGGCGTAGCTGCGGGCCTTGTTCTCCAGATAGTCCACCGCCTTCTGCAATCCCGCCATGTCCGAGCGGTAGATGGCGTTGATGCCCAGCAGCAGCGCCGCGCCGTAGGTCACGGTGGCGCTGCGGCTCTGCTCCGACAAAAACGCCGCCTGGTACGCCTGTATGTCCGCCTCCTCGAACCGGCCCTGCACCGAATAGGCTTCGCCCCGGTACAGCTCCGCCGCTCCGGCGGCATGGCCGTTGGTCAGCCGGTCGTAGCGCTTGAACACCACCGCCATCCGCTCCGCCGTGGCCATCATCTGCCCCGGCTCTGCGTAAAAAAGATACCACATGGACGTGCACCCGAAAAAGAACGGCTCTTCCGGGATAAACAGCTCCGAGGGCCGGGTCATCAGCGCTTCCGCCCGTGCGTAGGCCGCGTCCATCCTGTCAAGATCCGGGAAGAACTCCAGCGCGTCCAGCAGCTCCCATTCGCCCAAATGCTGCTTCTCCCGCAGCAGTCCCCGCACCCGCGCCATTTGCCGGGCAAATTCTCCGAAATCGCACCCGCCGTACAGCGCGTAGCACAGCCGCAGCAGCGACAGGGGATACCGCCGCTGCACCTCCTCCGGGCAGCGCCGCAGCACCGCGGCGGCCAGCCCGGTGTAGCTCACATCCCCGAACCGCTCGGTGATCAGCCCCACCAACCGGCACGAGAGGATGCCCTCATCGTCCCCGGCCCGGAAAAAGCAGTCCACGGCGGCGCGGGTGGCGTCGTTGTCCCGATACCACTGCCCGGCCCGCCCATAGATGCGCCGCCGCGTCTCCTCGTCCGCCTCGTCCAGCCGTGCGCGGAGAAAGCGCAGCAGCAGCTCGTGGGGATAATATCTGCCCCGCAGCGCGTCCTGCCGCACCAGCGGCACGCGGCGGAAAAAGTCGTCCCGCTCCTCCGGGGGCAGCACCCCGGCGGGCAGCAGCGCGTCCAGCATGGACGGCGTAACGCAGTCGAACAGGCTGAGATACAGCAGTGCCGTGCGCTGCCGCGCCTCCATCCGCGCCCAGAACAGGCGGTACAGCAGCTCGTCCATCTCGCCGGTCACGCCGCCCGCCTCCACGCACAGCGCCGCCGCTGCCGGCCAGCCGCCGGTGCTGGCCATGATGGCGTCGGCCTGCGCCTCGGTCAGCGCCTCGCCCCGCCGTGCGGAAAAGGCCAAAATGTCCTCCCGCGTCAGCAGCAGGTCACTGGCGCGCAAAAAACAGACGCTCCGCTCCAGCCCGTCAAAAACAGGCCGCAGCGCGCCTAAATTCTGCGCGATGAAGATCAGGTGCAGCCCGTCCGCCGGACGCTTTGCCAGCGCGTCGATGACCTGGGGCGGCCAGTTGTCCGCCGCCAGCTGGAAGTTATCAAAGATCAGCGTCAGCGGCTTTTCCACCCGCAGCTCCATCAGCGCCCGGGCCACCTGCTCGGCGTTGCTGCGGTTCAGAAAGCCCAGCGCCTCGATGCGCCGCACCGCCCGCTCATCCACGGCGGACAGCTGCCGGATGAACCAATAGAAGCTGGTGTCCGGCAGATGCTCCACGCCGGTATACCACACGGCGGTGGCCGCGCCCTCCAGGGCGCGGCTCACCGCCGTGGTCTTGCCGTATCCTGCGGGCGCTTCCAGCACGGCGATCCGTGCCTGCCGCAGCGCCTCCAGCTTTTTTAACAGTCGTTCGGAATAAATCAACCTTTCCATCCACTTTTCCCCGCCCTTTATATAAGGTTTTTCAACTATTATATCAAATAATTCCACCTTTGAAAAGCCAAAAAACCCAATAAAAATGGCAGCCTCTCCAGCTCTTGATTTTTCCTGTTTTCAGCGGGCATTCAAATTGGCCACACATACTCTTTGCGCTTTCCCCCAATTTCCCGCCCCGTGGGAGGAAAAACAACCCCCCACGGGGCTTACGCTGTCCGACATTCTGTTGTATAATGCTCCCATCATCAAAAAAGGGAGGTGCGCCTGTGGCTCAGTACGGACACGGCAAAAAGCGGCTGGCCGCGTGGCTGCTGCTGGCGGCGGTGCTGCTGGCGGCGGTGGTGTGCCTGTTCGTCGGCTCGTCCGGCATGACCGTGACCCAGTGCCTCCAGGCGCTGGCGGGCCGGGGCAGCGACGCCCACCTGCGTATCATCTGGAACATCCGCCTGCCCCGCGTGCTGGCGGCCATCATCGCCGGGGCGGGGCTGTCCGTCTCCGGCCTCATCATGCAGACCTGCCTGAACAACGCCATGGCCTCCCCGGCCACGCTGGGCGTGTCCAACGCGGCGGTGTTCGGCGCGAACCTGTCTATCATCGCCTTCGCCGGCGGCTTTCTGTCCACCGGCCACAACGTGGCCAACTACGGCGTCAGCGCCGACCCCTACGCCACGTCTCTGCTGGCGTTCCTCTTTGCCGCGCTGTCGGTGCTG
>OLOX01003246.1_pt1 | contig 12527 bp, 10 predicted proteins | sample 1672091 | NCBI WGS metagenome assembly OLOX01 (sample SAMEA3136644, study PRJEB25190) | human gut metagenome | reverse complement strand
TTTTCCTTGCAGGAAGCATCATGAGCGAGATGGAGGTAACCAAATGTTAGAATCAGGTATTGTTGCGCATTGCGCTCCGACGCTTGCAGGAATAAAAACGGCAAATATGTTTAACTATCTGCCGGATGATATGGAGGATCTGCCAAGAGAGGTACAGGAAGAAAACCGTAAGCTGAATGGCAAAGGGGTTTATGTGGAAATACTGAGAACAGGCGAGAAGAGAGCACTGATCTACGTCTACCGGAAAAACAAGCTGGAAGCTGATCTGAACAGGGAAGGAGCCGAGAACATCCTTCAGACCTGTGGATACGAATGCCGGGGAACGGACTGCTGTCTTCGCAAACTTCAGGACCGCTTTTTTCAGTATGAACGCTTCCCTCATGAGGTGGGACTGTTCCTGGGATATCCTCTGGATGATGTGACAGGATTTATTGAACAGAAGGGAAAAAATTACAAGTGCTGTGGGATCTGGAAGGTTTACGGAGATGAGCAGAAGACCCAGGTGATCTTCCGGAAACTGAAGAAATGTTCAGAAATCTATCAGAAATTATTTGCCGATGGCAGAAGCATCCTTCAGCTCACCGTCGCAGCATGATCAAGAAAGGACAGGTAAAAGAATATGAGTAAAGTAGCAGTTGTATATTGGAGTTCTACAGGAAACACAGAGAGCATGGCAAATGCAGTAGCAGACGGGGCAAAAGAAGCAGGCGCAGAAGTTACTGTATTTGAGACAGCAGACTTTGAGGCAACAAAAGTAGACGAATTTGATGCAATCGCATTTGGATGCCCGGCTATGGGAGATGAAGTACTGGAAGAAGATGAGTTCGAGCCAATGTTCAGCTCCTGCGAAGAAAAAATTTCCGGCAAAAAGATCGGTCTTTTCGGATCCTATGGATGGGGCGATGGAGACTGGATGCACAACTGGGAAGCTAAATGCAAAGAGGACGGAGCTGTTCTTGTAGCAGACGGTGTGATCTGTCAGGAAGAACCAGACGATGAAGCAGTAGAAAACTGCAAAGCATTAGGAAAAGCACTGGCATAAATCTACAGATCAAGGAGTAAAAAGATCATGAACTATTTGGAAATTGAAAAAGTCATCGGCCGTGAGATCATGGATTCCAGAGGAAATCCGACAGTAGAAGCAGAAGTAACCCTGATCGACGGTACCGTAGGAAGAGGAACAGCACCAAGCGGCGCGTCTACAGGTGAATTTGAGGCACTGGAACTCCGCGACGGCGACAAAGCAAGATATCTCGGAAAAGGTGTTTTGAAAGCAGTAGAAAACATCAACACAAAGATCAGCGAAGCGATCGTTGGCCTGGATGCATCTGATATCTATGCAGTAGACAAGGCAATGATCGAGGCAGACGGCACAAAAGACAAATCAAATCTTGGAGCCAATGCGATCCTTGCAGTTTCTATCGCAACAGCAAGAGCAGCTTCCCTTGCACTGGAGATCCCGCTGTATCGTTTCCTTGGAGGAATTTCCGGAAACCGTCTTCCTGTTCCGATGATGAATATCTTAAACGGTGGAGCTCATGCAGCAAATACTGTTGACGTGCAGGAGTTTATGATCATGCCTGTAGGAGCACCTACATTCCGTGAAGCGCTGCGCTGGTGTGCAGAAGTTTTCCATGCACTTGCTGCACTTCTTAAAGCAGAAGGACTTGCTACTTCCGTAGGAGATGAAGGTGGTTTTGCACCGAACCTCGCAAGCGATGAAGAAGCGATCCAGTACATCCTCAAAGCGATCGAAAAAGCAGGATACGAGCCAGGCAAAGATTTCATGCTTGCCATGGACGCAGCTTCCAGCGAATGGAAAGGTGAGAAGAAGGGCGAATACATCCTTCCGAAAGCAGGCACCAAATTTACTTCTGAAAGTCTGATCCAGCACTGGAAACAGCTTGTGGAAAAATATCCGATCATTTCTATCGAAGATGCCCTAGATGAAGAAGATTGGGAAGGCTGGCAGCTTCTGACCAAAGAACTTGGCGGAAAAGTACAGCTTGTAGGTGACGATTTATTCGTAACCAATACAGAGCGTCTGAAGAAAGGTATTGATCTTGGATGCGGAAACTCTATTCTGATCAAACTCAACCAGATCGGTTCTGTTTCTGAAACTCTTGAAGCGATCAAGATGGCACATAAAGCAGGATATACAGCAATTTCTTCTCATCGTTCCGGTGAGACAGAAGATACAACGATCGCAGATCTTGCAGTTGCACTGAATACCTGCCAGATCAAGACAGGAGCACCGAGCCGTACAGAGCGTGTGGCAAAATACAACCAGCTTCTCCGTATTGAAGAAGAACTTGGAAGTGCTGCTGTATATCCAGGAATGGGAGCTTTTAACGTAAAACGCTGAGCATTCAGAATATAACCTGGATCTTTTGGAAGTTTTTTATAAGAATCAAGAATACTGTCGTGAGAAAATGTTGCTTTTTGTGGATACTTTTTCTCTGCGGCAGTATTTTTTTGTGATAATAGTTACTATTTGTTGGATAATCAGTGGGGAAAGCAACAAAAATGGAAAAATTTATTGATTTAGGAATTTTCAGATATTGCAATCAAACCATCATTATATTATACTGTGCGTATAAGACTGGATAATAATGTATATGAGGTGATTCTATCAGTTACCAATGGGAAGGAATTTATAGAATGAGTAGAACATATCATCAGCGTGCCAGGATTCTGGTAGTAGATAATTCAGAGATCAACAGAGAAATGCTGAACGATATTCTGGGAGAGACTTATGAGATAAGGCTGGCTGGAAGCGGTCGCGAAGCTCTCGAGATTCTTGAGAAGGAACACTGGAATCTGGAACTGGTGCTGCTGAAGCTGGAAATGCCGGATATTGACGGCTATGAGCTTCTGGAGATCATGAGAGAGAAGATGTGGTTGGAGGAATTTGCCGTGATCGCCGTGATCGCGAGCCTGACTGCCGATGTCAAGAGAGCATACAGACTTGGGGCCTGTGACTGTTTCAGACTTCCTTATGTGACAAGCATCTTAAACCATCGTATCGAGAATGCGATCGCCACACATGAGAAGGAGTACAGAGACTATCTGACGGGAGCCTATAACCGCCGCGGCTTTATTTATATGGTAGAGAAATTCCTGAATCACTGTGGGGACAGATCCAAATACGCGATCGTATTTTTTAATATCAAGAGTTTCAAGGCGACCAATGAACTACTTGGAATCAAGGAAGGCGACCGTATCCTGGATAGCCTCTGTGATGAGATAGAGCAGTCTTTCCTGAAACCGATCTATGTGGGCAGGATCGAAGCAGACCACTTTGTGAGTTTTGTAGAGCGTGACCGGATTTCCGGAGAGAAGCTGGCAGATTTCTGTGATCAGGTTTTTGATGTTAGCAATAAGAAGATCCGTGTGCACTGCAGATGCGGTATCTTTTATCTTAAGGACGAGCCGATGCCGGTTTCCGGAATGATCGACCGTGCCAAACTTGCGAAGCAGTACATTGTGGATGAATATCTCAAGCCATATGCGGTTTTTGACCATAATATGGATATGGCATATATTGACAATGCAGAGATCACAACAGAATTTGAGGAAGCGATCGCAAACGAAGAACTGGGAGTCTACTATCAGCCGATCGTAGATTCTGTGACAGGCAAGATCATGTCCGCGGAGGCTCTGATCCGCTGGATCCACCCGAAGAAGGGATTTATCTCCCCGGGGATCTTTGTGCCGAAGCTGGAGGAGGATGGTTCCATTTCCAAACTTGACCGTTATGTATTCCAGAAGGTACGTGCCTATATCCGCGGCAGATACGAGAAGGGACTGGAAGTCGTTCCTGTTTCCATGAACCTTTCCTGGATGGATTTTTATGATGAGACACTGATCGAGGAGATCATTGATTTCCTGGAGCATGCGGAATTCCCGTCCAGGCTGATCCGTTTTGAGATCACAGAGACTTCTTATGCGGCACTCGAGGAGAATGTCGGCAATGTCCTCAACAAGATCAAGGAAAAGGGAGCCTGGATCCTTCTGGATGATTTTGGAAGCGGGTATTCTTCCTTTAATATGCTGCAGAAATTTTCCTTTGATATTCTCAAGATCGACATGTCCTTTACAAGAGAGATCGAAGCGAACTCAAGAACAAGGAAACTGATCCCGCTGATCATAGAAGCAGCTCATGCACTGGATGCCAGAACGGTTGCTGAGGGTGCGGAGACCAAAGAGCAGGTAGAGTTTCTTAAGGAACATGGATGTGACTATATTCAGGGATATTATTTCTACCGTCCAATGAAAAAAGACGAATTTTCTGAGAAACTGGACCAGAATTCCTGAAATCGTTCACAAAACAAACATAAATCTCTGATAAGATGATAGCATTGAAATACAACAAAAGAAATTTTTTGATTGGAGGAATCAGAGATGGAAGCCCCGAAAATTCTTGTAGTAGATGATGAAAGCCGTATGAGGAAGCTGGTGAGAGATTTCCTGGAGAAGAAGAATTTCCAGGTACTTGAGGCAGGCGACGGCGAAGAAGCAATGGATATTTTCTACGAGGAAAAGGATATCGCCCTCATCCTTCTGGACGTCATGATGCCAAAGATGGATGGATGGGAAGTGTGCAGGGAGATCCGTAAGAATTCCAAGGTGCCGATCATCATGCTGACAGCGAGAGGTGATGAGAGGGACGAGCTCCTTGGATTTGACCTCGGAGTAGATGAATATATTTCGAAACCATTCAGCCCGAAGATCCTGGTCGCCAGAGTGGAGGCGATCCTTCGAAGGACCGGACAGGACGCAGGAGGCGATGTCCTGTCGGCAGGAGGGATCGTGATCGACAAGGCGGCACATCAGGCATCTGTTGATGGTGAGCCGATGGAACTGAGCTTTAAGGAGTTTGAACTTCTGACTTATTTTCTTGAGAACCAGGGGATCGCTCTTTCCAGAGAGAAGATCCTGAATTCTGTATGGAATTATGATTATTTCGGCGATGCCAGAACGATCGATACGCACGTCAAGAAGCTGAGAAGCAAGATGGGTGCGAAGGGAGAATATATCAAGACTGTCTGGGGAATGGGTTACAAATTTGAGGTGGATGAACAATGAGATTTTTCCACAAAGATTCAGATAAGAAGCGGAAGAACAGAAAGTTCCATCCGCTGCGCCGACAGATAGCAGTCCTGTTTATTGGACTGCTTCTTCTTTCTATGGTCGTGATCACCCTGATCAATGGGTTATTCCTGGAACATTATTATATCAGCCGCAAGACAGAAGTGCTGAAGGAAGCGGTAGAGAAGCTGGAGAACCTTGAGGTTGAGACAGATTCCGATGGAAACAGCAGTGCGGAAGTCTCGGATGAGATGTTCAAGGATTGTTCTGAGAACAACCTTACCTGGGTCATGGTCACAGCAGACGGACAGACGATCTGTTCTGTTGGAAGCAATGAGGATCTTCTGCAGGCCAGACTGGTCGGATATGTATACGATCTTGATCAGAAGAAGAACAAGGAGAAAGTTCTCCAGAAAAATGACAACTATGTGATCCAGCAGGTCAGTGACCGCTTTGCCGGAATGGAATATGTGGAGAGCTGGGGAGAACTGGGGAATGGATGCTATTTCCTGATCTGTACCCCGCTTGAGAGTATCCGGGAGAGTGTCGCGATCTCCAACAGTTTTTATTTCTATGTGGGACTTGGGATCATTGCTCTCAGCGGTCTGGTGGTTTGGGTGATCACAAAGCGTATCACGAAGCCGATCAGTGAACTGACACAGCTTTCTACCAAGATGAGTGAACTGGATTTTGATGCGAAATATCACAGCCAGGCGGGCAATGAGATCGATGAGCTTGGAGAGAACTTCAACCGCATGTCTGAACAGCTTGAGAAGACGATCTCCGAACTGAAATCGGCGAACAATCAGCTGCTCAAGGATATTGAGAATAAAGAAAAGATCGACCAGATGCGTCAGGAGTTCCTGAACAACGTCTCTCATGAACTCAAGACCCCGATCGCACTGGTACAGGGATATGCCGAGGGACTGAAGGAAAATATTTCCGATGACCCGGAGAGCAGGGAATTTTACTGCGATGTCATCATGGATGAAGCGGCCAAGATGAATAAGCTGGTTAAGAACCTTCTGACTCTGAACCAGCTGGAATCCGGCAGGGATGAAGTTTCCATGGAGAGATTTGATATCGTAAGTCTGATCCGCGGAGTACTGCAGTCCATGGATATCATGATCCAGCAGAAGGAAGCGAAGGTAAGTTTCGAGGCATCAGAGCCGGTCTATGTCTGGGCAGATGAGTTCAAGATCGAGGAAGTTGTGACGAACTATACCAGCAACGCACTGAATCATCTGAACGGTGAGAAGGAGATCGAGATCCGTGTGATCCCGGAGGATGACCGTGTCAGGGTGACTGTATTTAACACAGGAACACCGATCCCGGAGGAGGATGTTCCGAAACTGTGGAATAAATTTTACAAAGTGGACAAGGCAAGGACCAGGGAATACGGTGGAAGCGGTATCGGGCTTTCCATCGTAAAAGCCATCATGGAAGGCCTGCACCAGCAGTATGGTGTACAGAATTATGACAATGGCGTAGAGTTCTGGTTTACGCTCGACCGCAAAAATGATTAAAAAAAGAAGCAGATGTAAAGAAACCACTTTGCATCTGCTTCTTTTTGCGGTATACTTGGACATGATGATCAACATGAATAAAGACAGGATGTGAGATACGAATGATAGGTATTATCGACTACGATGCAGGAAACATCAAAAGTGTGGAGAAAGCACTTGCCTACCTTGGCGAAGAAACCGTTGTATCCCGTGACCCGCAGGTGCTCCTTCGGGCAGACAAAGTGATCCTTCCGGGAGTTGGAAGCTTCGGCGAAGCAATGGAAAACTTACATAAATATGGTTTGGTTCCCGTGATCCAGGACATGATAAAGAAAGGAACCCCGTTTCTTGGGATTTGTCTTGGATTACAGCTTTTATTTGAAAGCAGCGAAGAGACACCGGGCGTAGAAGGACTTGGAATCCTTAAAGGCAAGATCTTGCGTATTCCGCCATCTCCGGGACTCAAGATCCCGCACATGGGATGGAATTCCCTGCACCTTCAGAATAACGGAAGACTGTTTAAGGATATCCCGGAAGATACCCATGTATATTTTGTACATTCCTATTATCTCCAGGCAGAAGATCCGCAGATTGTGAAGGCAGTGACTGAGTACAGCACAACGATCCATGCTTCTGTTGAGAAGGACAATGTATTTGCCTGCCAGTTCCATCCGGAAAAGAGTAGCAAGTACGGACTTAAGATCCTCGAAAACTTTGCAAAACTTGAGAAGGAGGGGAACTGATATGTTTACAAAGAGAATCATTCCCTGTCTGGATGTGAACAACGGACGTGTGGTAAAGGGCGTTAATTTTGTAGATCTCAAAGATGCGGGAGATCCTGTGGAGATCGCCAAAGCTTACGATGCAGCCGGCGCAGATGAGCTTGTTTTTCTGGATATCACAGCATCCTGTGAAGAACGTGACACAGTTGTAGATATGGTGCGTCAGGTTGCGGCAAATGTATTTATTCCGTTTACTGTCGGCGGCGGTATCCGTACAGTAGACGATTTCAAGAAACTTCTCCGTGAGGGTGCAGACAAGATTTCTGTCAATTCCGCAGCGATCGATCGCCCGGAGCTTATCACAGAGGCAGCAGAGAAGTTCGGAAGCCAGTGTGTCGTTGTGGCGATCGATGCCAAACGAAGAGAAGACGGCGGCTGGAATATCTACAAACACGGCGGACGTCTGGATACCGGTATTGATGCCATTGAATGGGCCAAAAAGGTCGAGCGTCTCGGCGCAGGTGAGATCCTTCTTACCAGCATGGACTGTGACGGGACCAAAGCAGGATATGATATCGAACTGACCAGAGCGATCGCAGATGCAGTTTCTATTCCGGTCATTGCATCTGGCGGTGCAGGAACTCTGGAACATTTTTATGATGCACTGACAGAGGGCGGTGCAGATGCGGCTCTGGCAGCATCTTTATTCCATTACAAAGAACTGGAGATCCGTCAGGTGAAGGATTATCTGGCAGAGAGAGGGATTTCTGTTCGAAGATAAGAGGTGATAATACATGGCTCCTTTATCGGGAGAATGGCTGGAAGCATTAAAAGGTGAATTCCATCAGCCATATTATGCAAAATTATATAAGACAGTTATGCAGGAGTATCAGACACGGAAGATCTTTCCTCCGGCAGATGATATGTTCAATGCCTTTCATTTTACACCGCTGAGTCAGGTGAAGGTCGTGATCCTTGGACAGGACCCGTACCACAATGACGGACAGGCGCACGGGTTGTGCTTTTCTGTCAAAAGGGATGTCGAGGTCCCGCCGTCACTGGTGAATATTTATCAGGAATTACACGATGATCTGGGATGCTATATCCCGGACAATGGATATCTGGAAAAATGGGCAAAGCAGGGTGTGCTTATGCTGAACACCGTTCTGACTGTCCGCGCACATCAGGCAAATTCCCACCGTGGGATTGGCTGGGAGCAGTTTACTGATGCTGCGATCCGGATCCTGAATGAGCAGGACCGTCCGATCGTTTTCCTTCTCTGGGGACGTCCGGCACAGATGAAGAAATCCATGCTCAACAATCCGAAGCATTTGATCCTGGAGGCACCGCACCCAAGCCCGCTGTCCGCGTACAGGGGATTTTTCGGATGCCATCATTTCAGCAAGACAAATGAATTTCTGGCCCAGAACGGACTGGACCCGATCGACTGGCAGATCGAAAATAAAGCAGAACAGGAAAATAAGGAGTAAAAATGAGTCAGAAGAACAATTTAGTCAAAAACGCGTCCTTTCTGATGATCGCGGCAATGATTTCCAAGGTCATCGGATTATTATATAAGAGCCCGCTTTCTTCTATTGTAGGAAATATGGGCATGGGCTATATCAGCCTTGCACAGAATGCCTACATGATCCTTCTGATGATCGCTTCTTTCAGTATCCCGCAGGCAGTTTCCAAACTGATCTCCGAGAGGATTGCTTTAAAAGATTACAAAAATGCACAGAAGATCTTTCGCGGATCCCTGATCTACGCTGCGATCGTAGGCGGGATCGTGGCACTGGTATGCCTGTTTGGGGCGAGATTCATCATCCCGAGCAACCAGCCGAATGCCGTGCTTGCACTCCAGATCCTGTCTCCGACGATCTTCCTTTCCGGAATCCTTGGTGTGTACAGAGGATATTTCCAGGCATACCGAAATATGATGCCGACTTCCATCTCACAGATCCTGGAACAGATCTTTAATGCGGCAGTCAGCCTGATCGCTGCATGGATGTTTATCAAATATTTTGCAGACGGCAGTGATGGAAGTGTCGCAAAATGGGGAGCAGCCGGTTCTACTGTGGGAACGACTGCAGGTGTTGTAACTGCGCTGATCTTTATGCTCCTTGTATACGGAGTCAACCGCAGAGCTATCAAGAGAAGAGTGGCAGGAGATCATTACCATGAAGAGGAAACTTATGGTGAGATCCTGAAACTGATCATCCTGATCGTTTCTCCGATCATCCTGAGTTCTTTTATTTACAATATCAATGGTTATCTCAATGGTGTCCTGTATTCCGAGATCATGGGAAAACATGGCGTGGATTCCGATACGATCAGTATGCTTTATGCAGAATATGCGACCTATTTTATGAGTATCATCAACATCCCGCTGACACTTTCCAGTGCAGCTCCGACATCCATGATACCGGAGGTTTCTGCCCTGTATGCGACGGGTGATATTGACGAGACCAGAAGGAGAGTTGACCAGACAGTCCAGCTTTCCATGTTTATTTCCATTCCGTGTGCAGTCGGACTTGCCGTGCTTGCACAGCCGATCGTGTCTCTGCTTTTTGGCGGAACAAACGGTGTGGCAGGAAAACTCCTGATGCTTGGATCCTTTACGATCCTTCTGAATGGAATGTCAAACATTTCCAATGGTGTCCTTCAGGGTATCGGCAAGCCGAAGATCCCGATGATGACTGCAGCAGTGGCGCTTTTGGTCGATGTGATCGTGGTCGTATTACTTCTGATGTTTACAGACCTTGGCATTTATGCGCTTCTGGTGGCGATGATCGTCTATGCGGTCGTTGTCTGCGTGATGAATGATTTCTTTATGAAAAAATATCTGGATTATAAGAATCCGTGGAAGGCGGCCTATGTAAGCCCGATCCTTGCATCGGTTGTCATGGGTGTTGTGGCAGGTGCTGTATACTACGGACTGCATGTGATCCTGCCGTCAAACTTTATCTGCCTTGGCGTATCCATCGTTCTGGCAGCGGCAGCGTATTTCCTGGTTTATATTCTGGTTGACAAGACTGCTTCCGAGCGCCTTTCCAGAATGCCGGGCGGCGCTTATCTGGTAAGGATCGCAAACAGATTCCACAGATAAAAGGATATGACATAAAATATAATATTCAGGATCAAAAGCATTTCCGGACATGGTTTCGGAGGTGCTTTTTTTCTGCTACTCGGGCAGGAGAGTAACAAATTCCTGAAGTTGGTCATTGTCATTTGTAAAACTTTGTCGTATAATGTTACGGAATTCGATTTGAAAAAACACTTTTTAATAAGAAAGAACACGTTACACATTCATATCTGTATATATACAGTTTTATGACGAGGAGGTCGATTTATTGAATACATACACATTGGGAATTGATATCGGATCTACTACAGTAAAGATTGCGATTCTTGATGAAAACGATCAACTTCTGTTTGCAGATTACGAACGTCATTTTGCAAACATCCAGGAAACACTGGCTGATCTGTTGGAGAAAGCCCATGCAAAACTTGGAGAGATGACACTCTGCCCGGTGATCACAGGTTCCGGCGGTCTGACACTTGCGAACCATCTGGAGATTCCGTTCGTGCAGGAGGTTATCGCGGTTTCTACTTCTCTGCAGAAGATCGCACCGCAGACAGATGTTGCGATCGAGCTTGGCGGTGAGGATGCCAAGATCATCTATTTTGAGGGTGGAAACATTGAACAGCGAATGAATGGTATCTGTGCTGGAGGTACAGGTTCCTTTATCGACCAGATGGCATCCCTGCTTCAGACAGATGCTACCGGTCTGAATGAATATGCCAAAAATTACAAAGCACTTTATCCGATCGCAGCCCGCGGATATTTCGCGCGGCAGTGGGATCAGTCTGCCCGGAACGCCTGCTGCAAGGCACTGCTTCTCCCATTCCATTGCCTGCAGCGTAGTGCGGAACGAGAGCACGATATAAGTCTTTCTTACACGCATGTCATAGCTCCTGCGCAAGCTCGCGTACCGCACCTGCAGCCAAAAGCACCTCTGCCTCCGTATTGAAGTGCGAAAAGCTGAACCGTACCACGCCCTGTCGGACGGTGCCAAGAGCTTTATGCATCAGCGGCGCACAATGCGCACCAGCACGTACGCAGATGCCGTAGTCCTCCCACAGGATGTCCGCAATGCGGGCCGAATCCTCGCTTCCGATATTGAGTGCAACGATGGGGGCGCGCGGTGCCATTTCCGGGTCGCCGTAAAGCGTTACATTCGGCAGATCACGGATGCGCTCATAAAAAAGTGCTGCCAACGCAGATTCCTGCGCACACAGCGTTTCCACGCCCTGAGCCAGGATCCACTCCACACCGGAACACAGGCCCGCCAGACCCGGAACATTGAGCGTCCCGGCTTCCAGAGCGGTGGGCATCTGTGCAGGATGCTGTTCATCAAAGCTGTGTACGCCGCTGCCTCCCACTACCAATGGCTGGATGGAAAGCCCCGGGCGTACATACAAGCCGCCTGTTCCCTGCGGGCCAAGCAGTGCCTTATGCCCGGTGAAGCATAGCACATCACAGCCCAGTGCCTGTACGTCAATGGGCTGTGAACCCGCCGTCTGGGCCGCATCCACGATCAGCAGCAGGCCGTGCCGGTGCGCAAAACCCGCTGCTTTTGCAAGATCCGTTCCGTTGCCGGTCACATTGGAAGCACCTGTTACGACCAGCGCTTTTGTATTGGGCTGAACCAGCTTATCCCAGTCATCATATTGCAGCCGTCCACGCTCATCCACTCCTGCAAAACTGAACTGCAAGCCCTGTTCCCGCAGCCGGTAGAGCGGCCGCAGAACAGAGTTATGCTCACATACCGTTGTGATGATATGATCACACGGTGCAAAAAGACCGCCCAATGCAATGTTCAAGGCCTCCGTTGCATTTGCCGCAAAAGCAATACAGGACGGGTCTGGTGCGTGGAGGAGCTTTGCCATTGCGCACCGCGCAGCATAAACAAGACGGCTTGCGTGCAGCGTTGGCTCATGGGCACCCCGTCCCGGATTGCCTGCCGTGCGCATTGCGTCCAGCACAGCCTGCTCTACCTGCGGCGGCTTGCGCAGGGTCGTGGCAGCGTTATCCAGATAGATCACGGTTTCACCACGTTGCCTGCCTGCGTCAGCTTTTCCACGATTGCATACATGTTGGTCACGCTGCCAACAGCCAGCTTTTCCGTCAGGCCATAGAAATTCA
>OLOX01003242.1_pt1 | contig 12553 bp, 15 predicted proteins | sample 1672091 | NCBI WGS metagenome assembly OLOX01 (sample SAMEA3136644, study PRJEB25190) | human gut metagenome | reverse complement strand
CCTCCGCCCAGACGCGTTCGAGGTCACGAACGGCAATCGGGGAGTATTCAATCCTCATTTGCGTTTGCTGTGGAAGTGTGCCCGGACATCATCCTCGGACACCCATCCTTCTTCCTCTCCCGAGCGGATGCCCGTATTGAGCTCACACATCAGGCGGAGCATCGCCTTTGCCTTCTCAAATTCCTCATCGTCCGCAATATCGCGGATCGTAAAACGGCCACGTCCGTTGACCGTCAGATACACCGGTGAACCAGCGGAAACCTGTTCTAGAACGGTGTTGTAATTGCGCAAATCGGACACAGGGCTAATGATTGCCATGGACAGACCACTCCTTTCGATTCCATTATAGCATGAGCAAAAGTCTCGTTCAATACTTTACGAATAATTTTACGAATAATAGAGCACTTCGAGATTTGCGAGGAATTCTGGCTGTGGTGCGTCTGAGTCGGTGATTAGGGTTAACAGGCTTCTCCTTACTCCCAGTCAAGTTCAAATTCAAGAAGTATATTAATTCAGTGGTATAACAATGAAAAGTATGTTGCGAGGAGCAGTTTTATCCTCAACGCACATAGTCATGTTTTCATATCTGTTATAATGAAAATTGTGATTTAATAACAAAATGAACAGTGTTATCTGCTAATTTTGGATTCGGCTGGTTTTTTGTCCCCCCAGAAAAATTAGCTCTGCTAACACTCTGCTAATTTCACCCGGGGAAAACCGGGGTATTTTGGAGGGAAATGCGAACACTCAAAAACGTTAGAAATCCAGTAAAATAAGGTGCTCCAGGGGTGTTGAGGGATTCCAAAGGCGAACGCTTTTTGGCACTCCTAAGCGACAGGCCGTGGGTTCGACTCCCGCCGGGATCACCAATTTAGCAAGAAAATCGCTTGTTTCAGACATGGATTTAACGTGAATCCGCGGCTGAAATGGGCGATTCTTTTTTGTGTTCAGCGTGCGAAAATGCATACGCGACCGATTAGCTGATTAGAAATTTGCTAACGATTTTTCGCGCCTGCTAATGGCGTTTTGGGGAGGATGACTGTTTTCCTGCTAATTTTGAGAAGCGGTCAAATTTTACGCCGTTGGAAGGGATGATTCGTGCAGGACAACGGAGGGCGAAACGCTGCGATTTTCCTGCATTTCTGCGCGATGAATGGAGGTAGGTGGTGAGTACGGTTGTCGGATGGATATGCGGCAGGGGCTAATGTTTTTGGACGTGATGTTAGCGCGTTGGATGGTGGAGGTTAAGTTGCTCTGCCTCTCCGGCTGTGAGCAGTTCCAGATTCTCGCCGGTGGTTCGTAGTGAAACAGCGTAAACGCGAGCAGCATCGGGACGCACAGCATCAGCAGCTCCCAGCTGGCCTTGTCCCGCCATATGCTCTTTTTCTTCACTCCGACTGATTTGCTCATGAAAGACACTCTCCGCTTTGTTTGATGAGTCCATTATACGTATTTCCATTTTCAGTTTCTACACACTTTTGACTCAATTCCGGCCATAAACGCAGAAAAAACCGGTCACATTGCCATTCGATTGACATCTTAACAGCGCAATGCTACAATTTTCTCATCGAAAGGCCGCAGCATGAACAGCCGCCACATCGAGGCGCTCTCCGCCGGCGCGCTGGAATCGCGCTCTAATATTCCTCTCATCCGCGCACGGTACAATGACGGAACATCACACAGGCTGAAGGAGAATCATCATGCGAATACTCTATGCAGAGGACGAGCGGGATCTAAACGACCTCGTGACGCGCCGCCTTGTCGCCGAGGGCTATGGCGTGGACAGCTGCCTTGACGGACAGCAGGCTTGGGATTATCTTCAGGCCGCCGATTACGACGCGGCGATACTGGACATCATGATGCCGCATCTGGACGGGCTGAGCGTGCTCAAAAAGCTGCGCGCCGCCGGCAAAACCACGCCCGTGCTGCTGCTCACCGCGCGCGACGCCATCGCCGACCGCGTGGCCGGGCTGGACAGCGGCGCGAACGACTATCTGGTGAAGCCCTTCGCGCTGGAGGAGCTGAGTGCCCGGCTGCGCGTGCTGACGCGTTCCCAGTTCGGCGCGGGCGACAGCAGACTCGTCGCGGGCGATCTGACGCTGGACACCGGCACGCGGCGCGTGAAGCGCGGGGGCGCTGAAATTGCGCTTTCCGCCCGGGAATATGCGCTACTGGAATACCTCATGCACAACAAGGGCATCGTGCTTTCCCGCGAAAAGATCGAAAATCACGTCTGGAATTTCGATTACGAGGGCGGCACGAACGTCGTGGACGTGTACATCCGCTATCTGCGCAAAAAGATCGACGACGGCCATGAGCGCAAGCTGATCCACACTGTGCGCGGCATGGGCTATGTGCTGCGGGAGGAGACGCCATGAAGAGAAGCTCGCTCCAATGGAAACTCACGCTGTGGTTTTCCGCCGCGCTCGTGCTCATGGCCGTGCTGACATTCATCGTGGTGTTCTTCGTGAGCCATTCCGTCCTGCAAAAGCAGCTGCGCACAGAGCTGATATACACCGTCGAGGACAATGTGGACGAGGTCGAGTTTTACCGAAGCATCGCGCAGATGAATCAGGACGGCGACACCGACCACTACATCCGCTACGGCGTGGGCTATCTCGAAATCGACGACGATTTTCTCGATCAGGTGAACGGCATGACCACCGCGCTCTATCACGAAAACGGCTCTCTGCTCTACGGCGAAAACCCCATCGCCGCGGCGGGCATGCTGGCCTTTGAGGACGGCGTGTGCCGCACAGTCCGCGTGCGCGGAGAAACCTGGTATATATTTGATCGCCGCCTCGAGCAGAACACCCTTCGCGATCTGTGGCTGCGCGGCGCCGTGCCCGAAACGCGGGCCGACGCGCCGCTGCGCGACATCGTGTACGTCTGCGTCTGGAGCCTGCTGGCGCTCACGCTCATCGCCATTGCCGGCGGCGTGCTGATCGCCCGACGCGCGCTGAAGCCCCTGCGCGCCATGGCGCTCACCGCGGCGCAGATCAGCGGCGGCGACGACCTGAAAAAGCGCATGCCCGACGGCGGCAGCGACGAGCTGGCGCAATTGGCCGGCGCGTTCAACGGCATGATGCAGCGGCTGGACGACGCCTTCGAGGCCGAGCGGCAATTCGCCTCGGACGCGTCGCACGAGCTGCGCACGCCCATGGCCGTCATCATGGCGCAGTGCGAGGACGCGCTTTCCGGCGAGAAAACCGGCGCGGACTACCGCGAGGCGCTCTCCGTCATCCATCGTCAGGGGCGGCGCATGAACCGCATGATCTCCGGCATGCTGGAGCTCGTGCGCATGGAGCGCAAGACCGACCGCTATGCTCGCGAGCCGTTCAATCTGAGCGCGCTGACCGAGTCAGTCTGCGAGGACATGGCGCTGATCTGCGAGAAGAACATCGCCCTCACTACAGACGTCGAGCCGGATATTTCCATCACCGGCGATCAGACGCTCATCACGCGACTGCTCGGCAACCTCATCGGAAACGCCTACCGCTACGGCCGGGAAAACGGCCATATCATCGTCACGCTGCACCGCGCAGGCAGCGCGATAGAGCTGACTGTATCGGACGACGGCATCGGCATTGCGCCCGATCAGCAGAAAAAAATTTTCCGGCGGCTCTATCAGGGCGCGTCCGAACGATCGGGCGACGGCGCGGGGTTGGGGCTGGCCATGGCGCGGCAGATCGCGCGTCTGCACGGCGGCGAGCTGACCGTCGTGAGCGAGGAGGGCAAGGGCAGCGCCTTCACCGCCCGCTTCCCCATGCAATGACATATAATATAGAAGAGAGCGGGATCTCCGGCGGGAGGTTCCGCTCTCTTTGCGCCGGGCAGGCAATCAGCGCCGCCTGCGGACAAAAACGGGAGCGCCGCAGGCTTGAGGGCACTTTTCAGAGAACTTACGCGTCAGGCTGTTCTTTCGAAGGCGCACTGTTTGACGGCGCTTCAGCAAAACGGCAGGCTGCGCATTCGGAGGAATCGGCGCACGGCAAAAATTTTATAAAAAATGAGCGCTTCTCATTTTCATCTCATCTGCGTCCTGTATCATAAGGCCATACCAAATAAGGAGGCGACTTCAATGAAAACGACACTCAAATCCACGCTGAAAGCCCTGCTGACTCTGACGTTCATACTGACGCTCCTGCTGAACGGAACGGCCTTCGCGCAGAGCGCCTTCGACCAGACCGCCGCTGAAAATCTGGCTCTGGAAGCCGCCGGCGCGACCCGCGAGCGCGCGCTGCTCTTCCCCACCGAGATTGAAACCGAGCACGGCCAGACGGCCTATGACGTCGAATTCCGGTGCGACGGCTTCGAATACGAATACTGGATCAGCACGACCGACGGCGCGATCATCAAGAGGGCCTGGGCGCTGACGAGCCAGAAGACGCTGGAAATGGCCGCCTATCAGGACGCGGCCGCCATCGTGATCGGCGAGCAGCAGGCGCTGGACAAGGCGCTCGCCGACGCGGGGCTGACTGAAGCGGACATCACGCTGCTGGAAATCAGCCTGGACACCGACGATATGCTGCGGCTCTACGAAATCGAGTTTTACACCGCGACGGCCGAATACGACTATGACGTGGACGCGGTTTCCGGCACTGTGTGCGGCACGAGCATAGAATACTTCGCCGAAAACGAGACCGTGCGCCCCGGCCAGCAGCCCGCGAGCCCCGAAACCGTGGCCAGCGCTCAGGGAATCTCCCGCGAAAAGGCGCGCTCCATCGCGCTGAGCGACGCGTCTCTCTCCGCCGCTGACGTGACGTTCACCAAGACCAAGCTCGACCGCGAGGACGGCATGCTGGTGTACGAAATCGAATTTGTCACCGCTGCCGCCGAGTATGAGTACGAAATCGACGCGGTCACCGGCGCCATCCGCGAAAGAAGCATTGAGACGCGCGCCACCGCTCAGCCCGCCGCCTCCAGCTATATCGGCGTGGATCAGGCCAAGAGCATCGCGCTGAAGCACGCGGGGCTCTCCGCCGCCGAGGTGTCCTTCACCAAGGCCAAGCTCGAGAAGGACGACGGCCTGCGCAAATACGAAATCGAATTCATCAAGGGCAGCACCGAGTACGAATACGAGATCGACGCGGCCACCGGAAGCGTCCTCGAATATGACGTGGAGCGCAGCGAGCCCGCCCCCTCAAACGACAACCGCCAGCCTGATCGCGACGACGATCACGACGATAATCACGATGATGACCGCGATGACGATCACGATGACGACGATGACGACGATGACGACGACGACGATTAATCCCGCCTGACGCGCTCCCGAAAGCATAGATGCGCCGCCTGTCCCCGCTTACACGGGATGGGCGGCGCGTTTTTTTAATGAGGGAATGTTCTCCATGTTGAATACACCCCCATTATTATGACCAAAGGTGGAGGCCTTACCTTTGACTGATGCTTACTAAGCGAACGATACTGACAAATTCCAGTTTGTCGTTCATACGTTTGACTGAAGTACAAGAAGAAGCATGGGGGCAAGCAACAAAGTCTGTCCAAACTGCGGGCGGAAGATGAAGCAGCAGTTTATCGGCTTGCAGCACTGCCGCTGCGGGATGAGCTGGAAAAAAGGCATCGGATTCTTTGAACGAACCCCGGATATGGTCTTTGCACTGGAGCGACGGCAGATCGGGAAAAAGGTCAAACAGCGTCCTGTTATCCGAAAGGGCTGAAACAGAAACTCAACAAAAAACGGAGCGGCTCCTTGAAACCGCCCCGTTTTTCCCTGTATTCTCTTACCTTTCCGCCGAGGCGCTCATGCCGATACGCATCAGGTCGTTGGCTTCCAGCTCGATCGTCACGTCGAACGACGTGCTTGTGCCGTCATCGCCGCTGGCGGAAGCGATTTTCGCAATCGTGCCTCTCAGGGGCTTATCTTCATATGCGTCCAGCGTCACCTGCATCACATCGCCGACAGCCAATTCGGAAAGATCCTGTTCATCCACCGAGCAGACGAGACGCATCGCGTCTTTCGGGCAATACGTCGCCAGAACAGCATCCTTGGCCGCCTGTTCACCGCTCACCGCCGAAACGCTGAGCAGCACGCCGTCTTCCGGCATATAAACGTGACCGTCGCCGCCGACCATGCCGTCCAACACATCAGGCACAACGTCAAAGAGCACGTCGCCGCGGCTGACATGCTGGCCGTCCTCCACGTACGCGGCGAGCACATAACCCGTGGCTGTCACGCCTTGTGGATCGATCCGGGAAAGTTTGCCCGTGCCGATGCAGCTGGAATTAGCATGGTTCGCGCTGCGATAGACCTTGATGTTCTCATTCAGGCGCATATCTGTCTGGCTCGTCACTTCCAGCGTGTAGCTCTTGCCTTCCACGCCGATGACGCGCGCTTCGCCCGCGCGTTCGTTGTTGGCCGTGGAACGAATGTAGACTTTCTCGCCGACGTGAATCATCTTGTTTTCGTTGTCACTGTCGCCGCCGGTCGTGGTGCATTCCGCGCGATAGAGCACATCCTGCTCGATGTAAGCCAGCGCGCCGTAACGCTCCTCGACAGAAGCGGCGCTGTCGCCGGGCTGCGCAAACACGGCGGTCACCGTGCCGTCAAAATCGGCATAGATCTGTTCGGTGCGCAACGCAAAAAGCGCGTCGCCCATGCTCACCGCGTCGCCCGCAGTCACGGCGTAATTGTCCACCACGCCGCTATACGGTGCGAGGATGGTTTTGGTTTCGGCGCTCTTGATGCTGCCGTCGATCTTGACGCCTTCGGCAAAGGCGGTGGTCGTGACCAGGGAAGCCATCATTGCAATCATCGCAATCTGTTTCTTCATATATCCGTATCCTTTCTTTTGGGCCGTTATTATTTTGTTTGCATTCCGCCACCGTTTCGTAGACTGCTACGTAGTCTGCTCAGCTTGTTGACATAAGCAAACTTGGCTTGAATAGCAAAATCAAGAAATCCAGCTATTCTTTCATTTGCGGAAAGGGCTATTCTCCCCCCTTCGGGGGGAGAATAGCTTTTTGTCTACAGTCTGCGTAGACTACTACGTAGTCTGCTCTGAAACTGCTTGAAAAGAAGAGCATTCATGGGGCTTTGCTTCATACCCCACTGAGGGATGATTGATATCCCGTTGAATCCCGCACAGCGGGCACGCGATATCAATCCCCATCAGACGCCCCTCCTCGCTTCGCGGCGGTTTTAAACCTTTTTTACATACTCCTCAGCGCGTCAATCGGGTTCAGGCGGCTGGCCTTGCGCGCAGGTGCCCAGCCGAAAATGATACCCACCGCCGCCGAAAAGCCCACGCCCAGCCCAATGGCAAAGGTGTTCAGGCTGAACGTGATATCCGTATTCATGCAGATAGCGAACGATACGCTCAGACCGACAATCACGCCGATGACGCCGCCAAGCAGCGAGAGGATGATTGCCTCGATCAAAAACTGCATTTGAATCTGCCCAGGTTCAGCGCCAAGCGCCTTGCGCAGGCCGATTTCCGTCGTGCGCTCTGTGACGGTGACGAGCATCATGTTCATGATACCGATGCCGCCGACGACCAGCGCGATGGATGCGATGCCCACCAGCAGCGACATCATCATGGAGGTCATCAGGTTCATTGCGTCCGTCATGGATTCCATGTTGATGATGGTGTAGGTGTTATCCTTATCATTGAAAATGCCGTCCAGCGCCGCTTCCAGTTCGTCCACCGCCGCATCCGTATCGTCCGGATCGGTGACGTAAACCTCCACGGCGGTGACGGTGGAGGTGCCCAGCAGCTTTTTCGCCGAGCTGTACGGTACGTAGACCGTGCCGTCCGTCTTGCCGCCCATCAGAATTTGAGAGAACAGGCTGGCGTTTTCGTCCTCGTCGATCATACCGACGACGGTATACTCAAATCCGTCGAGATAAAACGTCTGCCCGACGGGGTCTTCGCCGAAAAACAGCGTCTTGGCCGCGTCGCCGTCCACCAGGCAGACGCGCGCATTGTTTTCCACATCCAACACGTCGATGGCGCGGCCGCGTCGGAGCAGATCCGGATTATGGCGGAAATACTCGTCGTTGTTGCCGTTGACGGAGATCGAATCGCTCCATACATTCCCGCGCTTGGCCGTCACGGTCGCATTCAGCGACGGCGAAATGCCTGCGACATGTTCGCAATCCAGAATCGTCTGCAAATCGTCGTCCGTCAGGCCATGCTTAATCGCTGTGCCCGCCACGGAGACGCGCAGTGTGCCCAGACCCATTGCGTCAAACTGTGCGTTCATGGTGTCCGTCGCGCCCTGCACAACGGTCATCAGGGCGATGATCGCGCCCACGCCGATGATGATGCCCAGCGTGGTCAAAAACGTGCGCATCTTGTTGCCCGCGATATTGGAAAGCGACATGGAGACGCTCTCCGCGAACATATCCCACTTCTTTTTAATCATAGGCGCTCACCCCCTCGGAGAGCACGCCGTCCAGAATGTTGACGATGCGGCTCGCGTGGCGCGCGATTTTGAGGTCGTGGGTAATCATAACGATAGTTCGCCCCTCGTCGTTCAGCTCGCGGAAAAGCGCCATCACCTGTTCGCCCGTCGCCTGATCGAGCGCGCCGGTCGGTTCGTCCGCCAGCAGCAGCGTCGGGTTGGTCGCCAGCGCGCGCGCAATCGCCACGCGCTGCTGCTGACCGCCGGAAAGCTGGTTCTGGTAGTGGTGCATCCTGTCTTTCAGGCCGACGCGCACGAGCATTTCCTCCGCGCGCCGCGTGCGCTCTCTGGGCGGAACGCCCGCGTAAATCAGCGGCAGCTCCACGTTCTTGAGCGCGTCGAGCCGCGGCAGAAGCTGAAACTGCTGAAAGATAAAGCCGATTTCCTTGCTGCGGATATGCGCCAGCTGGTTTTCATCCAAATCGCGAATCATGCGCCCATGCAGAATGTATTCGCCCGACGTCGGTGTATCCAGACAGCCGATGATATTCATCAGCGTGGATTTGCCGCTGCCCGACGGGCCGAGGATGGAGAGAAACTCGCCCTCTTCAATATCCAGATCGATTCCCTTGAGAATGGTCTGCACTTCATTTCCCATCTGATACTGCTTGACAATACCGCGCATTTTGAAAAAGTCGTTGCTCATAGCAGCCTCCGCTCATCGGCCGGTGCGCTGCTGAGCATGCATCTGCTCCATCAGCTCGGCCATCGTCACGCCGGAGGACTTGAGCACCGTGTCGCCCGCGTTCAGGCCGCTGGTGATTTCGCAGTTCATGCCGTCGCTTACGCCGACGGTCACGCTCTTCTGCTCCACGCTCTTGCCGTCCGCGCCGCGCACGAGCACGTAAGGCTTGTTGTAATCGTCAAACTGCACCGCGTCCTGACGGAGGAGCACCGCGTCTTCGGCTTGCTCCTTGAGCACCTTGGCGCTCACCTGCATGCCGGGATAGACGTTCTCTGCCGCGTCAAACGCGACCGTCGCCGTGTAATACGACAGATCGCCGGAGGCCGTGCCGTTCTTATTGAGCGCCGTTACGCTGCCGGTGAAGCTCACATCCGGCGCAAGCACGTTGACCTGCACCACCTGACCCGGCACGACTGCCGCCACGTCGTATTCATCGACGTTCAGCTCGATTTCAAGGCTGTTCATGTCGATGATCTGCGCGGTCGTCTCGCCTGCGGTCACCACGCCGCCCTGCTCGACGTACAGCCCCGTCACTTCACCCGCGATATCGGCCTCAACGGTTTCGCCGCCCTCCAGCCGATACAGGCGCTCGCCTTTTTTGACCTGCTGGTTCTGCGTCACATACACCGTGCGCACCTTGTCGCTCTGCGCGGCGGTAATCGTCTGCACGCGCTTGGCCTTGACCAGCCCGTCAAAATTGTAATAGGTCTCGATGCTGCCCAGCGTCGCCTGCACATTGGTATAGGCCACGTCCTGCGTCTTTCGGGAAACCATCATGAACCAACCGACCACGGCGGCCACGATCACGAGAATCACAACCCACTTGATCCATTTTTTCTTTTTCTTCACGGATTTTTCTCCTTTACTTTTCAATACGGTGTCTATTATACAACGAAAATCGCTTTTTTTCCTACCCAATGTCTGCCGTTTTCAAAGACGGTCAGTGTTTTATCCCTCCGCCCGCCGATCAAACATCTTCGCCGCGACGAACATCGAAGCGACGTTCATGTCGCCAAGCTTGCCGACAAGTGCCACTGCGCCAAACTCAACGGCCAGCGCAAGCAGATAAATCCACTGTCCTTTGGTAATGCCCATACGAATCGGCAGCGGCATGCACAGCGAAGTGATCCGAGTCTTTTTCTTCGAGCGCATCAAAGAGCAGATCGACGGGGTTTTTGAAATTGTCGTCGCCCTCGCGCACTTCCATCGCGTTAATCATTGCCACCAACGTGTTGAAGTTCTGCTCGTGAGGTGGTGCTTCATAGAAGATGTACGGGCAAACTGAAAACCTTTGTCAGCCGCGACGAGTTGAAAGAATGTCTGACGACCTGCGGCGCGGCGCTGACCGAAACGCTGGCGGAAGGCGTGGATTATGAAAAGACGTTCCCGCTGGCGGGGATCGACGGCCCGCAGCGCGTCGAGCTGGGCGCGCACTGCACCCGCACGTTGACGCTGGACAGGCTGATCAAATGCGACAATCCGTCGGCGTTCCCGGCACTCAGGCAGATCGAGGTATACGGAAGGTGAGGCATGGATGCCCGCCGCGCCGCGAAAAGCCGACCGCCAAAGCGCGCCCCTTATTTCACGTCCGCCGTTTCGCTGACGACGAAGTGATTTTTGTCGTAACGCAGGATTCTGTCCTGCCGCATGAGGGACAGCTCGTTGGACAGGGCGCTGCGCTCAACGTTGAGGTAGTCCGCCAACTGCTGACGGTTATAGGGAATGTCGAAGGCGTAGCTGCCGTTTCGCTTGATGCATTCCGAAAAGTAGGATAAAAGCCGCGTGCGGATGCGCTTGGGGCTGGTGTGCATCATCCGGCGGGAGAGCTGCAAATTCTTTCCCGCGCACAGCGTCAGCAGGTTGCGGATCAGCCCCGCGTGGCAGGCGCAGGCATGGGAACAGGGGGTCAGCACCCGGCGGGCGTTCAAAAGCAGCACGGTCGAATCCTCCGCGGCGACGACGTTGACCATGAGCGGCTCCCCCGGAATGCAGGCATACGCCTCGGCGAAGGTTCCGCCGGGGGCAACGCTGCTCAGCACGCTGTTGTTGCCCCAGACGTCGCTCATTTCGATGATGACCCTGCCCGAGAGAACCACGCCAAGCTGCTCCGTGGGCGCGCCCTCCATCAGGATGATCTCGCCCTTTTTGCAGGCTCGCGCCTTCGCGTTCAGGCAGCTCAGCAGCGCGTCGATTTCCTCCGGGGTCATGCCGCGAAAAAGCGGGGCGTTCGTCAAATGAAAGCGCATATTTTTCTCCTCCATGTTGGCATGCCAACGGATTTTCACGATTGATGATAGTAGAATATCACCGTGAAGTCAAGCAGAACAGCGAGGAGGACGTCAAAATGATCCGTAGAATCATTCAAATCGACAGGGAAAAGTGCAACGGCTGCGGGGCGTGCGCCGAGGCCTGCCACGAGGGCGCTATCGCCATGGTGGACGGCAAGGCGGAGCTGATGCGGGATGATTATTGCGACGGGCTGGGCGACTGCCTGCCCGCCTGCCCCACGGGCGCGATCACCTTTGTGGAGCGCGAAGCGGCGGCTTATGACGAGCAGGCCGTGATGGAAAACAAGCAGAAAAAGATGCGGAAAGAGGGCATGACCCTGCCCTGCGGCTGTCCGGGGAGCCAATCGCGGCAGATTAAGCGCGTGGAAGAATCCCATGCGGGCGCGCAATGCGCCGTGCAGGAGAGCAGGCTTTCGCAGTGGCCCGTCCAGATCAAGCTGGTTCCGGTAAACGCCCCGTATTTCGACGGCGCAAAGCTGCTCATCGCCGCCGACTGCACCGCTTATGCCTATGCCAACATGCATGAGGAATTCATGCGGGGCAAGATTACGATCATCGGCTGCCCCAAGCTGGACGATGTGGATTACACAGAAAAGCTGACGGCCATCATCCGGGATAACGACATCAAAAGCGTCACCATCGTCCGCATGGAAGTGCCCTGCTGCGGCGGATTGCAGCGGGCGGCGCAGAACGCGCTGCAGGCCAGCGGCAAATTCATTCCCTGGCAGGTGGTCACCATTTCCCGTGACGGCAACATTTTGGACTGAGGAGGTATCAACATGGAGTGGAAAGACAAGACCAGTACTTTCAAACAGATCGACGTGCGCGGCATGCGCGTAGCCGAGGCGGTCGAAACGGTGCAGGACTTCGTCGACGAGGCGATCATGCTCGGGTTCTCCGAAATCCGCATCCTGCACGGCAAGGGAACCGGCGCGCTGAAGGAGGAGATACGCAGCTACCTGCGGACCGTACCGCTCGTCCGCAGCGCGAAAGACGAGCACGAGGAAATGGGCGGAGCGGGCATCACGGTCGTCAAGCTGGACATTTGAGGCTCCTGTGCCCTGCCACGAAACCGACCCGTCGCGCTTCGGCCCGTCAAATGACCGGAAGAACCGTCGCCCGAAAACAGGGAACAAAAACAGCCATGCGAACA
>OLOX01003236.1_pt1 | contig 12570 bp, 9 predicted proteins | sample 1672091 | NCBI WGS metagenome assembly OLOX01 (sample SAMEA3136644, study PRJEB25190) | human gut metagenome | reverse complement strand
GCGGGACCTCCGCACTTGGGGCACTTGGTATTGACCCAGTCGGTCATCTTAGAGAGCGGGCTCTCGCCGTCGTCGGTCAGCTCGTAGCTGTCCACCTGCGGCAAAACGAGCGGAAGCTCCTCTTCGGGTACGGGCACCCAGCCGCACTTGGGGCAGTTGACAAGGGGGATCGGCTCGCCCCAGTAGCGCTGGCGGGAGAAGACCCAGTCGCGCAGCTTGTAGTTGACCTTTTCGTGGCCCCAGCCCTGCTCAACGGCGTACTTCTTCATCGCGGGGATAGCCTCCTTGACGGTCATGCCGTTTAAGAAGCCGGAGTTGACCATGATACCGGTGTCATCCTTGAGCGTGAAGGCCTCCTTCGTGATGTCGCCGCCCTCGACGACCTCGACGATGGGGATACCGAACGCCTTGGCGAAGTCCCAGTCGCGCTGGTCGTGGCCCGGAACGCCCATGACGATACCGGTGCCGTAGCCCATCAAAACGTAGTCCGAAACAAACATCGGCACAACCTTGCCGGTCGCGGGGTTGATGACTTCAATGCCGTCGAGGCGAACGCCGGTCTTATCCTTGTTGAGCTCGCCGCGCTCAAAGTCGCTCTTGCGGGCGGCGGCAGCCTGATATGCCTCGACCTCGTCCCAGTTCTTGATGATGCCCTTCCACTTCTTGAGCAGCGGGTGCTCGGGAGAGATAACCGTGTACGTCACGCCGAACAGCGTATCGACACGGGTGGTGTAAACGGTGATATCATCCTCGGTGTTGGTCTTGAACGTGACCTCGGTACCGGTGGAGCGGCCGATCCAGTTGCGCTGCTGCGTCTTCACGCGCTCGATGTAGTCGACGTCGTCGAGATCGTCGATGAGGCGGTCGGCATACTTCGTGATGCGCAGCATCCACTGGCTCTTTTCCTTGCGGATAACGGGTGCGCCGCAGCGCTCGCACACGCCCTCGACGACCTCTTCGTTGGCCAGCACACACTTGCAGCTCGTGCACCAGTTGACGGGCATCGTCGTCTTGTAGGCAAGGTCGTGCTTGAACAGCTGGAGGAAGATCCACTGCGTCCACTTATAATACTGCGGGTCGGTCGTGTCGATCACGCGGTCCCAGTCGAAGCCGTAGCCGAGCATCTTGAGCTGACGGGTGAAGTTCTTGATGTTCTGCTGCGTGACGATGGCGGGATGGATGTGGTTCTTGATGGCAAAGTTCTCCGTCGGCAGGCCGAAGGCGTCAAAGCCGATGGGGTTCAAGACATTGTAGCCCTGCATGCGCTTTTTGCGGCAGATGATGTCCATCGCCGTGAACGGGCGCGGGTGGCCGACGTGCAGACCCGCGGCGGAGGGGTACGGGAATTCGATCAGGCCGTAGAACTTGGGGCGCTTGTCCCCCGTCACGGCGGCGTAGGGCTTTACCTGCTCCCACTTGTCCTGCCATTTTTTCTCAATGGCTGCGAAATCGTACTTCATGGATCTTCTCCTTTATGTGAAATAGTATTTTGATGCGAAAAAAGTCCCTGACCGTTTTTCAAACGGTCAGGGACGTAACGAACACATTACGCGATACCACCCTGATTCAGCGCACGGTTTCCCGTGAGCCCTCAGCGGCTTCATAGCCTTGCCCGTAACGGGGGCGACCGTTCCGCCCTTTCAGGCGGACTGCTCGGGAGTGAGTCATCCACGCGCATTTTCCCACCGGCTCGCACCGACCGCCGGCTCTCTTCAGGTGAAAATCACGCGTCTTTTTGCTCCGTCATCGCGTTTTGCATAAATTCAGCATGACCATTTTAGGCGTTTTGTCCCGCCTTGTCAAGCGTTATTTTTCCTCGGCGTGGGGCAGGATGGCGCTCAGGTCGACTTCCTCGCCGTCGGCCCACAGGTGCTCGAGGGAATAGAACTTGCGTGCCTCGTCGTTGAAGACGTGGACGACGACGCAGCCGTAGTCGAGCAGCACCCACGTGCCGCCGCGATAGCCCTCGCGGTGCAGCGGTTCCTCGCCCGCGAGCGTCAGCTCCTTTTCCACCTCGTCGCCCAGCGCGTTGATCTGCGTGTTGGACGTACCGGTGCAGATGACGAAATACTCCGCGAGCGTCGTGATCTTGTCGATGCGGATGAGTCTGATCTCCTTACCCTTTTTGCTGTCGAGCGCCTTGACGGCGATCTCGGCCAATTCTCTGGAAGGTAACATAGGGGGTCTCCTTTTCTTATTTTGAGTTTTTGATCTTTTTTATTCTTTTACGTTACGGGCGCAGCCATTCCGGCATTTCGTCGCTGCCGGCCGTGCCGCTGTTGTCTCCTGTCGTGCCGCTCTCTCCCGTGCCGGGGTCGGTCGGGGGCACGGGATCGACAGGCGTGGTGGGCTCGCTTGGCGTGGTCGTGCCGCTGTTATCGCCCGTGTTGCCCGGATCAACGGTCGTGCCGCTGTTGTCACCGGTATTGCCGGGGTCGACCGTCGTGCCGCTGTTGTCGCCGGTATTGCCGGGATCGGTGGCCGTACCCGGGTCGGTCGTCGTGCCGCTGTCCCCTGTGCCGGTCTGTGAGCCGGAGGAGGAATGGTGGTTCTGCGGCTGGGCGGCCTTGCTGTCCTCCACATGTCCCGTGGACGAGGACACCGAGCCATCCGCGTTGACGGACATGATGTCAAGGTCGCGCATCGTGAACTTCTCGACAAACGGGCTGAGCTCGTTGTTGACGAGGTCCAGCAGCTCCTGCGCGTTCGGCGTCACGTAAGACTGCATGCTGTGGTACGCGCGGCTGTAACACGATTTGTTCGTGTTCGGCATCGTGACGAAGTTGACATTCTCGATCTTGAGCCCGCCCATGACGGCCTGCGAGCCGAACCACAGCATTTCCTCAAACGTCAGGTCGGAGGTAACGTTGTTTTTTACCACGCGGGCAAAGTCGCCGATCTTCGTCACGTTCTTGAGCTGCAAAAGCTGCTCGATCATCGCCTTTAAAAGCGACTGCTGCGTCTTGATGCGGCCAAGGTCGCCGTCCGGATAGCCATAGCGCATATCGGTGTCGTGGCGGTAACGCAGCACCTGCATCACGTCGCTGCCGCTGAGAAGCCGGTAACCCTTCGTCTGGTGGATGTGCAGGCCCTGATAGGGGTCGTCGTAGTTCATGTTGCGCGGCACATCGTAATAGACGCCGCCCATGGCCTTCACGATCTCGCCGACGGCGTCCCATTCGACAACGACCTGATAGTCCGGTTCAAAGCCGACGAGCTGGGCGATCTCCTTGTAAAGCGCCTTGATGCCCTTTTCGCCCCCGCCGTAGTAGTTGTAGACGGAGTTGATACGCTTGATATCCCACGGGACGTTGACCATCGTGTCACGCGGGATGGACATGACGGTCGCCTTCTGGTTCGTCACGTCATAGCTCGCGAGCAGCATCGTGTCGGTGTTGCCGCCGCCGCCCGTGTCGCGGCCGAGAATGAGCACGGTGTAGAAATCCTTGCTCTTTCGCTCGCCGCCCGCCTTCGGGCGCACGCCGTCGCCATAGTCGATACCGTCGATCTGCTCACTATTGTTATTCTTGCTGTCAGTGTCCTTGCCCGGCAGCTCCGGCGCGCGGATTTTCAGCAGATAGCTGCCGCCGGCGACCACACCGCACAGCAGCGCGATGAGCAGCACCTTGGCAAAGAGCCTCCCTGGGTGGGAAAAGGTCTCCTTGACCTGCTCCCAGGCCTCGTCGCAGTTGCGCTCGAAAAAGCCCTCTTTCCGGTGCGTGTGCCGCCCCTCGTAATAGGGGTCTTCCCTGTCTCTCTCGTAAATCTCTCTTTGATCACTCATGGGTATGTCCTCTCAGATATTCCAGCGCTTGCAGCGTGTTGTGGTGAACGGGGTTGCCCATCTGCTCCATTTCCTCCACGGTCATGGCAAGGCCCATTTCAAGGCCCTTGTCCAGATCCTCCCACACGACCTTGCGGAGGTCCTCCACGCCGTCGAAGTCGCGGTTCGGCTCGATGTAATCGGCAAGGTAGATGACCTTTTCAAGTAACGTCATATTTGCCTTGCCCGTCGTGTGCCACAGGATCGCGTTGTAAATCTCGTCATCCGCGCCGAACACGTCGCGCGCGAGCGCCGCGCCGGTCTTGGCGTGCAGCAGCTTGAGCGCATGCTGCTCCAGCTCGTCGAGCGCGATGTGGTAGTGCTCGCACATCGCGAGCTGCTCTTCCATCGAAAGACGCTTGGTCGCGTCGTGCAGGAGCGCTGCAAAGCGTGCCTTTTCGACGTCTGCGCCGTACTTTTCCGCGAGCGCCTTGGCCGTCTGCTCGGTGCCGAGCACGTGCGGGATGCGCTTGGCCTTGAGGTAGGAGAGCGCGATGGGTCTCAGGTCCTCTAAGGTTAGACGTTTTAAATCGAGATTTGTTCCATAAAGATGCTTGCGGTAAATATATCCCAGCACCGCGGGGGCCAGAAGCCCATCCGTCTCCCTCTTCGGGATGCGCGCGCGCAGCTCCGTCGACGAGACGTCGACAAGGTTCGGCAGCGTCATCGTCACGATGCGGCTGCCCGGAAAGCGCTGCCCGAGATACTTGCGCTGCGGGGCGAAAAGCTCCTCGCCATCCTTTTCCGTGCGGCCAAAGGCGCACAGGCCCGCATAACGCATGATCTCGTCCGGCTTGTACCAGTACTGGAACGTCAAGAACATGTCCGTCCCCATCAGAAGCCACAGCTCATCGTCGGGATGCTCCTCATGCAGAATGCTCAGCGTGTCCGCGGTGTAGCTCTTACCGCCGCGCGCGATCTCCATGTCGGAGACTGTGACCTTCACGCCCGTGTCGAGCGCGATCTGCTCGCCCATCAGGCGCGTCATCGCAAGGCGGTCGTCCGCCCCTGCCGCGTCGGCGGAGAGCATCTTGTGCGGCGGGATGCCCGCCGGGATGAGCAGGAGCTCGTCGATCCCCAGATATTTTGCCGCGCTCTCGGCCGCGGCCATATGACCCAGATGCGGCGGGTTGAAGCTGCCGCCGTAAATTCCGATCTTCAAGTTTGTTCGACCTCTTTTTCTCTTTTACACGGTCTTCTTCGCTGCCTTGGGCAGCACGATCTTGTCCTTCTTGTCCTTTTTGTGCGAGGGGCGGTAGAGCACGAATTTCGTGCCGATGACCTGCACCTGCTCGCTGCGCGTCAAGGCGCTCAGCTCGTCGCACGCCTCGCGCGCGGTGAGCATGCTGTTTTCGAGCACGCGGCACTTGATGAGCTCACGCGCCTCCAGCGCGTCGTTCGCCTGCTTGACGAGGTTGTCGCCGATGCCGTCCTTGCCGATGTGGACGATCACGTCGAGGTCATTGGAAAGGCTGCGCAGATACGCGCGCTGTTTGCTGCTTAATTCCATAGTATTTCCTTATCCTTTTTATTGATGTTCCGCAAGATAATTCTTGAGCGTTTCCTTGAATGCCCGCAGTGCCTTGCCGCGGTGCGAGATCTCCGCCTTTTCTTCTGTCGAAAGCTGTGCAAAGGTCTTTCGCTTGTCAGGCACGAAGAACACGGGATCGTAGCCGAAGCCGTTTTCGCCCATCGGCGCGAACGCGATCGTGCCCTCGACCTCGCCGTCGTCCTGCAAGACGTCGCCGTTCGGGAACGCGCAGGTGATCGTTGTGTGGAAGTGGGCGCGGCGGTCGGCCTGACCGTGCATCATTTGCAGCAGCAGTCGGTAGCGGCCGGTATCATCCAGCCCCTCGCCGCCGAAGCGCGCGCTGTAAACGCCGGGGCCGCCGTTCAGCGCGTCGACGCACAATCCCGAATCGTCCGCGATGGCGGGCAGCTTCGTCGCCTCCATGACGGCCTTGGCCTTGAGAAGCGAATTCTCGGCAAAGGTCTCGCCCGTTTCCTCCACCTCGATCTTTACGCCGAGGTCGGCCTCCGACACGACCTCCACGCCGAGCTCGCCCAGAATGGCGCTCATTTCCTTCAATTTCTTGGGGTTCTGCGTTGCCAAAACAAATTTCATCGTCAAACCTCCCACGGGTCTTTTTCCCGTCTCTTCCTGCTTTTTTCTTCGCGCTTTTCTTCCTCGCGCTGCGCCTTGCGCTCTTCGCGCTGCGCGCTCATCTTTTCCTGCCATGCCGTGAACTTTTTGTCGAGCTTATCGAGCGGCCACTCGATCTCCGGCACGGGCACGATGACCACCTTGCAGCTCTCACAGTAATGGGCGGGCGTGTAATAATCTCCTAACAGCCCCGCTCTGCCAAGCCAGACCTGTTCCTTCTCGTCGCCAGATCCGTCTTTGAGCATGCCGTCCTCACCTCTTGGACACCAGTAAATATCACGCAAGACAGGGATGGCTCCATCTCGCATTTCCTTTCCGCAATAGGGGCAAACAGAAGTGATTTCCATATTCGTCTCCTTATTGTCTCGCAGGTTTATGATTTTCCCATCAGATGAGCGCCTTGACGTATTCCTCCGCGTTGAACGGCTGGAGATCGTCGATGCCCTCGCCGAGGCCGACGTACTTCACCGGCACGCCGAGCTCCTGCGCGATGGCGACGCAGATGCCGCCTTTGGCCGTGCCGTCGAGCTTCGTCAGGATAATGCCCGTCAGGCCCGCCGTCTCGCGGAAGACCTTGGCCTGCTGCAATCCGTTCTGCCCCGTCGTCGCGTCGAGCACTAAAAGCGTCTCCTTCGCGGCGTCGGGCAGCTCTCGGTCGATGATCTTGCGGAGCTTACTGAGCTCGTTCATCAGGTTCACCTTGTTGTGAAGTCTGCCCGCCGTGTCGCAGAGAACGACGTCGACACCTCTCGCCTTCGCCGCGGCGAGCGAGTCGAACAGCACCGCGCCGGGGTCCGCACCCTCGACCGAGCGGACGATCTCGCACTCGGCGCGGTTTGCCCAAATTTCAAGCTGATCCGCCGCCGCCGCGCGGAACGTGTCCGCCGCGCATAAAAGCACGCGCTTGCCCTCGCCCTTCAGACGGTGGGCGATCTTGCCGATGGATGTGGTCTTGCCCACACCGTTCACACCGATGACCAGCACGACGCTCGGCTTGGTCGACAGGTCAAGCGCGGTGTCGCCCACGTTCAGCTTTTCAATCAAAATATCGCGCAGCGCCTGCTTCACATCGTCGCCGCGCTGGATGCTCTTCTGGTACACGACGTCGCGCAGCTTTTTCACCGCGTCGTGCGCGACCGTTGCGCCGAGGTCAGCCATAATGAGGCTGTCCTCAAGCTCGTCATAGAATTCGTCGTCAATGGTCTCCCACACGATAGTGTCGAACCATGCCTTTTTGATCTTTGCAAAAATACCCATTTGTTTCTCCTCGCGCTTTATTCCTTAATGTTGAGTTCCTTCGCCATGTCGTTCATATTGATCGTCAGCACCTTGCTCACGCCGCGCTCCTGCATCGTGACGCCGTAAAGAACGTCCGCTGCCTCCATCGTGCCGCGGCGGTGCGTGATGACGATAAACTGCGTTTTGCTCGTGATGCGGCGCATGTAATTGGCCACGCGCACCACGTTCGGCTCGTCGAGCGCCGCCTCGATCTCATCCATGACGCAGAACGGCGTCGGATGAACCTTCAGGATGGCGAAGTACAGCGCGATGGCGACGAACGCCTTTTCGCCGCCCGAGAGCAGCGTGATCGTCTTGAGCGCCTTGCCCGGCGGCTGAACCTTGATCTCGATGCCGCAGGAGAGCACGTCGTTCTCGTCCTCGAGCTCGAGCGTGGCCTTGCCGCCGCCGAACAGCTCCAAAAACGTCTCCTGGAAGCTCTCGCGGATCAGCGCGAACTGTTCTTTAAAGATGACGGTCATCTCGCTTGTGATGCTGTCGATCACGCCGACGAGCTCGCCCTTCGCCTTTTCCACATCGTCGCGCTGGGTCGTGAGGTAAGTGTAGCGCGTATTCACGCGCTCGAATTCCTCGATCGCGCCGACGTTGACCGCGCCAAGGCCGCTGATGGCGCGCTTGAGCTCGCCGATGCGGCGGCTCGCCTTCTGGACGCTTTCCAGCTCGATGCGCTGCTCCTGCGCGGCGGAGTGCGACAGCTCGTAGTTTTCCCACAGCTTATCGAGAATCTGCTGCTCCTCCATCGCGCTCGTCGCGCGCTTCTGTTCGAGCTTGCTGACGCTGCGCTCGACATTGAGCACGTTTTCGTTGAGCTCGCGGCCGCGGCGGTCGCTCTGGCTGCGCTCGGCTTCAAGTGCGAGCTTTGCTTTCGAGAGTTCTTCGAGCTCGGCGCGCTTTTCCGTCATTTTGCCGCTCAGCGCGGCGATCTCAGTCTCATGTGTGCCGATCTCGCGCTGCGACTGCTCGCTCGCGGCCCTGTACTGCTCGATGAGCGCGCGTCTGCTCTGCTCGTCGCCCTGCATCTGAGCACGCAGGCTCTCCAAGCTCGCGAGCGACTTTTCCGTCGTCTCGCGCTCGGCGGCATAGCCTGCGAGTACGCTCTTTTTCTCGGCGATCTCGTCGCCGAGGCGCGAGGTCGAACGCAGCAGCTCGCTCTGGCCGGAAAGGCTCTTTTCCGCCTGTGCACGCAGCTCGCCCGCTTCCTTCTCCTGCGAAAGCGCGAGCGCTTCCTTTTCCTCCGCCGTGCGCTTCACTTCGCCGCGGCGGCGCGCGATGGTCTCGCGCTCGGTATCCAGACTCTCGAGCCGCTCGCGCAGCGACGAGAGCAATAAGTCATAATGATTTTTATCGCCCTGCAATTTGAGCACGGCGTCCTCCGCCGCGCGCTGCTGGCCCTGTGCGACCTCCAGCTCGTAGCGCGCTTTGGCAAGCTCGCGCTTGGCGTCCTCGGCGGCCTTGGCGGCAAGGTCGAGCTTTTCGGCAAGGCTGCCGCGCCGCGCCGTCAGCTCGCGCAGCTCGCCTGCGCGGCTCAGAATGCCTGCGCTGCGAGAGATCGAGCCGCCCGTCATCGAGCCGCCGCGGTTCAACACCTGACCGTCGAGCGTCACGATGCGGAACGCGTTCGAAAACCGGCGCGAGATCGTGATGCCGCAGTCAAGGTCCTCGACCACGACCGTGCGGCCGAGCAGATTCTTGAAAATGCCGTCGTATTCGCGGTCGTATTCCACCAGCTCGCTCGCAAGGCCGACGTAGCCGTACTCGTTCTGCACGCGCGCATCGCGCAACGCCTCGCCGCGGATCGACGAGAGCGGCAGGAACGTCGCGCGTCCGCCGTCGCGCTGCTTTAAGAGTTGGATGGCGCTCTTCGCGTCCTCCTCGCGCTCGACGACGATGTTCTGCAAGCCCGCGCCGAGCGCGATCTCGATCGCGACGGCGTATTTTTTGTCGACCTTCATCAAATTGGCGACCGGCCCGCGCACGCCGCGCAGCGCCTTGCGCTCCGACGCCTGCATGACCGTGCGCACCGCCTTGTTGAAGCCCTCGTACTCCTTTTCCATCTCGCTGAGCAGGCGGATGCGGGAGTCTAAGTTGTTCATCTCCATCGTGAGGGAAACGTGCTGCTCGCCCGTCTCCTTCTCTCGTTCGATTCTGCCCTGCATCTTCATCGTGTGGCCGGCGATGATGTTGCGGATGGCGTCGGCTTCCTCCTGCGCACTTTCGAGCGCGCGGCGGTTCTCCGCAGCGCTTTTGCGCGTTTCGGAAAGCTGAGTCTCCCCGCTCTCCTGCTCGGCGGCGATGGCGCTCTCGCGCTCGTCCATTTCCGAAAGCGTCGAGCGCAGGGCGGCGACCTCGGCGCGGCTGTCCGCCGCGGCGGACAGGGCAAGCGCCTCGCGCCCGCGCAGGGTCTCGGCCTCGCTCGCGGCCTCGCCCGCGTTTTTCGACAGCTCCTCCGCCTGCTTCAAAAGCTCGGAGAGCGCCGTTTCGACTTCGTTTTTGCTTCTCTCCAGCTCTTCGATACGCGCGCGCTGCTGCGCAATCTGCGCATCCATCGATCCCACGCGGTCAGACTGGCTTCTGAGTTCCTCCTCCACGCGCGCGATGTTCTCTTCGTTGTGCGCGATGCCCGTTTGCAGCACCGCGACGGCAGATTCCTGCTCTTTGACCTGCGCGTCGAGCTCCGAGAGCTGCGCGCGCTTTTCCTCCTGCGCGATGTCATTCTCGTGGATGCGCGCGGAGAACTGCTCGGACGCAGCGTACAGCGCCTCTAAGTCCGCGTTCGCCTTTTTGAGCTCCTCGCGCGCGAGCGACAGGTCGGTGTCGAGCTTGATGGCGTTCGTCTTGAGCGTTTCCAGATTTTCAAGCCACACGGAAATTTCCAAAAGGCGCAGTTCGTCGCGGTAGATAAGATACTGCTTCGCCGTCTCTGCCTGCGCACGCAGGGGTTCGACCTGCAATTCCAGCTCGGCGATCTTGTCGTTGATGCGCACTAAGTTTTCTTCCGTGCGCTCCAATTTACGTTCCGTCTCCTCCTTGCGGTAGCGGAAGCGTGAAATGCCCGCCGCCTCTTCAAAGATCTCGCGGCGGTCGCCGCTCTTTTGCGAGAGTATTTCGTCGATGCGGCCCTGACCGATGATGGAATAGCCCTCGCGGCCCATGCCGGTGTCCATGAAGAGTTCATTTACGTCACGAAGTCGGACGGACTGCTTGTTGATATAGTATTCCGATTCGCCGCTGCGGTAGTACCGGCGCGTGACGGCGACCTCGGTCTCCTCCATGCTGGGGAAGATGTGCTCGGTGTTGTCGAGCACGAGCGTCACCTGCGCAAAGCCCATCTGGTTGCGCGTTTCCGTGCCGCCGAAAATGACATCCTCCATCTTCACGCCGCGCAGCGACTTGCTCGACTGCTCGCCCATGACCCAGCGAATGGCGTCCGAAATATTCGATTTGCCGCTTCCGTTCGGCCCGACGATGGCGGTGATGTCCTCACCGAAGTTGAGCACCGTCTTGTCCGGGAAGCTCTTGAACCCTTGGATCTCCAATGCCTTTAAGTACACGAGCGATATCCTCCTTGGAAAAAGGCGTCATCCCCCACGATAAGGGTATAATGACACATTTTGACTAATACTATATACCATTTTTCCGCCGCCTTTTCAAGTGGATTCGATGAACAAAGCGCAAAAAGACGCCCGAAGGCGTCTAAAACTGTCGAAAAACCCCTAACGGGTTTTTCCGACAAACTTTTTCAGTCTGCTGCGCGCACGAATTGTTCGCCTACGGCGAACAATTCGCACACTTGCAGCCTGAGTTGTATTTTCTGTCAGGTACACGCCCCGACAGAAAATGATTTAACTCTATTTGCCGACTTCCATCGGCAAACTCTGCGAGGCTTTTTACTTCTTCTTTTCGTCAATGAGCACATACAGCGCGTCGAGCGCGTCGGAGAGGCTGCCGATGCGCTGGATGAGGCCGCAGGCCACTGCTTCTTCCCCGTAGAGCACGCTGCCGACGTCAGAGGCGAGGTCCTGCGTGTCCATCATCAGTTTTTCTGTCATACGCTCCTGTGCAGAAAGTTTATTGCGGATCTTCTGGATCTCATAGAGATTCTCCGCCTTGGAACTGAGGCCCTTCGCTTTCCGTGTCAGTGCATTTCCAAGATCATCCCAAAAACTGCTCTTCGCCATATCTGTCACGCTCCTTTTTATTTGCTTCCTGTGTTATCTTTATCCTTCCAGCAGCGGAGTTTCCTGACCACGCATCAGGATCTTCGGTCCGCCATTTCCCTGGATGTATCCTTCTGTGATCACTACCTCACCGATATTATCATCCTTCGGGATCTCGTACATAATGTCCAGCATATACTCTTCCAGAATCGCACGAAGTGCTCTGGCGCCTGTGTGACGCTCCAGTGCCTTACGTGCAATAGCATGAAGTGCTCCGTCCTCAAACTCAAGTTTTACTTCATCCAGCGCCAGAAGTTTCTGGTACTGTTTCAGGATGGCATTCTTCGGCTCCTTGAGGATCTTCACAAGCATGTCTTCTGTCAGTCCATTCAGTGTAAAGATGATCGGAAGACGTCCGATAAACTCCGGGATCATTCCAAATGCACGGAGATCATCTACAGTTACCTTCTCCAGTACATGAGGATCATTGTCATATTTATCCTTCAGATCTGCATAAAATCCGATAGAAGCCTGCTTGTTCAGTCTCTCCTTGATGATATTCTCAAGATCCGGGAAAGCACCGCCGCAGATAAACAGGATATTTCTTGTATTTACAGTCACCATCGGGACCATTGCGTTCTTGCTGGTAGCACCTACCGGCACCTCGACCTCACTTCCCTCCAGAAGTTTCAGAAGTCCCTGCTGCACAGCCTCACCACTGACATCTCTCTGATTGGTGTTCTTCTTCTTGGCAATCTTGTCGATCTCATCGATAAAGATGATTCCGTGCTCTGCTTTCTCCACATCATTATCTGCTGCTGCAAGAAGCTTGGATACCACGCTCTCGATATCATCACCAATATATCCTGCCTCTGTAAGAGAGGTGGCATCTGCAATAGCCAACGGCACCTGAAGGAGTTTGGCAAGCATTTTTACCAGATAAGTCTTACCACATCCTGTCGGTCCGATCATCAGCATATTGGATTTCTCGATCTCAATATCATCCATGGTGTCCGTAGCAACTCTCTTATAATGATTATATACACCTACGGACATTACTTTCTTGGCATATTCCTGTCCGATCACATATTCATCCAGCGTTGCCTTGATCTTATGCGGTGCCGGGA
>OLOX01003216.1_pt1 | contig 12621 bp, 9 predicted proteins | sample 1672091 | NCBI WGS metagenome assembly OLOX01 (sample SAMEA3136644, study PRJEB25190) | human gut metagenome | reverse complement strand
TGACGGTGTACATCGTTATTTTCGACCGCAAAGCCTATCAGATCAGCGGCAAGCTATTTGCCGACATTGCTTCATACATAGATGATCGCTATGTAGACGAGCATACCGATAGTCGTTCCGAGCGTCTGCGCAGAATGAGTGCCTTCCGGATGGAAGACCCCATGCCTTGCGAGTCATCCGTTTGTGATGAAGCTATCGAAAAGCTCACAGCTCCTATGGCAGTCAGCTCCGAAAAAGCAGCTACCCTTGATGACGCACTGGGACAGATCGATGAGAGCTTTTCGGAGATGCTTCTGCGGAAGATTGACGAACGCGGCATGACGGACGCACAGTGCTACAAGAAGGCAAATATTGACCGGAAACTCTTCTCGAAGATCCGCAGTGACAAGCTCTACAAGCCGAGCAAGCCCACAGCGATTGCTTTTGCCATCGCTCTTGAGCTGCCACTTTCCGAAATGAAGGATATGCTCATGAAGGCGGGCTTTGCACTCTCCCACTCCAACAAGTTTGACATCATCGTGGAGTATTTCGTGGAGCATGGGAACTATAACGTCTTTGAGATCAACGAGGCTCTGTTTGCCTTTGACCAGAGCTTGATCGGAGCATAATACGCAAGGAGGATAACACAGTGATCAAATCTGTTCATGATTATCAAATAGACGATGTATTCAAGAAGGACGCTGGCTTCTGCTACATGATTCCGAAATATCAGCGTGAATACACATGGGGACAATACCAATGGAAAGACCTTTACGATGACATTTGCGAAAACGACAATGGGTATTTTATCGGCTCGATTATTTGCATTGATAACTCTTCCGATGCTTTCCAAACAAAGGAGCTTGAGGTTGTCGATGGACAGCAGCGTTTAACGACGCTCTGCCTCCTTCTGACCGCAATATACAACCGACTCAAGATACATAAGGATGAGCTGGATGAGGATGATGAGGACGAGCTTCCTGCTCTTAGAAAGTCCATTATTTGCAAAGGCGCATCGAACGGGCTTATTCTTTGTCCTCAAATTCAAAACCACAATCAGGCTGACTTCAATGTCGTAATGTACGAGAATGGTCTGCTCAAAAGTGCGAAGCGCGAAAAGAATTGGGGCAATCGTAAAATCGCGAAGTGCTATAAATACTTCCTACAAAGATTAGATCAGGATATTGAAGAGTCCGGTGATGCAGTCAAGACCCTGCTTGAAATCAAGAGCAAGGTATCGAAAGCGGTACTCGTCAAGATAGAGGTTGGAAGTCACGCGGAGGCTTACACTCTTTTTGAGTCCCTGAATAACAGAGGTACGCCATTGACAGCTATTGACCTCATGAAAAACCTTATTTTGGCGAGAGCCGAGCGTTCGGGTATGACTTGTGATGACTGCTTTGAGGATTGGCAGACACTCCTCGGTTATTTGACGGATGACTACTCTACACAAGAGCGTTTCTTCCGGCAGTATTACAATGCGTTCAAAAATCGCTTAAACGAGCCGTTCAGAACGGATGGGCAGCGCAAGAAAGATCCTCTCGGCTATATTGCCACCCGTTCCAATTTGTTGTCCATTTTTGAGGAACTGATAAGCAGAGATTTGTCCGGCTTTATGAGCGACATTTTGGTATGCGGTGAGATTTACTCTCGGCTTATCCTCAGCACCGACGATAAAACGAAATATACCAACAGCCTGACCGACCTGAGTCGTATTCAGGGCGCACCTTCTTATCTGCTGCTGATGTATTTGTTCAAAAATCAAGCCACGCTTGAAGTTGCTGACGCTGATATTCTGGAAACAATCAAGTTGCTGACTCGCTTCTTTGTCCGAAGAAATATCACAGATACTCCTAATACACGAGATTTGAACAAAATCTTCATGCAGATTATTTCCGATGTTGAGGAAGGAAAACTCACCGGAACTGCAATCTATCAGCATATCTACGACGAACTTGTCCGTTGGTCTGCCACCGATGAGTTGTTTGAAGAAAAACTCAAGGGAGACATTTACGAAGAGAATGTTGGCGTTGCAAGATTCGTTCTCTGCGCTATTGCTCAGAAACACATGACCAACGAAACTTGGACTGACCTCTGGGAGCAGAATGATTATGGTGGAAAAAAGGTTTTCAAATGGACTATTGAACACATATTCCCCGAAGGAAAGAATATTCCCGACAAATGGGTAGATATGATTGCCGCTGGAGATCGTAATTTGGCTAACGAGTATCTTGAACAGTATGTCCACAAGATCGGCAACCTGACTGTTACCGGATATAACAGCACTTTAAGCAATCTCTCTTTCGTAGAAAAGAGGGATCGTCTCAATGCTCAGAAGCTCTATGTGGGGTATAAAAACGGGCTTGAAATCAATAAGGAGCTTGCAGAAAAGGACGCATGGACGGTGCAGGATATTATTGATCGTACCGATGAGCTTGTAGAAATGCTGCTCGGTATGTATAAGCTCTAAGGATGAAAGGAGGATCGCCGGAGCATGAAGCAAAGAACTTATATCGCAATCGACCTCAAGAGCTTCTATGCTTCGGTTGAGTGCCGGGAGCGCGGCTTAGATCCGCTGGACACAAATCTCGTTGTCGCGGATGAGAGCCGGACGGACAAGACTATCTGCCTTGCCGTTACACCCTCCCTCAAAAGCTACGGTATCTCCGGGCGTGGGCGGCTGTTTGAAGTCAAGCAGCGAGTGAAGGAAGCGAATGCCGGACGGCAGCACGACGCACCGGGACGCAGACTGGACGGCACATCGCATTTCTTCTCGGAGCTGCAAGCAAACCCGTCTCTGGCGATTGACTTCATCATCGCGCCGCCTCGGATGGCGTACTACATGGAGTACAGCACCCGCATCTATCAGGTCTACCTCAAGTATATCGCGCCGGAGGACATCGTAGTCTACTCCATCGACGAGGTGTTTATGGATGTGACGGATTATCTGAACACCTATCATCTCACGCCACATGACCTTGCGATGAAGATGATCTTGGATGTGCTTGAGACAACCGGTATCACCGCAACCGCCGGGATTGGAACAAACCTTTTTCTCAGCAAAGTTGCGATGGATATTGTGGCAAAGCACATTCCGGCAGATAAAAACGGTGTTCGCATTGCAGAGTTGGATGAGATGAAGTTTCGCCGTGAGCTTTGGACGCACCAGCCGCTCACAGACTTTTGGAGAGTCGGTAGAGGCTATGCAAAGAAGCTCGAAGAAAACGGAATGTTTACGATGGGCGATGTTGCCCGATGCTCAGTGAAAAATGAGGACTTGCTTTACAAACTTTTCGGCAAGAACGCAGAACTGCTGATCGACCATGCGTGGGGCTGGGAGCCTTGCACGGTTGAAGCAATCAAAGCCTACAAGCCCAGCACCAACAGCTTAGGCTCAGGACAAGTCCTGCATTGCCCCTATGAGGCTGAAAAGGCAAAGCTCGTCCTCCGTGAGATGGCTGATCTTCTCGTGCTGGACTTGGTGGACAAAGGACTTGTGACAGATCAAATCGTCATCACAGTTGGCTACGATATAGAAAACCTCACCGATCCCGAACGAAGCCGAAAATATCACGGGACAGTTGTAAAAGACCATTACGGACGGCAGATACCAAAACAGGCGCACGGCTCAATCAATCTTGACGGTCACACATCATCTACGAAGAAAATAATGTGTGCTACGGCAGAACTCTTTGATAGGATCGTGGACAAGAATCTTCTTGTGCGTCGGCTGAATTTCACAGCAAATCATGTTGTTCCAGAAGCAGACGCGCCAGTAAAAAACGGAGGCTATGAGCAGCTTGATCTCTTCACAGATTTCACTGCCTTAGAAGCACAACGAAAGCGCGAAAAAGCAGAGCTGGATCGGGAAAAGAAAATGCAACAGGCAATGCTCATCATCAAGAAGAAGTATGGAAAGAACGCCATACTCAAAGGCATGAACTTGGAGGAAGGCGCAACCGCAAAGGATCGTAATGAGCAGATTGGTGGGCATAAGGCGTAATCGGTGAAAGGGACACGCGAAAATTACAACTGCTGTTATGGTCAGCAGATGACCATAACAAAAAGGAGGCACATCAAATGGCAAATAACGATTTATTAGTTCTGAACGAATTGACCGAATCCGGTGGTAGTTTAAGACCGAGTATACAAGTGGAACGCGCTCTTGCAGAAATTAAGGACACCTTCCAAACATCCCCGCTGGCAAAGATTCCTTTCACGGAGATCGCGGCACTTGGAGGCTCGTTCGCCGGTGTTGCAGAGACTATTGCTACTCCGGCAGCAGAGGGACTTTATCGCTGCGTATTTCCTAAAGGCATAACGGGAACTCTTGCAATGGCGAAGGACGGCTCAGGTGCATTAGGTACAATCCTAAATGACGGTATTGTCGGTCAAGCCAGATGGATTCCTGTTGATAAGGCGATCGGTCCTGCTTGCTTGAAAGCAACATTGGTAGCAGTAGCAGTTCTTACGGTTGCTAAGCAGGTTCAAGATATAAAGGATGGGCAGAAAGAGATTGTTGGCATCCTTGAGCGTGATAAGAAATCTCAGCTTCTTGCGGACTACGATTTGCTTACATCCTATATGGATGAGTACAAGTTTTACTGGGAGAACGAAGCAAGCCTTGTGGTTAATCTCAATCAAGTTAAGAACATCAAGCGTAATGCAATGAAAGATATTCGATCCTACACCGATCAGATTGAGAATATGCTGTCCGCAAAGAAAAACCTCTTGAAAATGCAGACTGCATCAAACAAGATCGGGCAACTTCTTGACAGGTTCGTTCACTACAAACTGGCTCTCCATGTATTCGCTTTGTCAGAATACATGGAAGTCATGCTGTCAAAGAATTTTCAAGCCGAGTACCTGAATAAAATCGAGGACGAGATCAGAGAACACGCTATGAAGTTCCGCAATCTCTACACCGCTTGCTTCGATAAGATTGAATCGATCAAGAAGGACGCTGTGACAACTCAGACTGCAAATAAGCTGGCAGATGTATCACGCACAGTGGGGAATTTCATTGGGAAAATCCCTCTTGTTAAAGAAGGTCCAGTGGATGAGTTCCTGATTGGTGTTGGCGATTCCATCAGTGATACAGAAAAGAAGAAGTTGGAGAAAACTCTGGCGTACTTCATTCAGTACAAAGACAGCGGGCTTACTCCGATAGCTGAACACATCGCAACAATCAATCAACTATCCAATAAGCCCGTTGTAATGCTTTACGATAATAAGGTTCTTAGCTTTCATGAATTGAAAGAAGCAATATAATGGAATAGCCAAAGGAGGAATGAGCTGCATGAAAGGCTATGAAGATATTATCAATCTTCCACACCATATCTCTCCCACTCGTCAGCAGATGCCGATGTCAGATCGTGCAGCTCAGTTTTCTCCGTTCGCAGCTCTCACTGGTTATGATGCTGCTATCAAAGAAACCGGGCGTCTGACCGACACAAAGATTGAGTTGGATGATGAAGAACTCCATAGTCTAAATTTGAAGTTTCAGTTTCTTGTGGAGCACCTTGAAGATGAGCCGGAGGTAGCAGTCACATATTTCAAAGCAGATGAGAGAAAAGCCGGTGGTGCTTATCTTGAAGCAACAGGCATCGTGAAAAAGCTGGATGATTTTGAGCGGCTGATTACCATGCAGGACGGCACAAAGATTCCGATGGATGACATTCTGACCATTGAGAGTGATGCGTTCTCATCGCTTGAACAATACTAAAAAGACGCTTTCGAGCGTCTTTTTCTTTTATGCGTGAGACAAAAACGCGGAATTTGTCCGTTGTATTACGAAGGGGTAATTTACGGGGGACTTCCAACTAAGATTACGATTTTAGAGAATAGCAAGCACAGCCGGTGTATATACACACGGCGATTTTGGATTAAGGAAACCCTCCCCTTAATCCAGAAAATGCTTGTTGGGATGTCTCCCAAACCCTCTATCTTTATGAAAGGACAAACCGCTTATGGCAAACAGAACACGACCAAATCAGATACTCTTCTTTGTTTCAGATGACGAGAAACGGATTATCAAAGGAAAGATGAAACAGCTTGGTACAAACAACATGGGAGCGTATCTTCGCAAGATGGCGATTGACGGTTACATCATCAAAGTGGACTACACGCAGCAGAAGAAACTTGCCGCAGCAGTATCTCGCGCAGCGGCAAATATCAACCACATTTGCCGCCGAATAAACTCCACAGGACACTTCTATGAGGACGATGTTGCAGAGCTGAAAGAAAGGCAGGCTGAGATATGGCGATTACTAAAATCAAGCCAATCCGAGGAACTGTGAACAAGGCTCTCGCATACATTCTTGATCCGCAGAAAACAGATGACCAGCTCTATGTCTCTTCCTATGGTTGCGCTGCCAGCGATGCCGCAGCGAAGGAATTTGAGTGGACAAGAAATCTTGCTGCTCAACAAGGAATGCAGATACCGAAGGTGATCGCCCGACATCTGATCCAATCCTTTGCGGTTGATGAAGTCACGCCGGAACAAGCGCATGAAATCGGTAAGCAGTTTGCCGACGAATGGCTCAAGGGAAAGTACGAGTATGTGATTGCAACGCACATCGACAAGGGGCATTGCCACAATCATATTATCTTTAACGCTGTCAACTATGTTGACTTCCATGCGTACCGAAGCAATAAGAAAACCTATCGTGAGATGCGGCATCTCAGTGATGAGATATGTGCTGAACACGGGCTGTCAGTTATTCCTCCCTCTCAGGGAAAAGGCATGGACTACAAGGAATACACCGAAGCCAAACGCGGTACAAGTTGGAAGCAAAAACTCAAGCAGACCATTGATCGCTGCGTGGTCACAGCAAAGGACTACGATGAGTTTTTGAAGCTGATGCAGGACACCGGATATGAAATCAAAACCGGCAAATACATCTCCTTCCGTGCCGAAGGGCAAGAGCGTTTCACCCGTGCAAAAACCATCGGAGATAACTACACCGAGGACCGGATCAAGGAACGCATTCAAGGACGCAATGCCCGCAGACGGCAGATGCAGAACGGTAGGAAGAACATCTCTCTCATCAGCGATATTCAAAACAGAATTAAGCAGATCGACAGCAAGGGCTTTGAGCATTCTATGAAGATTAAGATCCTCAAAGAAGCCGCCAGAACGCTCAATTACCTCACTGAGAACGAGCTACTTCAATATGCCGATCTTGAAAAGAAAGTCGAAGACATCCATAGTTCTTATGAGCGTACCGGCGCTGACTTGAAAGTCGTTGAAGCGCAGCTCCGAAAGGTGCAGCCGCTTATCAAGAATATCTCAACCTATCAAAAGCTCAAGCCGGTCTATGATGCCTACTCAAAGACGAAGAATAAGCAGAGTCTTCGAGCTGCGCACGAGGCAGAGCTTGTCGTTTTTGAAGCAGCAAAGAGTACATTGCTTGCTATGCAAGATGGTGAAAAACTTCCAAGTATGAAGTCTCTGCAAGCCGAGCAGCAACGCCTTTTGGAAGAGCAGCAGCGTCTCTACGACGAACGAGCAAGGCTCAAAAAAGAGGCTAAAGTGATTGATACCATGAAGGCAAATGTCGATGATTTCCTCAGTCCAACGCTTTCACAGGAGCATGAAAAAGCCAAAAGTAGCGAGTTGGAATAACCACCAAAGCCTGAGCCGTATGAATAAATCGGCTCAGGCTTTCTTCTTCGTAATGCGCTCCATGAACTTGAAATATATTTTGAATTTTTGGAGCATCGTATTGAAAGTTTGAAGCGTTTGGTGTATAATATAATGAGTCTCACTATAAGCGTTTGAGAGAGGTGCTTTTATGAAGATAAGCTATAAGAAATTATGGGTAATGCTCATTGAAAGAGAGATCCCAAAATCAACTTTACGCAAGGATATAGAGCTGTCTCCCGGCACGATGAGTAAGCTCAATAAGAACGAGGATGTAGCTCTCTCTGTTCTGCTGCGCATTTGCGACTATTTGAATTGTGACATTGGAGATATATGTGAAGCTGTGCGAACGGGCAAGAAGTAGGTCCGAGTTTTCGTGCGGCTATTTTGTTATAGGTAGAGAAAAATACCTCAGCGAAAGGAGCATATATGGATGTCCTTGAGAATGCTGTGATTGAGAAAAATGCCCTCGTTGAAGCGGAGGCGTTTCCCACAGATGATCGAGTCACCTACAAAGACAGCACCTATGAAATTATTTCTAAGGTTGCATATTTGATTGGTGTTCCGAAACGAATTTTTGATAATGAGCATGAAGCACCCAAAATAGAGATATACGAAAAACTTGATGCAGACAAAACGGCACGGATAATCCGTCATTTGTGTATCATCAGGACAGCGATTGAAAGAAACTTCAAGCATATCAACGAGCGCATGAAGTTTAGTTATCTCTCAATCAGCAGTATGCCGGAATATGTGCCGCAGGATAGCCTTCAACAACTAAATGCGGATGGCATTAGTTTTATAAAGAAGTCCAGCACGAAGCTAAATCAGCATATCGTTGAGATAAACAAGCTGATTTCTGATCGGATCAATAATTGCAAGAAGCTATTTCCTCTTTGGCTGAATTGGCTGTATGTAAAAAACCTCTTTCTCATGCCAGATGGCTTGAAAGAGGAAGGGACAAAAGCAGCAGCAGATATTTATTACGCTCACTTGCTCTTTTATCCTTACCAGATGTATATAAACTGGGAACCGGAGGATGTCGGTAATCTGCTCTATAACGATAAAAAATTCGTGACGCTGCTTTATCAAATGAACGGTGACTACTTTACAGAGTACAGTAAAGTTTCTGATGCTGGAAGTTACATTAAAGGAAGCATCTACGAGTTTATTGGTAGCAGCGAAAAAGTTGTCGTAGTGGTAGATTGTGAAAACTCTGATCCGTACAAGCTCTGCGCTACGCTCAAGAATCTTGACTATCAGTACACACAGAAGATAGCATCCATCATCCTGTTTGATGATGTGCATAGTGCATCTGCTTGGCGTATTCTGGATAGTTTTACCCACATCCCGGTCGAACACATGATGACCGAACGGGTAAAGCAGAACAAGTCTCTGGTCGATGTGATGCTGATTGCCCGAACTTGTCAGGAGCATTACAAAAACAATGTGGATTCCTTTATTTTGGTGTCCAGCGACTCCGACTATTGGGGACTGATTTCTTCTTTACCGGAGGCTCGATTCCTTGTCATGATAGAGCGCGAAAACTGCGGACCGGATTTGAAGAACGCACTTGTCAATGCCGGTATATTCTATTGCTACATTGATGACTTCTACTCCGGCAATGCAGAGGATATTAAGATCGGCGCACTGTTCAAAGAGATGTATCATTACATAGACCAGGCGGTGCGGCTGAATATCTACGAGATGTTCACAGAGGCGTTAAAAGCGACTCGAATTGAAATGAGTTCTTCGGAACAGAAACAGTTTGTGGACAAGTATTTGAAAACGATGCAAATGTCCATTGCGGATAATGGCGATGTGACATTGGAAATAAGACGAAAATGAGTCCGTTATATCGGACAGTAGCCGTGATAAAATAAAATGAGGATCGGTTGGCAACAAAAAATGATCCTCAAGTATTGGAGATGAAGATATGGCATACCAAAGCGAAGCGGCTCTTGAGCAGCAATTCATAGAGCAGCTAAACAAGCAGGAATACAGCACAGTCGATATTCCTGATTATGACGCATTGGTGGAGAACTTCAAAGTTCAGTTTGAAGCCTTCAATGCACCCAAACTTGATACGCCTATCACCGATAAAGAGTGGGAGCGTATCTTTAACCTCATGCTTGGAAAGTCCGTGTTCCAGAGCGCAAAAATTCTGAGAGACAAGTTTGTCCTTGAGCGTGAGGACGGGACGAAGGTTTACCTGTCTTTCTTCGATCAGGATCACACCAAGAATATCTTCCAAGTTACACATCAGACAACGGTTGTAGGAAAGTATGTCAACCGCTATGATGTGACGATTCTTGTGAATGGCTTGCCGTTGATTCAGGTCGAGCTAAAGCGCAGAGGTATTGACATTCGAGAGGCGGTCAATCAGGTCATGCGCTATAAGAAGCACTCCTATAACGGACTATATCACTTCATTCAGCTTTTCATTGTCTCAAACGGCGTTGATACCAAATATTTTGCCAACTCCGACAGGGAATTGATGTATAGCCTCGCCTTCTTCTGGACGGATTTCAACAACATCCGTATTACCAACCTGAAGGACTTCTCAATCTCTTTTCTGGCAAGGGATCACATCATCAAGATGCTGACACGCTATACCATTCTGAACGATACGGATAAGATTCTGATGGTTATGCGCCCCTATCAGGTGTATGCCGTAGAAGCCCTTATAAGGCAGGCTACGCTCACAAATCGCAACGCCTATATCTGGCATACCACCGGTGCAGGAAAGACGCTGACATCCTTTAAGACAGCTCAAATCCTCGCAGCCAATCCGAACATCAAGAAGGTTATCTTCCTTGTTGACCGTAAGGACTTGGACTCTCAGACCACCGAAGAGTTCAACAAGTTTGAGGCTGGCTCTGTGGATGTCACAGATCGCACGGACATTCTTGTGCGGCAAATGAAGGATAAGAACCGGCAGCTCATTGTCACGACGATGCAGAAGATGGCAAATGCCGTTAAGCGTCCTCAATACGAAAAGGTAATGGACGCATACCGTGACGAAAAGGTTGTCTTCATCATTGACGAATGCCACCGCAGCCAGTTCGGAGATATGCACAAGGATATTGTTCGGCATTTCAAGAAAGCGCAGTTCTTTGGCTTTACCGGTACGCCCCGTTTTGAAGTGAACGGAAAGACGGAGGGCAAGATCACACAGACCACCGAAATGCTGTTTGGGGAATGTTTGCATAACTATCTGATCAAGGATGCTATCTTCGATAACAATGTCCTCGGTTTCCATATTGAGTACATAAAGACGATGGAAGGCGATTTTGACTGGGACGATCCGACATTGGCTGACGCGATTGATGTTGGCGAACTCTATATGTCGGATGAGAGAATGTCCCTCATTGCAAACCACATCGTCCAGAACCACAAAGCCAAAACAAGAAATGGTCAGTACACGGCTATCTTTGCTGTTTCCTCCATTGAAGCTCTTGTCAAATATTACGACATCTTCAAGAAGATCAAACATGATCTGAACATTAGCGGTATCTTCTCCTATGGGCAGAACGAAGATGCCGAGGGCAAGGACGAGCATAGCCGAGATGCCTTGGAGCGTATCATCAAGGACTATAACGAGATGTACGGCACGAATTTCTCTACCGACACCTTCTCCGCGTATCACAAGGATATTTCAGATCGTGTCAAAGGCAAGAAAACGAAGTCTCTGGACATTCTCATTGTCGTAAATATGTTCCTGACCGGTTTTGACAGCAAGCAGCTCTCTGTGCTGTATGTGGACAAGGATTTGAAGTACCATGATCTGCTGCAAGCCTATTCTCGCACGAACCGTGTTGAGAAAGAAACCAAACCGTTTGGTATCATCATCTGCTACCGCAACCTCAAGAAACGGACAGATGATGCGCTGACGCTCTTCTCCAAGAGCCAGGACACCTCCGGCATTGTCGTTCCGGGCTATCAGTATTTTGTTGAGAAGTTCAATGAAATGGTTATGAAGCTCAAGGAAGTGGCACTCTACCCTGAGTCCGTCGATACCATGCAGAGCGAAGATGACCAAAAGAAGTTTGTCATCACTTTCCGTGAGCTGACAAAATACCTCCAATCCTTGCAGACATTCATTGAGTTCAGCTTTGATCAGGATGCGCTCATCATGTCCGAGCAGGAGTATCAGGACTACAAGAGCAAGTATCTGATGCTTTACTCCCGGCAAAAAACTGATCGAGAAGTCGTATCTGTCCTGAATGATGTGGACTTCTGCATTGAGATCATGGAGAGTGACCGTATCAATGTTGCCTACATCATGAACTTGATCCGCAACATCCATTTTGATGACAAGAAGCAGAAGGACTACGACATCAAGCACATCAAGGAAGAATTGAGCAGAACGGATAATCCGCAGTTGCTTCGCAAGGTTGAAATTCTTCAAGCGTTCTTGGATCGTGTCGTTGTTGGACTTGAAAGTGCGGACGAGATTGATGCTGCATACAACGACTTTGAAAATGAAGCGAAACGAGAAGAAATCGTTGCTTTCGCAAAGACTGAGGATATTGATTCCTCCATGCTGACGGACATCATTTCTGAGTATGAGTTCTCCGGAACAATGGATGCAGGAAACATCCGTGACCGTATTGAGAAGCCCATGCCGCTGCTCAAGAAGAGGTCTTTGGTCAACCGGATCGTCGAATTTATCCGGCAGCACACCGAGAAATACCAATAAGGAGAGAGAACAATGGATAATTCTATTCAGGCTCACCAGAAAGAGCTTTGCAACAAACTATGGGCGATGGCAAATGCCCTGAGAGGTAACATGGAGGCATACGAGTTCAAGAACTATATCTTGGGCATGATCTTCTATTACTACCTCTCCGATAAGACCGAGAAGTACATGGTTAATCTTCTCAAAGACGATAATATCAGTTACGAGGCTGCTTGGAATGACGAAGAATACAAGGCTGCTATCGTAGAAGAAGCTCTGCGTGACCTCGGCTACATCATCGAACCTGAGTATTTGT
>OLOX01003210.1_pt1 | contig 12647 bp, 9 predicted proteins | sample 1672091 | NCBI WGS metagenome assembly OLOX01 (sample SAMEA3136644, study PRJEB25190) | human gut metagenome | reverse complement strand
TGCCGATACGGACATAAACCTCGCTCTTGATGTCGGCTTCCTGATCCTGCAGATACTGCTCTGCCTTGTCGCAGAGAATCTCGCACTTTTTAAGGTCGAGCATCGGGTAGCCGTTCTTCTCAACGACTGCGCCGTTCTCGTCAACTTTATACATGTTGGAGATGACGTACTCGCCGAACTCCTCGTAAGCTTCTTCGTTTACATGTGCGCGGCCGTCTTCCTTGACAATGAGGTTGTCGGGAATCTCAAGGCCGAACTCGATGGCCAGGTATTCGGGCAGGGACTTTACGGTCTGCTCGCCGCCGTAGAAGCTGAAGCAGGGCTGCATGCCTTCAAAAAGTGCTCTTGCGCCGTCTGCCAGGGTGAGCTCACCCTGCTCGAAAACGGAAAGCTGAGCCTTGCCGTCGGCAAGCTGACCCTTCGCCACAGCAAGCTTGTTTGCGCCTGCTGCGAGGTCCTGGCGGCCTGCCGCGAGCTTTGCCTCGCCTGCCGCGAGCTGCTTCTCGGCCTCTGCAAGCTGCTTCTTGCCGGCTTCGAGCTCTGCAAGACCGTCTTCATACTGCTTGAGCTGAGCCTTGCCGTCGGCTACCATCTGGTTGACGTATGCCGGGAAGTCTGTTACATCTGCGGGAATGTTCAGACCCATCTTGGACGCGATGGGACGGACAACGGAAACAAACCACACCTGCGCGCTGTCAAAGCCGGGCAGCTTTGCGATGGTGCCGTCGCGGAACTGGACGTACTGGTTGAGATAGGGCAGCAGCGGCTCGATCTTCGCGAGCTTTTCCTTGCCTTCGTTATAAGCCTGGGTGTTGGCGTCGATCTGTGCCTGGCCCTCTGCGAGCTTTTTCTTGCCTGCTTCATAGGCTGCATAGCCCTCTGCAAGAGTTTTCTCGCCTGCTGCGAGGGTAGCCTGGCCTGCGGCATAGTCGTTCAGACCCTTTGAGTACTGGCTGAGACCGTCGGTGTAGGTTCCGACACCGGTCAGGTAGGTCTCTTCGTTCTCTTTGAGCTGGGCAATGCCTGCCCGCGCCGTTTCAAGATTCTCTCTTGCGTAGGCAGCGTCAGCATGCTTATAGTCGTTGATATTCAGCACGTCACGGACACCGGCAACGCAGGCGAACAGGCCGAATATGCACGCGAGGATAAGGATGATGCTGAAGACCATAAGTAATACTCGTTTCATTTTATTCCTCCCTAATTATGTATAAAATATTACTTAAAGACTTAATGAAAAAATTAAAAGCCAATACAAATCTCCCAATTTTGTTTGACTTTTGTCAGTGTAACACACAATGTCAAAATAGTAAAGAAGAAATGACAGAGTTTTATGAAAAATTTTTAACTTTATTCTTAGTAAATTTGCCTAAAAAAAGCGGCCTGACCAAATGATATTTAAAAAATTTGGCCAAACCGCCTGATATATTGCATTCTCCTGTTTACATATTATACACAACTTGCCCGTTAAATTGTGAACAATATGTGAATAGCGCATTAATTATTTCAATTTTTTAATTTCGATTTGACGCAGTCACGGATACGGTTATCTCTGGCAGCCCGGTTCGGGGCATTGGAGGAAACCGTGGCTGCCTCGCAGCCCAATAATGCGCTGCTGAGTTTTGCTCCGCACCCCGTAGGGAACGGATTTATCCGTTTTTTCAGAGGCGCATAAGCACCGATACCGATACGTTTATTTCGTCAGCCCGACCGGGAACTATCGGCAAAACCATCACACGCGGAACAGGCGAGCCTGTTCCCGACAAGCGACTGATGTCGCAGCGGAGAGGTAATAGCTGAGAGTAAATAGGTGTGGTGTGCGCTTTAATTCAACCCCTCGGCAGCAAAGCTGCTCGCTCCCCTTGACAGGTGAGCCATTGGGGTGCGGTGCAAAAATTAAACACCGCACTAATGTGTGGCGGCAGTTTCCCGGTTTCGTCGGTAACTTCGACACCGGGCTACCAGAGATATATGTATCCGCAGCCGCCTCAATTCGCCAACGAAAAATAGGTGCCGCCGAGGGCGAGGAGCTCTTCGTGCGCTCCCTGCTCGGTGATGCGGCCGTGCTCGATGACAGCGATGCTGTCGGCATTGCGGATGGTTGACAGGCGGTGGGCAATGACGATGCTCGTGCGTCCGACGCAAAGCCTGTCGAGCGAGGCCTGAATGCGGCGCTCGGTGACGGTATCCAGCGCGCTGGTTGCTTCATCGAGGATGAGCACGGGCGGATTTTTCAAAAACACGCGTGCGATGGATATGCGCTGCTTCTGGCCGCCGGAGAGCATCACGCCGCGCTCGCCGATGTAGCTGTCGTAGCCGTCGGGCATCTGCATGATCTCGTCGTGCAGCTCGGCAAGGCGCGCGGCCTCGACGATCTCCTCGTCGGTCGCATCCGGGCGGCCGTAGCGGATGTTCTCGCGCACGGTGCCTGCGAACATGTAAACATCCTGCTGGATGATGCCGATATTGCGCCGCAGCGAGGCCTGAGTTACGTTTCGCACGTCCTTTCCGTCAACGGTGACGCTGCCGTCGGACACGTCGTAAAACCGCATGATCAGCTGGCTGATCGTGGTCTTGCCGCCTCCGGACGGGCCGATGAGCGCAAGCGTTTTGCCTGCCTCGGCGCGCAGTGAAACGTGGTGCAGAACTTCGGCGCTGTCGTAGGTGAAGCTTACGTCGTTGAGCGCGATATCGCCGCGGACGCGGCCGATATCGACTGCGTCCGGGGCATCGACGATCTCGGGCTCGGTGCGCATGATCTCAAGGAAGCGCTCGAAGCCGGCGGTGCCCTGCATGTAGATCTCGGCAAACTGCGTGAGCCTGCGCACTGGATTGATGAATGTCGAAACGTACAACGTGAAGGTTATGAGGTCTATGTAGCTGAAGCGGTCGTTCATGATAAGCACTCCGCCGACGGCAATGACCACGACGGGCATGATACCGGTCGTGAACTCCATGCCGCTCATGAACGCGCCCATGGTTTTGTAGTATTCCTTTTTCGCACCGCGGTACATGTCGTTTGCCGCGTCGAATTTCTGCTTTTCAAGCTCCTCGTTGGCAAATGCCTTTGCCGTGCGCACGCCGGAAACGCCGTTTTCAAGCGCGGAGTAGATGACGCCCATCTTGCGCTTGACCTCCATGTTCGCGTCCTTCATCTTCACGCGGCATTTGAGCGTGAACCACAGGCACAGCGGCAGCAGCACCGCAAGAACGAGCGTCAGCTGCCAGTTTATCGTGAACATGATGATCATCGAACCGACAATTGTCAGCGCGCAGATGATTATATTCTCCGGGCCGTGGTGTGCAAGCTCGGTGATCTCGAACAGATCGCCGGTGAGCCGGCTCATGAGTGTGCCGGTGCGGTTTTTGTCGTAAAATCCGAAGGACAGCGCCTGCATGTGGCTGTACAGATCCTCGCGCATGCGCGACTCGATATTGACGCCCATGCGGTGGCCGAGGACGGTGATGACATAGTACAGCACCGCCTTGAGCACATACGCCGCCGCAAGGATAGCCATGACGACGAAAAACGTCTTGTACATGCTCTGCGGCAGGTAGGTCTGCATACTGCTTTTCGACACATACGGAAACGCAAGGTCGATCGCCGCGACCAGCACCGCGCATATCGTATCGATGATAAACAGCTTTTTCTCGCGCATTATGTATGCGACGAATATTTCAAACGGTTTTTTATTCTTAAAATCCATTTTTAATAGCGCTTTAACGCACTCCTTATACATTTAAAGAATTATGTGAGATGTCTACTGCAATCTTTAATGCATTGGGACAGCTTATTGTGAATTTTGCGTCTACTATTAAGCAGATGTCAGGACCAGTGGGAATTTATAAAGTCACTTCACAGGTAAGAGAATCTGGTTCTATGACAACACTTCTATATTTAGTTGCGATGTTGTCAGTAAATATTGGAATCTTAAACTTATTACCTATTCCGGGGTTAGATGGCTATCAGGCTATTCTTTCTTTAATTGAAGGTATTATCCATAGAGAAGTACCTGTGAAGGTGAAATATGCATTGCAGGTTCTTGGACTTGCACTTGTATTTGGTCTCATGGTTGCAGTTACTTATCAGGATCTGCTGCGATTTTTTAAATAAAGGAACTTCGGTTCCTTTTTAAAAGGTGATTTTATGAATAAACTAAGTATTTTATTACAACAATTACATATAGATACAAATCAGGCGTTTTCGCAGGCTGATATTACAAAAGTAGTTGTCCATCATGATAGCCGTTATACTTTTTATATCAGTTCACCAGAATTAATGCCTCTTAGTAATGTGAAGGCTTTAAAAGAAGCCCAGCATTTATTCCCTTATCCATGTGAATTCCTCTTTGAAACAACGTCTAATCATTTTAGAGAGGAAGATGTCATTGAATATAGTGATTATATTATGCATCATGTATTAGGCAATGTACCTGAAATGCAGAGTATGACAAGAGATGATATGGATTTAAAGGACAATATTTTGACATTACATACTGTTAATCATATTCAATGTGATTCTATTAAGACTCAACTTAATGAAATGCGTACATTATTATCTGGCTTTGGTATTAATATTGATTTAAGAGCTGAGGTAGATGCAGATAATCATGAATATCAACAGACTATTGCAAAGATGGAAGAAAATAAAGGCGTTCATATAGATTCAAGTGCACTTGAAAAATATAATGAAGCGATGAATGATGCACCTCCTGCTTATTCTAAGCCAGCAGGTAATTATAAACGTTATAAGAAAGAATATGTCATGACGCAGATCAGTCAATTAGATAATACAATGCGTGAAGTAGCTGTACAGGGGTATTGTTTCCAGGAAGAAACAACACAGACTAAAAGTGGTAAACATATTCAGACACTTCTTGTCACTGATTATTCTGATAGTATTATGGTAAAGAGATTTGAGAATAAGAATCGTAATACATTAGAAGAAATGGAACAATTAAAAAAAGGTGGTAAATGGATTCGTGTCAAAGGTACCTTTGAATATGATAGCTTTGCCCGTGAACAGGTGATTATTGCGACTGAAATAGAAATTATTCCAGCACCAAAGCCACGTATCGATAAGGCGGAAAAGAAGCGTGTAGAACTACATTGCCATTCTAATATGTCTACTATGGATGGTATTGCGACTGTTGGTTCTTATATTAAAAGAGCGACAGAATGGGGTATGAGTGCTATTGCAGTAACTGATCATGGCAACGTGCAGTCATTCCCTGATGCACAGGCAGCAGCAGGAGATAAGCTGAAGATGATCTATGGTGTTGAAATGAACATGATTGATACAAATTTTGATTGTGTTTTCAATGCGAATGGATTAAAGCTTAATGATTTAACTTATGTTTCTTTTGACTTAGAAACAACAGGTTTATCTCAGATAGACGATCATATTACTGAAATTGGTGCAGTAAAGATAAAAAATGGGTTAGAGGTTGGAAGATTACAGACATTTATTAAATCTCCTAAACCTATTTCTAAGAAGATTACTGAATTAACATCTATTACGAATGAAGATATTAGAAATGCGCCTACAATTGAAGAATTCATGCCTAAATTAATGGAATTCTTTGGAGATAATCTTCTCATTGCGCATAATGGTCGTTTCGATATTGGTATGTTAGATAAGGCATTAGAGAGAATGGGAAAAGAACATATTAAAAATCCTTGGATTGACACATTGCCTTTATCTAGACGTCTCATACCATTAATGCGTTCTTATCGATTAGGTGCTGTTTGTCGTTTTTATCATATTCCTTATGATACAGAAGCGGCTCACCGTGCTGACTATGATGCTGAAGTATTAAGTCATTCATTTAATGTCATGCTTCAGGATTTAATTAAGAGAGGTTTTAAGACGATTGATGAAATCAATGATATCGAAATAGAAGATGCTTATAAGCATGCTTTCCCTTATCATATGTGTGTTCTTGCGAAAACACCTGAAGGTTTAAAGAACATGTTTAGACTTGTATCTATTGCGAATACTAAGTATTTCCATCAATGTGATCGTATTCCTAGAAGTGAATTAGAATTCTATCGTGAAGGATTAATCTTTGGTAGTGGCTGTATAAATTCTAAAGTCTTTGAAATAGCTTCTACAAGAGATGAAGAAGAATTAAGAGAAGAAATACGATTCTATGATTATGTAGAAATACAGCCTTTAGAAGATGCAATGTATTTGGTAGATCGTGGTAAGTATGATTCTATTGATGATATAGAAAGAATATACAAGCGTATTATTAAGATTGCGAAAGAAGAAAATAAACTTATCTGTGCGACAGGTGATGTTCATTTTCTAGATAAGAGAGATAAGGTATATCGTGAAGTATTTATTACTAACTCTAAGATTCAGATTAATGGTAAACCTCATCCACTCCTTGTAAGAAATAATCCTCGTGCTTTAACACCTGATGTTTATTTAAGAACAACAGATGAAATGTTGGAATGCTTCCCTTATTTAAGTGATGAAGATACATATGAATATGTTGTTACTAATACAAATAAGATTGCAGATATGATTGGTGATGATATTATTGTCACAAAAGAAGGATTATATCCACCTTCAATTGAAAACGTAGATAAGAAACTTAGAGAATTATGTCATAAGAATGCGCATGAGACATATGGTGAAGTATTACCAGAGATTGTATCAGCAAGACTTGAAAAAGAGTTATCCAACATCATCAAGCATGGATTCGCAGTTATTTATTTTATCGCTTCAGAACTTGTAAGAGTTTCTAATGAAGCAGGTTACCTAGTAGGATCTCGAGGATCAGTTGGCTCATCTTTCGTAGCCACTATGGCTGGTATTTCAGAAGTAAATCCTCTTGCACCACATTATATATGTCCTCATTGTAAACATAATGAATTCTTAGAAGAAGGAGTTATTTCTGATGGTTATGATTTGCCTGATAAGAACTGTCCAGTATGTGGACATAAGATGAAAGGTGAAGGACATAACATTCCATTTGAAACTTTCTTAGGATTCAATGCCGATAAGGTTCCAGATATCGACTTAAACTTCTCAGGTGAATATCAGCCTAAAGCACATGCTTACACTAAAACAATCTTTGGTGAAGACCATGTCTTTAGAGCCGGTACTATTTCTACTGTTGCAGAAAAGACAGCTTATGGTTATGCAAGAGCATATGCTGAAAACTTAGGTTTAGAAGATCATATTCGTAGTGCTGAATTGCAAAGACTTGCTAATGGATGTACGGGTGTTAAACGTACTACCGGTCAGCATCCGGGTGGTATTATCGTTATTCCTAATGACATGGAAGTATTTGACTTTACACCTTATCAGTATCCTGCAGATGATGTGAATGCTGAATGGCGTACAACTCACTTCGATTTCCATAAGATTCATGATAACGTATTAAAGTTTGATATTTTAGGACATGTCGATCCTACTGTTATTCGTATGCTTCAGGATATGACAGGTGTTGATCCAAAGTCTATTCCTACAAATGACCAGAAGGTTATGAGCTTATTTAATAGTTCTAAAGCATTAGGCTGCGATCTATCATTCTTAAACTGTAAGACAGGTGCCTTAGGGTTACCAGAATTTGGTACAAAGTTTGTCCGTGGCATGCTTGAACAGACACATCCAAAAAGCTTTAATGAATTAGTTATTATCTCGGGATTGTCTCATGGGACTGACGTATATCTAGGCAATGCGGAGACATTGATCAAGTCAGGTACTTGTACATTACAGCAGGTTATCGGATGTCGTGATGATATCATGGTTTACTTAATTGAAAAGGGACTTCCTAATAAGGATGCTTTTGATATCATGGAATGTGTACGTAAAGGTAAGTCACCTAAAGTATTCCCTCAAAAGGGTTATGTTGAACTCATGAAGAAACATAATGTACCACAATGGTATATTGATTCATGCTTAAAGATTAAATACATGTTCCCTAAAGCCCATGCCGTCGCTTATGTATTAAGCGCCATACGTGTAGCTTGGTGGAAATTATATTATCCAAGAGAATATTATGCTGTATACTTTACGACTAGATGTGATTTCTATGATATTGAAACGCTCATTGCTGGAAAAGAAGCAGTATATGATAAATATCAGGAATGTTTAAAGTTAAAGGCTGAACATAAAGCATCTAATAAAGAAGAAGGTTTGATTACTGTGTTTGAGGTTGCTTTAGAAATGTTTGAAAGAGGTCTAAAGTTTAGTAAGATTTCTCTTGATCAATCTGATTCTAGAAAGTTTATTTGTCATCCAGATGATCCAACAGCTATTATTCCTCCTTTTACTTCTATTGATGGATTAGGTGATGCCGTTGGTGACTCAGTAGTAGAAGCAAGAAAGGAGAGACCTTTCACTTCTATTGAAGACATTAAAAAGAGAACACGTCTTTCAGGAACACATATTGAGACACTGCAGAAGATGGGAGTTTTAAATGGTTTTTCTGAAAGTGATCAGCTTACAATTTTTGATTTATAGTTTTTTTACGTGTTTTTCAACATTATTTGACTTATACATTTAACTGTGCTATACTCGATTTAGCAAAAGACGAGAGGGGAGACCCTCTCGTTATTTATTGAATAGGAGGTTCTATGCTAGAGAAAATTAAAGAAGGCTTATTGCCTATTATTGCTTCATTTGAATGCCATCTTGATTCAATGGAATATGTAAAGGAAAAAGGAGAATGGTATTTACGTGTCTTCATTGAAAAGAATGATGGAAATCTTGACATGGATACTTGTGTTGCAGTCAGTGAAGCTGTGAGTGAAAAGTTAGATGAACTTGATTTAATCAAGGATGAGTATTATCTTGAAGTATCTTCTCCAGGAATTGAAAAGCCATTAAAGACTTTTGAGCAGGTAGAAGCTCATGTTGGCTCATATGTTCATATTGATTTGAAGAATCCAAAGAATGGAATTGATTCTCTAGAAGGAACATTAGCCTCTATTGATGGCCAGGAATTATTGATCCAGTATATGGTGAAAGCTGTAAGAAAGAAAATGACTATAAACTATGATGATATTAAATTCATCAGACTCGCTGTAAAGTTCTAGGAGGTAAAAAACGTGGCGAAAAAGGATAAAGGTTACAAATCAGCTCTTGAAAATCTTATTGAAGATAAAGGGCTAGATAGTGCTATTGTAATTGAAGCATTGACTGAAGCACTTGCTAAGTCATATAAGAAAAACTATAGTGGGGCAGAATCAATCGTTGATTGTAAGATTGATGATGATGGAAAAATCAGAATCTTTACAACTCATTATGTTGTAGATGATGTAAATGATGAAGATTTTGAATATTCTATTGAAGAAGCACAGGAAATTGATCCAAAATATCAGGTTGGAGATGAAGTTGTTGAAGAAGCTGATATTTCTGAATTTGGTCGTTTAGCTGCAATTCAAACTAAACAGCTATTAAGACAGAAGATCAGAGAAGCTGAAAAAGAAGCTTTATATAATGAATATATCAATAAACTTGATGAAATCATCAATGGTACTGTTGATCGTGTAGAAGAAAGATTCGCAATTATCAACATTGGTAAGACAGGTGCACTTCTTTCATCTAAAGACCAGATTCCTGGTGAAACTCTAGTTGAAGGTGAACATGTTAAGGTTTATGTGAGTGAAGTAGAACGTACTACTAAAGGTACTCATATCAGCGTATCTCGTACTCATGAAGGATTAGTAAAGCGTTTATTTGAAATGGAAGTACCTGAAATCTTCGAAGGAACTGTAGAAATCAAATCAGTATCTAGAGAAGCAGGTGAACGTTCTAAGATTGCGGTTTATACAGCAAATCCTGATATTGATCCTATTGGTGCATGTGTTGGTCCAAAGGGGAATCGTGTTAGAAATGTTGTTGAAGAATTAAATGGTGAAATGATCGATATTATTGAATGGTCTGAAGATCCTGTAACATTCATTTCTCATGCTCTTTCTCCAGCTAAGGTTGAAAGAGTGAAATTAAATCATTCGAAGAACAGTGCTTTAGTTGTTGTACCTGATGATCAGTTATCTCTTGCTATTGGTAAGCGTGGTCAAAATGCAAGACTTGCAGTTAAATTAACAAACTGGAAGATTGATATTAAATCAGTATCTGAAATCTTAGAAGAAGGTATTGATTTAGATGCACCTGAAGTAGATATGGAACTTCTTGAAAAGATGAAGAAATCTATGGAAGAACATGAAGCAGATGATGAAAAAGAATCTATCATTTTAACTCTAGATGAAGATGAAAATGAAGAAGATAAGGTAGAAGAAGACTTCGGTGATGATGAATCATTTGATGATGAAGATGATTCAGAAGAACCAGATCATGATCCTAAATATGATGAAGATATTGATTATGATCAGTATGATGAATATTATGAAGACTAGAGGTGATCTTTTATGAAGAAAGTGCCTTTAAGAAAGTGTGTGGCAACTGGTGAACAGCTGCCAAAGAAAGAACTTATTCGTATTGTGAAAAATAAAGAAGGAGAAGTTTCTGTCGATCCAACAGGTAAAAAGAACGGTCGTGGAGCTTATTTAAAACGTTCCTTGGATGCAATTGAACTTGCAAAAAAGAAAAAGATTTTAAATAGAGTTCTTGATACTGAAATTCCTGAAGAAATCTATGAGGAGCTTAAGACTTATGCTTAATAAGCAGGTGGCTTCTTTATTAGGTCTTGCGATGCGTGCAAGAAAGCTTGCGACTGGAGAGAGTGCTTTAAAGGCTGTCCAGTCACAGCAGGCTCATCTTGTATTTATTGCGAGTGATGCAAGTGACAATACGAAGAAGAAATATATTGATAAGTGTACATATTATCATGTAGATTATTATGTTGCTAGCACAAGTGAAGAGCTATCTAATTCTGTTGGTAAAATAAATAGAATGGCAATTGCGGTACTTGATGCTGGTTTTGCGAAAAGTATGAAATCTAAGTTAGGAGGGTAATTTATGGCAAAAAAGAAGAAAAACATAAAAAACAAAGGGAATGACAAGAAGAAAATGATCTCAAACTTTCCTAGCAAGAAAGAAGAAAAAGCTGTTGTAGATGGCGTTGTTGAATATGAAGAAGGCATCACTGTTGATGAACTTTCTCAAAAGATTGGTCAGACACCAGCAAATGTTATCAAGGTTTTATTCATGTTAGGTACAATGGTGACAATCAACTCATCATTAGATGATGAACAGGTTGAACTTATTTGTATGGAATATGGTCTTGAATGTAAAAAGGTTGTTCCTGTAAGTGAAGTAAACTTTGAAGATTTAGAAGTTGTGGATGATCCTAAAGATTTAGAGCCAAGACCTCCAGTTATTACTATCATGGGTCACGTTGACCATGGTAAGACAACATTGCTTGACCATATTAGAAAGTCAAGAGTTGCTGAAGGTGAATTTGGTGGTATTACACAGCATATCGGTGCCTATCAGGTATCAGTAAAAGGTAAGAAGATTACTTTCCTTGATACACCAGGTCATGAAGCATTTACTGCAATGCGTGCACGTGGTGCAATGATTACTGATATTGTTATTATTGTAGTTGCTGCTGATGATGGTGTTATGCCTCAGACTAGAGAAGCAGTAGACCATGCTTTAGCTGCAAATGTACCTATTATTGTAGCTATTAATAAGATTGATAAACCAGGTGCTGATCCTCAGCGTATTATGACTGAAGTATCTGAACTTGGACTTATGCCTGAAGAATGGGGTGGAGATGTTCCTTATGTAAACATTTCAGCTAAACAGGGTATTGGTATCGATGAATTATTAGAAACAGTTACAGTTGTAGCTGAACTTGCTGAATTAAAAGCAAATCCAAAGCGTATGGCTTATGGTAGTGTTATCGAAGGCCGTCTTGATAAGGGTAGAGGACCAGTTGCGACTTTATTAATTCAGAATGGTACTTTAAGAAGTGGTAACCCAATTGTTGTTGGTGCGACTTATGGTCGTGTTAGACAGTTAGTTGATGATCGTGGACGTGAAATTAAATCTGCTGGTCCTGCAACTCCAGTAGAAATCACTGGTTTAAATGATGTACCTGAAGCAGGTGATAAGTTCATGGTATTTGAAACTGAAAAAGAAGCGAGACATGTTGGTGAAGAACGTGCTCAGAAGAAGATTGAAGAAGAAAGAAACTCTACTTCAGCAATGAGTCTTGATGACTTATTCTCACAGATGAAGTCTGGTGAAGTCGTTGACTTAAACATCATTGTTAAAGCTGATGTAAATGGTACTGCAGAAGCAGTTAAGAGTTCATTAGAAAAGATTGATGTAGAAGGTGCAAGAGTGAACGTTATCCGTTCTACTGTTGGTGCTATTTCTGAATCTGATATCCTTCTTGCAAGTGCTTCTAAGGCAATCATTTATGGTTTCAATGTAAGACCAGATGCTAATGTACGTCGTAAAGCAGATGAAGAAGGTGTAGAAATCCGTTTACACCAGGTAATCTATAAGATGGTTGAAGAAATTGAAGCAGCCATGAAGGGTATGCTTGCTCCTGAAATGGAAGAAGTTGTTACTGGTCAGGCTGAAATAAGACATATTTATAAGGTTTCTAAGATTGGTAACATTGCGGGATGTTATGTAACAGATGGTTCTATTAAGAGAGATTGTGGTGTCAGATTAATTCGTGAAGGTATCATTGTTTATGAAGGTAAGCTTGCTT
>OLOX01003205.1_pt1 | contig 12654 bp, 9 predicted proteins | sample 1672091 | NCBI WGS metagenome assembly OLOX01 (sample SAMEA3136644, study PRJEB25190) | human gut metagenome | reverse complement strand
CCATTGCAGCCTGCGTAGTTGGTGGTGTATCCTTTACTGGTGGTATTGGTAAGATCTCTGGTGTTGTAACTGGTGTACTTATCTTCACTGCACTGACTTATTCCCTTACTATTCTTGGTATTGATACAAACCTTCAGTTTATCTTTGAAGGTATTATCATTCTCGTAGCAGTTACACTCGACTGTCTCAAGTACGTAAAGAAGAAGTAATGCACAAAAAATGTATAAAAAAATAATATTACTAGTGGAAAATTGGTAAAAAAAGAGTATAATGAAGATGGCACGAATCTATTTATAAAGAAGTTCGTGCCATTTTTTGTAAATGCAGAAAGATTTCTTAGTAAACATGGAGGAATATAGATGACTACATATAAAGTACTTCTTGTAGATGATGAGGAAGAAGTCAGAAATGCAATTGAACAAAGAATTAATTGGGAAGAATTGGGATTTGAGGTAATCGGAAAAGCACAGAATGGTGTAAAAGCTATGGAAATAGCAGAAAAACTGCAGCCAGATGTGGTCATTACCGATATCAAAATGCCATATATGAATGGATTGGAACTGGCACGTAATTTAAAGGAAGAGAATCCAGGCGTGCGAATTTTAATTCTGACTGGATTTGACGAGTTTGAATATGCCAAAGAAGCAGTTCATCTTGAAATTGAAGAGTATATATTAAAACCGATCAATGCCAATGAGCTTTCTGAATGTCTCAAACGATTAAAAAACGTACTCGATAAAGAGAGAGAAGAAAAATTAAATGTCAGAAAGCTAGAGCAGTACTACACAGATTCCCTTCCTGTACTTCAAACAAATTTCTTTTGTTCTCTTGTGGAGGGACGCATTTCGGACAGTGAAATAAATAAATATTTAAATGATTATCAGATTTCTTTGCCAGGTTCATATTTTTGCTGCGCTGTTTTCCATACATCAGAAAATCATGTTCCTGACGGGATGACACCACTTCTGCTTTCGATATCTGTACAAAGAGAAGTAAAGGAAAAATTCCGCGGCAAATGGGACTGCAGATATTTTTCTTATCTGGGAAATATTGTTATGGTAGCAAATTTAGGCAAAGAAGATGAAATCACGAGACTGACGGATGACTGTGACCGCTTCTGCAAATGGGCAGACCGCTTTTTTGGTGCAGTTGTTACTGCTGGAATAGGTAAGGTGTGCAATGAAGTATCAAATCTTCGTTTTTCCTATGAAGGGGCATGGGAAGCACTTTCGTATCGTGTTATTTACGGATCAGGTTGTTCTATCAATATTGCAGATATTGCACCGAAGGGGCAGGGACTTTCCATGCAGCCAGATGATATTAATATGAATGATGTGTTCAAGGCAGTTCATATTGGGGTACGTGAAGATATTGAACATGCAGTTTTTTCTTTAGTGAAGGAACTAAAAGATAATGCAAAAACAATTATGCAGTATAATTTTACTGTGCTGGAAATTGTAGGGCATCTATATCGTTTCTGTGGAAATAATCATATGAAATTTGAAGATCATGCCGGAGAAATCAAAAATGCGTATGAAGAAATTACAAAGATGGATGAAAGTGCATTAATGGCCTGGCTTGTCAGAGTAGCACTATCGATCAGTGATGAACTAAAAAATGCCAGAAATTCTTCACTGCGTTACCTTATTTCAGAAGCAAAAAATATTGTTCGTGATGAGTATGCAGATGCAGATCTGTCACTTGATACCGTATGTTCAAAGCTTGGTGTATCAAATTCCTATTTTTCTTCTATTTTTAAGAAAGAAGTGGGCATTTCATTTATTACATATTTGACAGATTATAGAATGCAGCAGGCTGTTCATCTGATGCTTGAAACAAATGAAAAAAATTATGAAATTGCAGAACATGTTGGCTATGAGGACGCAAACTATTTTGGATATGTTTTTAAACGCAAATATGGAATGTCGCCTTCAAAATATCGCACAGAGCATATGGGAAAATGAGTATGAAAAAAAGAAAAGTGTCAGATATTCAGTCTGTCATTATGACGGTTCTTTCTTTGATGACGGTAATTACGTCTATATCTATGGGGTTATTGCTTTACAATCGATATGAAATGGCTATGCGTCAGAATGAAGTTCGCAACACACAAAACCTGATGGAAAGCACAGTCAATTCCATGGAGCAGTATCTGAAAAATATGAGACAGATTTCAGATACTGTCACATATAATATTATACAGGCATTTGATGTGTCTAGTCCGGAGTTTAATCAGCAGCTGAGTTTTCTATATGATTTTAATAAGGACAAAATACAGAGTATTGCGCTTTATGATATGGAAGGAAATCTTATTGTGGCAGAGCCAGTTACGCTGCAGAAGGATGGCATAGAGGTGCTTTGGCAGTCTTGGTTTGAAAATGCAGCAGAGGAAATTGAAAATATGCACTTTTCAACGCCTCATATGCAGAATTTATTTCAGGATGATGCAAAGAGCTATCATTGGGTGATTTCCCTAAGTCGTGCGGTAGACGGTATTGATGGAGACAGACCTGAAAATGGTATTTTGCTTGTTGATATGAAATATTCCTTTATTGAGGAAATGATGAATCAGGTGAATGATCAAAACAGGGGGCGATATTATTATGTCTGTGATGGGGAAGGAAATCTGATTTATCATCCTTATGCAAATGAAATCAGCAATGGATTGTTTGAGGAAGATTTCAGTATTGTATGCAGCAATGAAGATGGTGTATATAAAAATTTGCGCAGCCCAAGTGGAGATAAGCAGACTGCAATTGTAAGCACTATATCATATACGGGATGGAAGATGGTAGGCATTGTAAAGCAGGATATTAGGACAGACAGCCGAGAGCAGTTTCGTATTTATATGGTAATTGTTGTAATTATGCTGATCATGATGCTTCTTTTAGTCAATCGCATTGTGTCGAAAAGGATTTCAAGTCCAATTCTTAAATTGGATGCATCTGTAAGGGCATATGAGGCTGGGGAAAAGCCTGATATCTATATTGGAGGCTCATATGAGATTCGTCATCTTGGAAAATCTGTCCAGCATTCGTATGAAGAAATTGAGCGGTTAATGAAAGAAATTGTGAAGCAGCAGAATGAGAGAAGAAAGAGTGAACTGGCAGCACTGCAAAGTCAGATCAACCCGCATTTTCTTTATAATACTTTGGAATCTATCACTTGGATGGTTGAGGCCAATAAAAATCAGGATGCAGTTTTTATGATATCTGAGCTGGCCAAGCTGTTTAGAATCAGTTTGTCAAGAGGAAAGACGATTATTAGTATTGAGGATGAGCTAAAGCACTGCAAAAATTATATGAATATTCAAAAGTATCGCTACAAGGAGCGTTTTGTGACAGAATATGATGTTTCAGAAGAAATTTATCCGTTTTGTACGGTAAAGCTTATTTTGCAGCCGATTCTTGAAAATGCTATATATTATGGTGTAGGAAATATGGATGAGGATGACCAGCCTAAAATTATTGTCAAAGGCTGGAAAGATGATGCAGAAATCTATCTTTCAGTTACGGATAATGGAATGGGAATGCGTCATGAAGATGTAGAAAATATTTTAAAAGATAATCAGAAAGGACCCAAACATGGTTCTGGTGTAGGACTCATTAATGTGCACACGCGTATTCAGCTGATGTTTGGAAATAAATATGGCCTTATTGTGGAGAGTGAACCAGATGAGGGAACAACGGTCACGATTCATTTGCCTGCTGTGCCATACACTAAGGAAAATTGTGAAGTGCTTGAGACTCCGGGAAAGCCAGTCAGAAAAGAGGGTGAATCATGAAAAAAACAAAAACTACTTTTTTGTTAGCAGAAATTTGTCTTGGCATATTACTGCTGTTTTGTGTGCATCTGATTTTTGAAGATGAAAAGCCTCAGAAGCGTGTAGCAGTTATTGTTGAAAAATCAGGTGATGAAAAATGGAACTCCTTTATGAATGGTCTAAAGCAGGCAGCTGGAATCGCAAATATACATTTGATTATTTGCAATACAGATGAAATTGAAAATGCAGATGAGGAGAAGAACTTGATTTATGATCAGCTGGATAATCAGGTTGATGCATTTATTGTTCAGGCGGCGCCGGGCAGGGATACTATTGATATGCTTAGAGAAATTCGCGTACAAAAGCCAATGCTTCTTGTAGCAAATGATGCGCTGCGTGAAAAAGAGGAAGACCATACATCAAAATATTCTGATTTGCCTGTTATTACGCCGGACTATTACCGTATGGGATATACATTGGCACAGGACTTATTAAGCCGCAATCAAAATAATATTCAAGGCAAAACTGTTGGAATTATAAGCGGATTTAAGAAAACAGACTGTACTGATAAATGTATGCAGGGTGTATTAGATGTGCTTTCTGATACGGGATGTGAGATTCAGTTTGATATGAATATCACATATGATATGGAAATTACACAGAGGTTAAAAGAGCAGCAGCCAGTTGACTATTTGATTGTATTTGACACAAGTGCCTTAGAGCAGGTAGCAGGGATGTATGCACAGAAAAAAGAGAGTGACACGAAAATCTATGGGATTGGAAATAGTATAAAGTGTGTATATTATCTTGATGATTCTGTGATTGATGGATTGATTGCGATAGATGGATATGGAATGGGATATCATAGCGCTATAGAAATTTCAAAAGTGCTGAAAAATCATCTGTATACGATTAACAACCAGACGATTGAGTATCATCTGCTGCATAAAGAAGATATTTTCAGAGAAGAGGTACAGCATTTTCTTCATACGTATGATTGAGAATTTGCATATAGTCAGCCAAAAAGGAATGGAGATTTCAATGAAACAGTATCAGATAAGAAGTATTCTGATCGGATGCATGTTGTTGTGTCTGGCAGGATGTACGGCGAATAGTGAGAAAAAAAGAGATGTTCTTCGTGTTGGTGTTGTGCTATACACGCAGGACGACCCCTTTATTAATGCGCTTACAGATTGTCTGAAGGAAGATCTGGCGGGATATGAGTCAGATTCTCTAAAGGTGATTATGACTGTAAGGGATGGAAAAAATGATCAGAAGATTCAAAATGAAGTTGTGAAGGAGATGCTTGATGCTGGCTGTGAGATACTTGCTGTTGATCTCGTTGACAGGACAGAGCCGTCAAATATAATAAAGATGGCAAAAAAGGAAAATATACCTGTTATTTTCTTTAATAGAGAGCCAGTGAGAGAGGATTTGATGCAGTGGGATAAGCTGTATTATGTAGGCGGAGATGCCAGACAGTCTGGTATGATGCAGGGTGAGATTGCAGCAGATATGATACGAGACAATGACGCAGTAGATCGAAATCAGGACGGAAAGATTCAATATGTACTTCTTGAGGGTGAGACAGGTCATCAGGATGCAATCATTCGAACAGACAGTGTGGTAAAAACAATTAAAGAACAGGGCATTATATTAGAAAGACTAAGTTTCCAGTTTGCAAACTGGAATCGTGGACAAGCTGAAAATAAGATGACACAGCTGATTAATCAATATGGAGACGAGATTGAACTAGTGCTTTCTAATAATGATGAGATGGCTCTTGGTGCAGTTGCTGCGTATGATGCACTTGATTATGATAAAGACAGACGTCCGATGATTTTTGGAATAGATGGTTTGGAAGGTGCATTGGATGCTGTCCAAAAAGGCACCATTCAGGGGACTGTGTATAATGACAGGCATGGACAAGCTGAGCAGATTTCGCGTCTTGCGATGACACTGTTTCAAGGTCAGACACCGCCAAAGGAGGATCTGGAAAATGAACGATATATCTTTTTGCCGTATCAAAAGGTGACGGCAGAAAATGTGGAATCATTTATGGAACAATAAAAAGGTTCATTTTCGGAAAGGAAAGATTGAAAATGGAAGATTGGCTGATAAACTATTATGAACAGACAGATCCGCTTAAAAGACAGCAGATGCTTCTGGAAAATAAAAATGAAACCATGAGTGAAGAAGATAAACTTCGAATGAAGCTCTGGGAGACCAGATATGGAAAAGGTAAGCCACGGAAGGATATGTTTGTTGGTTATCTGATGAATTTAAAATATATTGTAGAAAGCGGAAGTATGGATTTGGGAGGCAGAAAGAAAAAGCTTGCGATAGAAGCTATTCTTGGTCTGAATTTATATGAATTTGAAAGAAAGTCAAAGACTCAGCAGGAAATAATTTTTTTAGAGTTAAAAAACACATGCAAAAAATATATTGAGATTAGTACAGGAGGACGTGGCTTTACTTCTGTTATTTTTGGAATGGGACAGCTGTCAGATGAAAGCATTGCAGGAAAGATCGCTGAACAAATAAGCAGAATTGTGTTTGATGCACCTCATAGTCTGCGAATGGAAAAAGAATTTGAGCCGCTTCAAAGAGCTGCTTTAGAGGTGTTTAGGGAAATTTATCCTAATCGCGAACATTTTCTGAAAAAAAGATAAGGAATGATAAACGGTGCATTTTCTCTTTAACGCTACTTGTATTTGCAAAGCAAAAAAGATATACTGTAACTGTTTTAATGCTTTAATTATAAGGAGGAGATGAGTATGGCAGAATATTGCATCAGCTGCTGTTCTACAGCTGATTTGACGAAGGAATATTTTGATAAGCGTGGAATCCGCTATGTGTGCTTTCACTATGAACTGGGAGGAACGGACTATCTGGATGATCTTGGTCAGACGATGCCTCCGGCAGAATTATATCGCAGAATGCTTGCAGGTGAGGATGTAAAGACATCACAGGTTAGTATCGGTGAGTATGCAGATTTTTTTAGAAAAATATTTGATGAGGGAAAGGATATCCTTCATTTAACGCTTTCAAGCGGAATTTCAGGCAGCTACAATTCAGCATGTATTGCAGCAGAACAGGTAAGAGAAGAATATCCAAACAGAAAAATTTATGTAGTGGATTCATTGGCAGCTTCCTCAGGTTATGGTTTGTTAGTAGATACTCTGGCAGACAGAAGAGATGCAGGAGAGAGCATAGATGAATTGTATGCATGGGTGTGTGAAAATAAAAAGAAACTGCAGCACTGGTTTTTTACTTCTGATCTTACTTTTTTTATCAGAGGCGGAAGAGTATCAAAGGCAGCTGGATTTTTTGGAGGTATGCTTGGAATCTGTCCTTTGTTAAATGTGGACTATGAGGGACATTTGACAGCAAGAGAGAAGGTGCGCACGAAGAAAAAAGTGATTCAGCGCATCGTTCAGAAGATGGAAGAAAATGCCGAGGGAGGTTTGGCATATTCGGGCAAATGCTATATCTGTCAGTCAGAGTGTATGGATGACGCAAAAGCTGTTGCAATGCTTGTTGAGAGCCGCTTTCCTAATTTAAATGGAAAAGTTGAAATTTATCCGATTGGTGCTACAATTGGCAGTCATACCGGCCCGGGAACAGTAGCATTATTTTTCTGGGGAAAGGAACGCGTGGATTGACGCAGTTTTGTAAAAGAAATGTAATGTTTTTGGATATTTGAAACATTGAAATAAACTCATACTTATGGTATGATACGAAAGGTTAAAGGCGTTATCGTTTACGTTACACGCAGACGATAACTTAAAAAAAGCCGCAAAAATGCGGCAGAACGGAGAAGCATATGATTTGCCCGAAATGTGGTGCCAGACTAGCGCAGGGAAGCACGATTTGTCCAATTTGCGGAACAAAGATACGCCCCTCTAAAGTCAAGGTACAAGACAATTATGAAGAGCAGCCAGATCAAGGCTACGATTCAGATTCAGATGATGATTATGAAGAAAATCTGAATGATGATTACGATTATGACGAAGAGGATGACAGCTACGGTAATGATGATTACGACAATGATGATTATGAACCGGCTCGTCCAAAAACAAATCGTATTCTTGTTGTTATTATTGTCACAGTAATTGCATTGATTGCTGCGATGATCGTATTGATTGTTCTTCTTTTCAGCAGTGGAAAAAAGAGCAATAAGCAGATTCCGTATACAGTAGATAAGATACAGGATACGGATACGAAGAAAGAAACACAGAAAGAAACTCAAAAGGAGACAGAAACTGAAGTAGTTGAAATCAAAGACAACAAGGTTACTTCTGGAAGAAATGTCTATGAGCTTTCAAATGATGAGTTAAAGCTTGTTGAGTACAATGATCAGGGACAAGTTGTTCGTATTCCAGCAGAAATCGGCGGATATTCGGTAACTTCAATTGGTTCACATGCATTTAAGAACAATACGTCAGTTCAGTATTTAAAGCTTCCAGATGGAATGAAGAAACTGGATGATTCTGCATTGTCTGATATTGAGCTTTTGAAAGAAGTTGTAGTTCCGGAATCAGTTGAAGAGATTGGAAACCTTGCTTTTTCAAAGGTTCAGAAGGCAATTTGTGTAAAGGGAAGCTTTGCATGGAATTATATGAAGTATATGGCAGATGAGGTAGTTGAGGGAACTTCACTTTCACTTGACAATAATGCGTCCACGCCATCAAGCTCTGCGCAGCAGACAGTTCCAACACAGCCGACGACCGCACAGCAGGCAGCGTCACAGCCGCAGCCGCAGCAGACGCCAGCACCAGCCCCGTCCCCAGAGCAGACACCGGCCACAGCCCCGTCTTCAGAGCAGCAGCCAGCCACAAATCCATCACCGGATCAGACACCAGCCCCGGCTCCATCTTCAGATGAGACGCCAGCAACAGATCCATCACCAGATGAGACACCAGCGCCAGCACCGTCACCAGATGAGACACCAGCACCAGCACCGTCACCAGATGAGACGCCAGCAACAGATCCATCACCAGATGAGACGCCGGAAGCACCAACGGAGCGAAATGCAGAAAATATTCTTGCAAAGATTTCTGCAGATTCTGGTGGAAGTGTTGTAGGAAACAGCTATATGTTCTACGATTTTAATGGAAATGGTGTTCAGGAAGCATTTGCACTTGTTGATGTAGGCGGACGAAAGGAAATCTGGTACAATGGAGAGGATTCTACTTCCAATGCAGTTGAGATTTTCCCAATCACTGATGTTGCATCATGCAGTGTTAATGCTATTGCAAACGGCACAACACAGTTTGTTTTGAGCGTCACCACTTCAACAGGAGAATCATATTCCTGCATTTATGGAGCAGATGGTGCAAAGGGCTATATGGTAGCAGATTTGCTTCCGGGTGTATTTGTATCAGATGGCGTAAGCTTACAGTTAGACAATGGAATGAATGGAGTTGCATATCTGCTTGCTTCTGACGGAGGCTATAGTGAGTATGCAGCACAGGAACTGGCAAAGAGTCAGTTTGATGCGATGCCGGGTGCACAGGATATTTGGTCACAGGTAAGCGCACTGATTGGTGCAGAACCAACAGACCTTCATTTCTGGAATCGTTCAAGTGCAGTTGGCAATTTAATTCAGATTGCATTTACAGATGCAGCAGGAACACCGAGCTATATCAATGTATCATGGACTCAGGATGGAATGCAGTTTGAAGATGGTGCACTTAATGTTCATAATGGTGTGGTAAAATCTTCTTATACAGGATTAAATCAGATTCAGCCACAGGAAGTTCCGCAGGTAGAGACAGAGCCGGCTGATCCAGCTACAGAGATTTCATTTGCAGATGGAACAGCAGTTACACTTTCAGCAGAAGGAACTAATTATACGGCAGATCTTAATGGAGATGGTGCAGCAGACTTCTTCAAATATCGTACTGAGGTAGCAGAGGATGGAAGTACAACCAGCCTTATCGTCAATGTGAATGGTACCGATTATACAGTTGGTACAGGAATCAGTGCAGCATATAAGGTAGAGGTATGTGATTTAAATACATCCGATAATCAGCTTAATATTGTAGTTGTTGGAACAGGTGCAGACAACTCTGTTACCAGTTTCCGCGTATTAAGCGGAACCGATCTTTCTACACCGCTTATGCAGGATGGAACATTTACCGTGCTTAACGGATATGGAAATGCAGCGCGCCTGTATAATACGTCCCATGTACTTACACCTTCTTCCGCAAATGGAACATTTGATGAAAATGGTGGATTTACGTTAGCAGTGACAAGCCCAATTTCTATTGACAGTCTTGGCCGTTATGTCTGCAAGATTCCATATGAATTAAAGGATGGTGTGATTGCAGAGGATGCATTAAGTGAGACAACTGGAAACTACGAATATGAGCTTGTTGATCTGACATCACAGGAACAGTTTAATTATATTCTGGCAGCAGATACGAATTTGTTAAGTTCGGCAGCAGCAGATGCTGCGCCAGCGGCAACACTTGGCACGGGAACACAGGTATTCCCAAGAAAGCTGATCCAGGCGGCAAATGAACCAGGTGCATTTTATCTTTACGTAGAGGATGCATCAGGAAACGCTGGATATCTTCCACTTGGTGAGGGACAGACATTGTTCCAGAGCGTACCACAATAATTTATAATATAAGTAGACAAAAAACTGGCCTCCCAGGGGAGACCAGTTTTTTTTATGTCTGATAATTAAATACTTGTCCAGCGACCAGATGAACCGCATGGAAGAACAAGACCAGACTGTGTTACAGGAAGACCAATTTCATCAGAAACAACGTGACCGCCAAATTTGCTTACAACCTCAAGTCCAAGAAGATATGTTAAGACAGAAGCAGCAAAACCGGTTGTATAGCTGTTAATAAGGAAAAATAGCGGTTTGTCAGAAAGTAGCTGTGAACACAGTGATACGAGTGGATGAATAGCATCCTCAATTTTCCAGATTTCACCCTTAGGTCCGCGTCCATAAGATGGCGGATCCATGATGATTGCATCATAGTGATTGCCGCGTCGGATTTCTCGTTCAACAAATTTCTGACAGTCATCAACAATCCAGCGAATCGGTGCATCAGACAGTCCACTAGATGCTGCATTTTCTTTTGCCCAGGCAACCATGCCCTTTGAAGCATCTACATGAGTAACAGAAGCGCCAGCAGCTGCTGCAGCAAGTGTTGCACCGCCAGTGTAGGCAAATAAATTAAGTACTTTAATAGGACGGTTTGCATTTTGAATCAGGTTAGAAAACCAATCCCAGTTTGCAGCCTGCTCAGGGAATAAGCCTGTGTGCTTAAAAGAGAATGGCTTTAACTGGAAGGTAAGCTTTCCATAATGAATGCTCCACTGCTGCGGCAGAGAGAAAAACTCCCATTCACCGCCTCCCTTGCTGCTTCTATGATAATGTCCGTTCTTTTTCTTCCAACCCGGATTGGTGTGAGGTGTGTTCCATACAACCTGAGGGTCTGGACGTACCAGAAGATAATTTCCCCAGCGCTCAAGTTTCTCTCCGTTAGAGGTATCAAGGACTTCGTAGTCCTTCCAGTTATCAGCCAGCCACATAATAATATCCAACCTTTCTTATATATATGCGATACCGAATGTTTTTAGAATTGCGAGAGTTGCATTGCAACGGAGCAATTCGTTGGTACCAGTAATTTTAAATCACATATATAAGTATAAGAAAGAACAGGCATCCTGTCAATAGAGTGTTGCCAATCGTCGAACCACCCTTCGTAAACTTCTGGGTCGAAAAAAACTTTAAAAAATTTGAAAAAAGTGCTTGCATTTTGTTTTGATATAGTGTATAGTATACCTTGCTGTGACATGATAGCAAAGAAGCGCGAGGTTGCTGCCGATAGGGCAGGTTTTCCGTGGAGCGAATGTCAAGTCAAGAAACTGGCGACAAGTCACTGTATACAATGAAACATCTACAAACATTGAGGTAGAAACGGACTGTGCGGAGATTAGGAAACGCACGGGGTAGTGTACAGTCACCACTTGTCGTACTTATTTAAAAAGTGCGAAAAGGAGGCGGCTTTTTTTTATGGCAAGTCAAGTAATGAGAATCACTCTGAAGGCGTACGATCATCAGCTGGTAGATCAGTCCGCTGCAAAGATCGTTGATACTGTTAAGAAAACAGGCTCTAAGGTAAGCGGACCAGTTCCGATGCCGACTAAGAAAGAGGTTGTTACAATTCTGAGAGCGGTACACAAGTACAAGGACTCCAGAGAGCAGTTCGAGCAGAGAACTCACAAGAGACTCATCGATATCATTCAGCCATCTCAGAAGACAGTAGATTCACTGTCCCGTCTGGAGATGCCAGCTGGTGTATATATTGATATTAAGATGAAAAACAAGTAATTTTAAACAAGTATGTCCGGAATTACGTTGATATAGAAGCAACAAGCAATTGTTCCACTTATGTCCACGGTTCTAGGATGATTGGGAAAAATCCCAATCCGCTGTAGATTCACAGGAGGTAATAGGATGAAGAAGGCTATTTTAGCAACAAAGGTCGGAATGACACAGATCTTCGACGAAAAGGGCACACTGGTTCCGGTTACCGTACTGCAGGCTGGACCATGTGTAGTAACACAGGTTAAGACCGTAGCAAACGACGGTTACAGCGCAGTTCAGGTAGGTTTCGTTGACAAGCGCGAGAAGCTGGTTAACAAGCCGGTTAAGGGACATTTTGACAAGGCTGGCGTTTCTTACAAGAGATTCGTAAGAGAGTTCAGACTTGATGATGCTGAGAATTACTCAGTTAAGGATGAGATTAAGGCAGACGTTTTCGCAGCAGGCGAGAAGGTTGATGCTACTGCAATCTCCAAAGGTAAGGGCTTCCAGGGCGCTATTAAGAGACACGGACAGTCCAGAGGACCTATGGCTCATG
>OLOX01003202.1_pt1 | contig 12663 bp, 10 predicted proteins | sample 1672091 | NCBI WGS metagenome assembly OLOX01 (sample SAMEA3136644, study PRJEB25190) | human gut metagenome | reverse complement strand
GGCGCGCAGCCGCGGTTTATCCGACCGTGAATGTCTCCTGCGTGTCGATGTGTCCGTCATGATCCGTGCCCGGTGGGTTGTCGGGCATATCATAGACGTAGGTCAGCACACCGCCGTCATACGTCAGCACCGTGACGGCATAGGTATCGGCATAGCCGACGCAGAACGCCCCGTCACGCCAGACGACACGCGTGCGCGTGACGGTATCCGCTCCATCCGAGAAACACAGCGCGTGACACAGCAGCCCGCCGTCGCGGCAGACCTCATAGAGCGTGAGCGATGCCTTCTCCCCCGCTGCGCGCGCAGCCCAGAATGCCGCCACCGCCTCCGGGTGCGTGACCGGGTCGGCTGCGTCCACGTGCACAGCCGTCAGTCCCGCCGTGCCAAGCTCCGCCACAGCCTGCGCGATCTGCGCATCCGTAAGATCGACGCCCGCAGCCGTGCCGTCACCGACCGCCTGCACAATGGGCTGATACCGCTGCGCCGCCGCGACGGCGGGGGCGGGCTCTTTTCCGCAGCCCGTCAGCAGCGCCGCGCACAGCAGGCACAATAAAATGCGTTTCATGCGCACACCTCCCGTCATGTCTTAAAAACAGTGTACACGAAACAGTTCGGCATTGCAAATTTCGCCGCATCTGCTATACTGGCGGCAGATATATGCCGTATGAAGCCACCGGGAGAGCGCTGCGGCCGCCGAAGGAGTCACACTCTCAGGCAAAAGGACCGGCGGCGGACGGAGCTCTGGAGAGACGATTTTGCACCGAAGAAGCAAGGCCGCACGGCCAATCTTTCAGGTAAAAGGACAGAGTGCACACCTACTTGCCGGCAGGGGTGTACTCTTTTTTTGGAGGTCATGGCCATGCAAACGTTCCTCTTTCTGCTCGAGCTGGCCGGAACGGTCGCGTTCGCCGTCAGCGGCGCGGTGTTCGGCATCGAAAAGCACATGGACATTTTCGGCGTGGGGCTGCTGGGCATCACGACGGCCGTCGGCGGCGGCATCCTGCGCGATCTCGTCGTGGGGCTGACCCCGCCGCGCGCGTTTCAGGACCCGATGTACCTGCTCGTGGCGCTCGGCGTGTCGGTCGTGCTGTTTTTCCCGTTCGTGCGCCGGCTCATCGGGCGCAGCAAGCGCGTGTTCGACGCGCTCATGCTGCTCATGGACGCGACCGGGCTCGGCATCTTCACGATCACGGGCATCAACACCGCCATCACCCTCGCCGACTGCACCGACCCGCTGCTGCTGGTCTTTGTCGGTCTGCTGACCGGCACGGGCGGCGGCGTGCTGCGCGACGTGCTCGCCGGAGATATGCCCTACATCCTGCGCAAGCACATCTACGCCAGCGCCTCCATCGCGGGCGGCGTCCTCTACCTGCTCCTGCGGCAGGTGTGGCAGGGGCCGGGCGCGGTCCTGACCGGCGTGCTCGTCGTGGTCGGCATCCGCTGCGCCGCGGCGCACTTTGAGTGGAATCTGCCGCGCGCAAAAACCGTGTGGAAAAGCGACGAATGATGTGATACACTAAGCAGAGAATTTTACGAAACCGGAGGTCTTTCCCATGCCCAACACGACCGTATGCCCGCTTGCAAAAAAGTGCGGCGGCTGCCAGCTGCAAAACCTCTCCTACCCCGAGCAGCTGCACCTCAAACAGGCGACGGCCATCCGGCTGCTCGGCCGCTTCGGTCATGTTGAGGAGATCCTCGGCATGGACGCCCCCTATCACTACCGCAACAAGGTGCAGGCCGCCTTCGGTGTCAACCGGCAGGGACAGATCATCTCGGGCGTGTATCAGTCGGCCTCGCACCGCATCGTCCCGGTCAGCGACTGCCTGATCGAGGATAAGGTCGCCGACCGGATCATCGTCACGATCCGCAAGCTGCTCAAGAGCTTCAAGATCCGCCCCTACGATGAGGACACCGGCCGCGGCACGCTGCGGCACGTGCTCGTGCGGCGCGGCTGGCGCAGCGGGGAGATCCTTGTCGTGCTCGTGACCGCGCACGGTATGCTGCCCGGCAAGCGCAACTTCGTGCGCGCGCTGCTGCAGCAGCATCCGGACATCACGACCGTGGTGCAGAACATCAACGCCGGGCAGACGAGTCTCGTGCTCGGGGCACACAGTGAGGTGCTCTACGGACCGGGATATATCCGCGAGCAGCTCGGTGATTTCACGTTCCGCATCTCGCCGCGCGCGTTTTACCAGATCAACCCCGTCCAGACGGAGGTGCTCTACCGCACGGCGCTCGAATACGCGGGGCTGACCGGCACGGAGACCGTCGTGGACGCCTACTGCGGCACCGGCACGATCGGCATTTTCGCCAGCCGGGATGCCGCGCGCGTGATCGGCGTGGAGAATAACCGCGATGCCGTGCACGATGCGATCAGCAACGCCAAGGCCAACCGCGCGGACAATGTCCGCTTCTACACCGCCGATGCGAGCGACTTCCTGCAGGGCATGGCCAAAGCCGGCGAGCACGCCGACGTCGTCATCCTTGACCCGCCGCGTGCCGGCAGCGACGAGCGCTTTCTCTCCGCCGTCACGACCGTGGCGCCGGAGCGGGTGGTGTACGTGTCGTGCAACCCGGAGACGCTCGCGCGCGACCTTGGCTATCTCACCCGGCACGGCTACCGCGTCGAGCGCATCCAGCCGGTCGATATGTTCCCGCACACGGAGCATATTGAGATGGTGGTATTGCTTGCAAAAGTATGTAACTGGGCACTCCCTCACTGAAAGGACTACGGCTGCTACAATAATTTGATCTTGATAATTACAGGGTTCGCTATATAACGGCATCAAAATCGAGGTGAGAACATGGCAAAGAAGAATAACGGAAGAGATTTTCTGTTTTCCGATGACTGCGGATTTATAAATGGCGATGATGAGGGCGGAGAATCTTATCGATATTCTGATGGAAGTGGGTATTTTACAGATTCGTCGGGAAGCAGAACCTCATATGATGCAGATGATGACGATGACGATGACGAAGATGATGACGATTCGGATGGCAGCAGTTTAAGAGAGGCGCTTGACACTTTAGTTAGTGTAGTCATGGTAGCAAAAGCTGCAGCTCAAGAGCGCGAGCAAGAAGCACAGCGTGAAAGAGCGCGTATCCGCAGTGAAAAAAGGCGTGCTTGGAGAAAAAGGCATAGAAAAGGCATTGCCATCACAATCCTAATTTCCGTTCTTGTCGTGCTTTCATTGATAGGATATTATGAAATTCAAAAACTGATTCCGATGGGTTATTCGAGTGATTCTTTAGAAGGACTTAAATACACAGAGGTAGTTCGGCGGCTGAAAGAATCCGGCTTCTCGAATGTTCATACGAAAGAAATATCAGATTTGACCGTATCCAGAGATGGCGAGGAAAATCTTGTTACAAACGTGAAGCTTATGTTCGGCGATTCCTTTGATGAAAACACAAAGTATCCATCAAATTTATGGATTACGGTTGTATATCATACCGTGGAATTATATTGCCCTCCGATGACATCTAAAGAAGCAAAAGGAACGAATTACCTTGATGTAATAAAAAGCTTTGAAAGCGCTGGGTTTACCAACATCACTACATCCATTGAATATGACATTGTCACGGGATGGTTCGCCGATAAAGGAGAAGTAAAATCGGTAACTATTAATGGGGATAGCAAATTCGACTCCTGTAATAAATACAGACCGGATGCACAAGTTATGATAACGTATCACATGCCAAGAAAGGACAAGCTGAAATAGCTATTGGATTGGATAACATTTCAGTTTGGTCACTCAATCAATAGCGAAGAATGTATGGTTCTTAGCTCGCTCCCAGGAATCCCCCATTCCGGTCATGGCGATGGCAAGCAGTTGATTTGTTCCCATGAACAAGCGAGGGCTGCCTGACATTTATGCTGTTCCCTTGCCCCGCATAATGCGTCGTGCGGCTGGCGAGGAGCAAATAACGCAGCGCGCGCAGCCGCGGCCGCAAAGCCAAACTCCCGGGCGCTCGGAGATCCTCTGAGCGCTCGGTATTTTTTCTGCTCTCGTCAAAAAACAAACAATTTTTGCGCTCTGCATGGACAAGCATCTGGAAATGTGATACACTCGGTGCTAACGCGCAAAAGCGCGTGCAAATGGTAATGAAACATAACAGGAGGAAGAAATCATGTCTAAGATCGTCAACGAGGCGAGAATCAAGAACAAACTCATCGTCAAGATCCGCGAGCTGCTGGAGCACCGCGCATTCTGGCTGTATCTGCTGGTGGACGAGGCCGAAAAGCGCGGTCTGGATCCGGAGGAGTTTGCCTCGGCGGCTATCACAAGATGCGGCATTTCGCAGGGCACCGACCTGCAGAAAAAGAGCGGCACCAAGAGCCTCAAGGGTCTGAGAAAGACGCTGTTCACCCGCGCGGCCAGATGGGTGTTCGAGATGGATCTCGTCGAAAATACAGACAACACGCTCTATCTCGATTTCCACTACTGCCCGCTGGTCAAGGCCTGGCAGAAGGCCGGCTGCAGCGACGAGGAGATCGCCAGACTGTGCGACATCGCCATGTGCGGCGACCACGGCATCGGCAGCTGCTTTGACGCACGCCTTGAGCTGCCCAAGGCCATTGCGAAGGGCGATGACATCTGCGCGCTGAGATACATCAAGTCGAACAAGTAAATCTCGAGGTGACATGAGAAAAATAGATACGTCGCTGATCGTAAGACTGTGCCTGCCGCAGTTTGCCGTGGGTCTGTTTACGACCATGCTCAACAACTACCTCATCTATTTTTATCAGCCGTCCAAAGAATCGGGAATCCCCAATCTCATCCCGCAAGGGAGGATCGTGTTGGGGATTCTCACGATTATCGGGCTGATCAAGGCCATCGGTCACATCATTGACGCCGTCACCGACCCGCTCATCGCGGCCTGCTCCGACAAGAGCAGGCACCCAGACGGCCGCCGGATCCCGCTGATGAAAAAGGCCGCCATCCCGTTCGGTCTGTGTGCGCTGCTCATGTTCTTCGTCCCGCTCGGCAAGGTCAGCGGGCTCAACGCCGTGTGGATCGCGGCGTTCATGTGGGGGTACTACTTCTTCTTCACGCTCTACATGATCCCGCACAACGCGCTCATCCCCGAGCTGATCCGGGACGGACCGCTGAGAGTCAATGCCTACACGGTCAGCTCGTTCTTCTTCGTGACGGGCAGCGCGCTCGGCTATGTGAGCCCGCTGATCGTGAGCCTGTTCAAGGGCGCGGGACTGGCGACACTGTGGGCGTGGCGCACGACCTTCGGCATCTACACGCTCATCGGCATCATCCTGCTGATGATCCCGGCCTGCACCATCCGGGAAAAGGACTACGTGCACTCCGTGCTCCCGAACGTATCGCTGGGCGTGTCGCTCAGGCACGCGTTTTCCAATCCGCACTTTCGCCTCGTGACGCTCGGGCAGCTGCTTGAAAACACGGGCATGGCGTTTTTCCAGGCGTGCATCATGTACTACGTCACCTCGCTCATGGGTCTGCCGGAGACGTACTCCGTGCTGATCCTGGCGATCTCCATCGCGGGCTCGCTGCTGATGTATCCGCTGATCAACAGATTCGCCAAGCGCAAGGGCAAGAAGCTGCCCATCATCCTCGGCTGCGCGGTGTTTTCCGCCGCAGAGATCGTCATCTGCTTCAGTGACGTCCTGCCGGGCAACCGGCTGGTACTGGCGTGCGTGTTCGCGCTGTTCGTCTCCTTCCCGTTTGCCGTGCTCAACGTGCTGCCGGGGGCGATGATGGCTGACATCATCCAGTACGACACCGTGACCACCGGCATCAATCAGGAGGGCATCTTCGGCGCGGCCAGAAGCTTCATCGTCAAAATGGGCAACTCCCTCGCCATCATGATCGTCCCCTCTCTGGTCGTGACCGGCGCGGCTGCCGGTGAAAACGTCGGTGTGCCCGGTCTGAAGCTCACGGCGGTGGCAGGGAGCCTGTTTTGCCTGCTGGCCGTGTTCGTTTTCCTGCGCTACAGGGAAAAGGATGTGCTTGCCGCGATCGCGGCGGGCGAGAAAAATGAATCGTTAGGACAGACAACATGACTACTATGAACGAACGAGACCTGTATTACGGCCAGCGCCTTGCCGAGATGATCCGCTGCAAGACGGTGTCCCACAAGGAAGGCTTTGAGCCCGAAGAATTTCTGAAGCTGCGCCGCGTAATCGGGACGCTCTTCCCGCTCGTGACCGAAAAGGCAGAGCGCACGATCCTCGGTGAGGACGCCTACCTGTATAAGCTCCCGGGAAAAGACCCGAGCCGAAACGTGCTGCTCATGTCGCACCACGACGTCGTGGAAGCGGCCGGCAGCTGGCAGGAAGCGCCCTTTGCCGGCGTCATCCGCGGCGGAAAGCTCTGGGGACGCGGCACGGTCGACACCAAGACGCCGCTGTTTGCGGAGTTTTCCGCGCTCGAGGAGCTGCTGCTCGAGGGCTTCGAATTCCCGGTGAACGTCTACCTGTTCTCCTCCCACAACGAGGAGTACAGCGGCGACGGCGCGCTGCTCGCGCACGATTATTTCATCGAGCACAGCATCCGCTTTGACTGGATCAGCGACGAGGGCGGCGCGGTCATTGCCCCGCCGATGCCGGGCATCGACAAAAAGTGCGCCATGATCGCCGTGCACGAAAAGGGCCGCTGCACCGCTCAGCTCGTCGCCGAGCCTCAGCAGGGGCACGCGGGACTTGCCGGCGCGCACAAGACGCCGGTCATGCGCATGGCCGCCTTCATGACGGAAGTCGACGAGAAAAAGCCCTTCATCCGCCGGCTGCACCCCGAGGTGCGTGGTATGTTTGAGGCGCTCGCGCCGCACATGGCCTTCCCCATGCGGACCGTGTTTTCAAACCTCGGGCTCTTTTCCGGCCTGCTCATCCGCCTCATGCCGAAGCTCAACGCCGCGGCGGGTGAAATGCTCGGCACGGGCTGCACGTTCAAGAACATCTCGACCGACGACGACGGCACCTGCCGGGCGCAGGCATTTCTGCGCTGCATCAACGACGCGGACTTCGAAAAAGATCTCGACACCCTGCGCAAGATGGCAGAGTGCCACGGCGTGCGGATCGTCCTGCGCGACGAGGACAACGAATACTACAAGCCCACGTCCCTTGACAGCCGCGGCTATCAGTACGTGAAGGAAACGGCGCAGGCGGTCTTTCCCTATGCTGCCGTCGCCCCGTTCATCCTGCCGGCAGGCACGGACGCGAGACGCTTCACAGACCTCTCCGACGCCGTGATCCGCTTCGCGCCCATCGACATCGACGACCAGCAGTATGCATCCGTGCACGGGGAAAACGAGAACATCAGCATCGACAAGCTCCCCATCGCGGTCGATTTCTACAAACAGCTGCTGCGAAACTACGCATAACGCGCAGCGCGCGACAGTGTCCCGGAATATATGACCCCATAAAAAGAGCATCCGCAGTGCCAGACCGGCACGGCGGATGCTTTTTTCACGCTTCGGGGCACGCGCACGCGCCGTCCGGCTGCGCACAGGCGCGCAGCTCCTGAAAGATGGTCGTGTAGTCGGCGCGGAAGTTGCTGTTTTTCGGGAAGAGGAACATGATGTCGTGCCGGAGCTGAAAATCGCTCAGCTCGATCACACCGAGCGTGCCCGCCGCCTCCTCCGGGCGGATGGCCGCACGGTAGAGAAACGACACGCCGTAGCCGCTCTTGAGCAGGGTCTTGATCGCGCCGATGTTGCCGATCTCGACCGTGCGGGCAAAGTCCGCCGCCGCAAGGCCGCGCTCCTTGAGATAGTATTCGAGGATCACGCGCGTGCCCGAGCCCTCCTCGCGCAGCAGCAGCGGCTCACCCAGCAGCTGCGTGAGCTGCCGCCCCCGGTAACGCGCGGCCTTGTCCGGCGCTGCGGCAGCGACATATTCCTCCGTGCCAAAGACGAAAAAGTCATACTCCGCCTTCGGAAAATCCCCCTCGACCACGGCAAAATCCAGCTCGCCGGAATCGAGCTTGCTCAGCAGCACCTTTGTATCCGCCACCTGCATCCGGATGCGGCTGTCCGGGTGCAGGTGCAAAAACCGGCCGAGCGCCTCGTTGAGCATGAACTCCGCGACCGAGAGCGTTGCGCCGAAGGAATAGTCGCGCGTGCCGGTGGCCGCCTGCTGCATCCGCTTTTGCAGGTGCTGCTCGTCGTGCTTCATCGTCAGCAGCGTCCGCCGCAGGATCTCCCCCGCCTCGGTCAGCTGCAGGCGCTTGCCGTTGTGCCGGAACAGCGCCGCGCCGTATGCCTGCTCCAGATAGCGTATGTGGTGCGAGACCGCAGGCTGCGTTATGCTCAGCTCCCGCGCCGCTTTCGTGAAATTCATGTGCCGGCACACGGCCAGAAAGGTCTCCACGCGAAAATCCAGCATAAGCGTCCCTCTTTCCCGGTGGTTTTCCGCAATCATAACACAAAATTATCGTTAGATAAAGATAAATCATTTTTCTTTATTGTTTTGCTGTGCTATGATGCTCTGTACAAACCATTGAGAGAGAAGGGACTCCCCCACCATGAACTTTCTTCAGAAAAACGGACGCGGCATCCTCGTGTGCCTCGTGATGGCCGTGCCCTGCTGGCTGCTCGGGCAGAAATTCCCGATCGTCGGCGGCCCGGTGTTCGGCATCCTCGCCGGTATGATCCTCACCCTGCTCTGGCGCGACAAGACGGCGGCGCAGCCCGGCATCTCGTTCGTGTCGAAAAAAGTGCTGCAGTACGCCGTCATCCTGCTCGGCTTCGGCATGAACCTGTCCGTCATCTGGCAGACCGGCAAGCAGTCGCTGCCGATCATCGTCGTGACGATCACGACGTCGCTCGTCGTGGCGTGGCTGCTGCACAAGCTGATGCACATCCCCGGCAAGATCTCGACGCTCGTGGGCGTCGGCTCGTCGATCTGCGGCGGCTCTGCCGTCGCCGCGACCGCCTCCGTCATTGATGCCGACGACGAGGAGGTCGCGCAGGCGATCTCTGTCATTTTCTTCTTCAATATGCTCGCCGCCATCTTCTTCCCCGCGCTCGGCGCGCTGCTCGGCTTCTCGACCACGAACGGCGAGGCGTTCGGCATCTTCGCCGGCACGGCCATCAACGACACGTCGTCCGTCACGGCGGCAGCCTCCACGTGGGACTCGCTCTATGGGCTCGGCAGTCAGACGCTCGACAAGGCCGTGACCGTCAAGCTCACGCGCACGCTCGCCATCATCCCGACGGTGGTGGTATTCTCGTTTGTGAGTATGCACCTGAAGAAAAAGGAAGCCGCCGCGTCCGGCGGCGCAGTGCAGATCAAGTGGAAGAGCGTCTTCCCGTGGTTCATCCTCGGCTTTCTCGCCATGGCGGTGCTCAGCAGCGTGGGCGTGATCCCCGCGGCAGCCGCGGCGGCGCTCAAGAAGGTCAGCAAGTTCCTCATGGTCACGGCGCTCGCCGCCGTTGGACTCAACACGAGCTTCGCCGAAATGAAGAAATCCGGCGCGGCGCCGATGGTGCACGGCTTCCTGATCTCCGCGCTCGTCGTCCTCGTGGCGCTGGCCGTGGAGTATTTCATGGGCATCCTGCCGTTCTGACATACCGCAGCGCCCGGGGAGATCGCCCCGTGAGCGGCGCTTACAAGGAAAGGAGAACCTCCAATGAAAAAACAGTTATGCTCTCTGCTGACAGCTCTCGCTCTGGCCGTCGGCCTTCTGCCGTCCGCGGCTCACGCCGCGGAAAATGCGCCGTCCTTTGCCGACGTTCCCGCTGCCGCGTGGTACGCGGACGCGGTGCAGTACGTCTATGAAAACGGTCTTATGACCGGCGTTTCGGAGAGCGAGTTTGCGCCGGACGGCACAGCGACGCGCGGCCAGATCGTCACCATTCTCTGGCGTCTCGCGGGCAGTCCCGTCGTCAACTATGCCATGCGCTACGCCGATGCGGACGAGGGCGCGTGGTACGGCGAGGCCGTGCGCTGGGCAGCTTCGACCGGCGTCGTTACCGGCTATACCGAGAGCAGCTTCGGCCCGAACGACGCCATTACGCGCGAGCAGCTCGCCGCGATCCTCTACCGCTATATTAAAACGCAGGGGCAGGGCTTTACCGGTATGTGGTACTTCCCACTGCGCTATGACGATGCGGCCAGCATCAGCGATTGGGCGGACGAGGCGATGCACTGGTGCGTGATGAAGGGTGTCCTCAACGGCACGGGCGAAACGACGCTCAGCCCCCAGCTTACCGCGACGCGCGCGCAGTTGGCGGCCATCCTCCGGCGCTTCTGTGAGCTGCCCAAGGAAGCCGTAAGCGGGAGCACCGCGCAGACCGCCTATGACCGTGCGTCGGCCTACCTGACCGCCGCCGTGAGCGCGCCGCGCTACGGCAGTCTCGGCGGCGAGTGGACGGTGCTGGCCCTCGCCCGCGGCGGCGCGGACACGGAAACCGCGTATTTCACCGACTATTACGCCGCGCTCGAGCAGACCGTCCGCGAAGCAAACGGCGTGCTGAGCGAACGCAAGTACACTGAGTACAGCCGCGTCATTCTCGCGCTCTCCGCGCTCGGGAAGGACGCGCGGGACGTCGCGGGCTTTGATCTGACACTTCCGCTCGGCGACTACGAAAAGACGGCGGCGCAGGGCGTGAACGGCGTGATCTACGCGCTCCTCGCGCTCGACAGCCGCGACTATCCCATGCCGCAGAACGCGGCGGCAAGCACGCAGGCGACGCGGCAGCTGTATGTGGATGCTATCCTAGCCGCTCAGCTTGCAAACGGCGGCTGGAGCTTCATGGGCGAGGACGCCGATCCCGACCTGACCTCCATGGCCTTACAGGCGCTGGCGAAGTATCGGGAGCAGAGCAGCGTCCGGCCCGCAGTCGACCGCGCGCTCGTGTGCCTGAGCGCCATGCAGAACGCGGACGGCGGCTTCTCCTCCTGGGGAAGTGAGAACGCCGAGAGCTGCGCGCAGGTGCTCCTTGCGCTCAACGCGCTGGGCCTTGACACGGACGACAGCCGCTTCGTGAAGAACGGCCACAGCGTGCTCGACGCGCTGCTGACCTATCAGAACGCGGACGGCGGCTTCTGCCACGAGCGCGGCGGGGAAACGAATCTCATGGCAAGCGAGCAGGCAGCCTGCGCCCTCGCGTCGCTCGTCCGCGCCGAGCGCGGCGAGAGCAGCTTCTACCGGATGGCGGCGCTGACGCAGCCTGCCGCCTGATGGCATAGCAGCACCGAAACGAAAGGAGGGAGACGGACATGAAAACGGCAAAGCGCCTTTGTGCGGCGCTGCTGGCGCTTGCACTGATATTCACTCTTGCGGGCTGCAATGCACAAACGACGGAGCCGACGCCGACACCCACGCCGGCGCAGAGCGAAACGCCCGCGCCCGATGCGGCGCAGGATGCGCCCGCCACGTCCGCTCCCTCTGAAACCGAACGGCAGGAGGCAGAGACTCCTGCCGCTCCGCCAGTCGGAGAACAGCAGCCAGTGGAAAGCGGTGTGCCGGAGGGAAACGCCTCCGACGCATTGCCGACAGGCGGCAGCTCCGACTCACAGGACAGCTCTTCCAACAAACCCGATGCATCACCGGAGAGCACCGTGCCGACGTGTACGGTCTCCATCTCCTGCGCGGCGATTCTGGAAAATCTCGACCGGCTCAACGCGGAGAAGGCTGATCTGATCCCTGCGGACGGCGTTCTGCTGGCTCCGACCGCAGTGGAATTTACCGAGGGCGAGAGCATATTTGACGTGCTCAAGCGCGTGTGCCGCGAGAACAAAATACACATGGAGTTTTCCGAAACGCCGGTCTACCAGTCCGCCTACATCGAGGGCATCGGCAACCTCTACGAGTTCGACTGCGGCGAGGGCTCGGGCTGGATGTACCGCGTGAACGGCGAATTTCCCAACTACGGCTGCTCGCGCTATACCCTCGCGGACGGCGACACCGTCGAGTGGGTCTACACCTGCGACTTCGGCGCGGATGTCGGCGGAGGGCTCGGCGCATGAAGCATCACGCCTTTCTCGCCTGCCATCCGGCGGTGAATCTGCTCTATTTCGTGCTGGTACTGACGTTTTCCATGTTTTTCCTGCACCCGCTCTGCCTTGCCGTCTCGCTCTGCGCTGCGCTCTGGTGTGCCGCGCAGTTAAACGGCGGCACGGCGGTGCGGCGCACCGCCCTGTGGCTGGCGCCGACGGCACTGCTCGCCGCGCTGGTGAACCTCGCCTTCAACCATCAGGGCGCGACCATTCTGGCCTATCTCCCCTCGGGCAACCCTCTGACGCTGGAGTCCATCGCCTACGGCTTTGCCGCCGCGGCGATGCTCGCCGCCGTGGTGCTGTGGTTTTCCTGCTGGAACACGGTGATGACCTCGGACAAGCTCATGCACCTTTTCGGGCGCGTCGTGCCCGCCCTCTCGCTCCTGCTGTCCATGACGCTGCGCTTTGTGCCCCGCTTTCAGGCAAAGCTCCGGGAGGTGACGGCGGCGCGGCGGGGCATGGGACTGTACGCGGAAAAGGGCCGGCTTCAAAAGCTCAAGAGCGCCGTGACGGTCTTTTCCGTTATGGTGACATGGAGCCTTGAGAACGCCGTGGAGACGGCGGACAGCATGAAAAGCCGCGGCTACGGACTGCCGGGCCGCACGGCCTTTTCCCTCTATCGCTACAGCCGCCGCGACAGGCTGCTGCTCTTGTGGCTGACGCTCTGCGGCGCTTACATCGCCGCG
>OLOX01003201.1_pt1 | contig 12665 bp, 10 predicted proteins | sample 1672091 | NCBI WGS metagenome assembly OLOX01 (sample SAMEA3136644, study PRJEB25190) | human gut metagenome | reverse complement strand
AGCAGCTTTTTCACACACTCAGCGCGAAAGACCGCGCAATCCTCGGTCATACCTATGGCGTGTTCGGCTACTCTTGCATCTCCTTGAATTTGTTTTGGAAACCGGATTCGATTTCCTTTACCCGTAGTTTTGCCGGATGCACAAGCGTTATGAGTGCCAATTTGCGGCGCCGTTTCCATCGTTTGTTCCGTTTTTTTAATTTTTATCAGGTCTGCGGCTCCATCACATGCTGCAGCTGCCACACCTGCAGCAGCTGCAGCGGCAGAGTCCCGCCCTGCGGGATCAGGCTGACGGGGCGCAACGGTGCTGTGTCAAAAACATTTACAGACAGACATTTTCCATCTGCAAAAATTTCTGCGGAGCATCGATCCAAAAACACCTGTAGCCGCACCGGCGCGCCCGGCGCCAACTGCAGTGTGCCGCAGTCCTGCATTGTCTGTTCACCGGTATCTTTGACATACGCATGCAGCGTCCGGGACACCAGCGTGAGCTCCAGGGCAAAGCAGTTGCCGACCTGCAGCAGCAGCCCGCCGGTCTGCTGCTGCGCCGGAATTTCAAGCAGAATCTCCCACGCCGTCTCTGCCGCATCCGGCAGCGTCCATGGTGCGGTCAGTTCCTTCCGGCCCCACGGAATTGCCTTTTTGCGCAGCGTTTCCAATTGCGGATGCGGCTGGAACCGCGGCAGTTTGTCCGCGCCCTCTGTCACAACGCGCGGCAATGTGAACCAGCCACGCCAGAAGCCCTGCTCCGCCACTCCCCAGCGCCGGAACTGCGGCATCCAGTCCCATCCATTGGCCCAGGCAACCTGCACGCACTGTCCCCGATCATCGACAAACGACTGCGCCGCGTAATAATCCGGCCCCGCGTCCGGGCAGACTGGCTCCACATTCAGAAGCTTCCCCTCTTCGCGTGAAAATGTCCCGACCAGGCACACATTGCGGTACGCCGGGCAATGCATCGGGGAAACGCAGAGCATATGCTTCCTGCCAAGCGGAATCAGATCCGGACACTCCCACATCGTGCCGAAGCGCCCCTCGCTGCGGGCCAGCACGCCCTGATACTGCCACTGGAAAAGATCCTGTGAGGAAAACAGCAGCGCTGCCCCATCCCCTTCCAGGCTTGCGCCGCAGACAAAATAGAATGTCCCATCTGCCTCGCGCCAGAGCTTTGGATCGCGGAAATTTGCCGGATCAACGCCCACCGGCGCGCAGACGACCGGATTATTTTCATATTTTTGAAACGTGACGCCATCGTCACTCCAAGCCAGACACTGCGCCTGCACGCAGTGTCCATCCTTCTCACACACGCCCGTGTACAGAAGATACAGCCTCTGCCCTACAACAAGCGCGCTGCCGGAGAAGCAGCCGCCCTGTTCATACATGTCATACGGCTCACTTGGCACAAGCGCCGGCGGCAGCTGCGTCCAATGCAGCAGATCCCGGCTCACCGCGTGACCCCAGCAGGGCTCGCCCCAAGTGAGGCCAAACGGGTTATACTGATAGAAAAAGTGATACGCGTCCTTGTACCAGACCAGGCCGTTCGGATCGTTGATCCAGCCCGGGCCGCCCATAAAATGATACTGTTGGCGCATATGCATCGGATGCGGGCGCTGCTGCTCCTGCAGCAGCTGCGCAAGATACGTTCCGTCGTTTCGCATATGGCTCCTCCTTACACAGCTCTCTGGGCGCGGCCTGCAATCTCCAGCTGCATTTCCCGGCTCAGATCGACAAAACGCGCACTGTAGCCGCAGACGCGGATGACAAGCTGCTGATGGCGCTCCGGATGCTCCAGCGCGTCGGCAATTGCGGCGCTGTCCAGCACGTCAAAATCCACCGCGCTGCCGCCACAGGCCAAAAAGCACCGGATCAGACCTGCACAGATCTGCACGTTGTCGTCCGCCAGTGAAACAGGCATACAGAAATACGCCACCGCAGACTGCGGGAACTGCGCATAATCCACTCCGTCCATCGTGTGCAGAATGGCACTGAGCTCTGCGGGTGTCCGCTCTGACGGGTTGAGCCCGCGGGAAAGCGACTGTCCACGCAGACGCCCATCCGGCAGCGCGCCGCAGTGTGCTTTCATCCACTCATACCCATAAAACGACCAGATCGACGCCTCATACCGGCCGCCGCGGCCATTGGGCATCCAGCTGATGCTCTCGGCGATATCCTGCGTGACGCGGCGCACAAACGCGTTCATCTGCGCCGTATCCGCCCCCACCTTGGGAATCTTGTTCTGCAGATAGAGCCGGTCGAGCTCGCAGCCCTCGTAGTTTTTGCGCAGCATGGCGGTCAGCTCTGCAAGCGTGTAGCGTTTTTGCTCATAAACCGCTTCTTTGATCGCGTAGAGCGAATCAATAAAATCTGCAAGACCGACAAGCGCAAAGCCGCTGTTGTTATAGATTGCCCCGCCCTGCGAAACATCCTGCGCCTTTTCAATGCAGCCGGTGATTGTCGAGGAAAAGAACGGGCACGGATTATAAGCTGCCCAGCGCTTTTCAAAGCCGTTATAATGCCAGGCCACAGCGTTGACGATCATAGAGAGGTTCCGCATCACACGGTGATAGAACGTCTCAAAATCCGGCGCAGCCAACACATCGTAGGGAACAATATGCTCCCGATCAAAAAAAACCGTTCCATCCGGCTCCAGCATCATCTCAAGATACCGGCAGGGACTGAGATAGCACGTTGCGCGTGAATTGACCTCCGTATCCGCAAGCAGAACCTCCTGGCAGCCGCCATTGAGATACAATCTGGCGTCAGCCTCCTGTTTGCCCATGCGCATCTGTGCGGCAATGATCGTGCGGTCATTGAACACTGAAAGCACATTCCGGCCACTGGCCGCAAGCTGCGCCACAAGCTGATAGTATTCCTCCGGTGCGTCCGGCGCGAAGCGTGCCTGTACTTTGGGGTTAATCAGTCCGCAGTCCAGATAGCACTGCAGCACCCATCTTGTGATATCGTTGAAAACCGGCGTTCCGTTCTCATCGCAGCCGCCGATGCTCATAGCCGTGTTTGTTCCATAGAGCGCCTGCGACAGATCCCACTTGGCATCTGTCATGGCACAGAACCAATAGACGAGCTCCTGCGCCTGCGCCGCGGTCAATCTGCCAAGCTGCACATCGCGCGCGTAATACGGCGCAAGCACCCGGTCGACATGCCCCAGAATTGCAAAGCCCATCGACTCCAGCCCGTTGCCAAGCTCTTTTAAAAGCAGCATTGTATTCAGTGCTTCAAAAAACGTCTCTGCCGGCTCGGCCGGGCAGCGCCGTGCGCTGATTGCAATCCTTGCAAGACGAGCCTGGACAACCGGGTCACGCTCCGTGCCGCACAGGCGCTCCGCTTCATCGGCAAAGCGTGCGCACAGGCGCATCACGGCGTCCTCCGCACGGATCACGCAGCGCAGAAATGTCTGCTTTTCCACGTCCGTCTCCGTCTGCAGGCGTGCCTGCGCCTGCCGCTGCAGTCCGCGCAGACCATAGCGCAACACGTTGCCGACGCCCATCGCGTGGTGCGCGCAGTCCACGTACATCGTCGAGTTCAGCGCATCCTCCTGCACATACGGCGCGATCCAGTTCTGAAACTCCTGCTCCAGCCCGGAGGTGTCGCGGCGCATCAGCCAGCTGCCAAGCCCCGGGATCGGCGGAAAGCACGATCCCGCCAGATTGCGCGGCGCACCGGTGTCTACCTCAAAATAGAACGGGCAGTGCCGGAACAGCTTCACCCGGCATTTTTCGGCCGCCAGCTCATAAATCCACGTTTTTTTCTCCATGGCGCCCGCCTGCGGCTGCAGGCGGCTTTTTTCGTCCAGCTCCTGCTCCAGCGCGCTGACGTCCGTAGGGTAAGAGGCGTAATAGTCATCCAACTCCTGACGGAAGGCGTCATATTCTTTTCCAAATTGCGTTTGTTTCCAGTCGTTCATAGTGCTCCCTCAGAATGTCAGCGCGATCTTGATACCTTCTCTGCCGCGGACGAGCCGTAAGCCCTCCGCGAAGTCCTCCACGGGGATCTTGTGCGTCACGAACTCGCGAAGCGGCAGCCTGCCGCTCGTCACATAGCCGCAGACCTCGTCGTGCACGGCGCTCTCCTGCGCAGCAATGGGCCACTGCACCGTTTGCAGGATGCAGTTGTGCGGCAGCAGCGACCAGTCGATCGCCGCGTCCGCCCGCAGACCGAGACCGTACAGGCCGATCGTGCCCTCCTGCCGGATCAGGCGCATCCCATCCATCAGAAGATTCGGGTTGCCGACCGCATCGATATACAGATCCACACCCTCCGGCATATAGCCGCGCACAGTGTCCGCCAGCGGCTGCTCCCGCGTGTCAAAGGCAAGATCCGCACCCAGACGCTTTGCCGCCGCGATGCGCGCCGGATGGTGGCCTGCAAGCACGACCTTCCCGGCACCCATGCATTTAGCCAGCGCCGCCATAGCAATGCCGACTGGCCCGCAGCCTGCCACCACAACGTTCTGTCCCGGCTGCAGCCGCAGCCGGTGCAGGGCGCTGGCAACCTCCTTGAGCGTGATGAGCATGGTTGCCTCCACGGGATCTATCCCCGCCGGCACCAGCTGCCGCGTACTCGTCTCAATATCCGCGCCTGCGTGATCGGCCAGACGCGCAGCATAATCATCCGCCACGCCGTACTCAGCAAAACCACCCCAGAAGCTGTGATAGCCAGGCAGACCAGGCAGCGCCGAGCGGAGGATATAGTCCCCCTCTTGGAAGCTGCGCACCTTTTCCCCCACAGCCACAACCTGACCGACAGCCTCATGCCCCAGCACGAACGGATACTGGATAAACGGCATCTGCCCGTTTATGAGCTGCATATCCGTCCCATTGCAGATCCCACAGCCCACATTGCGGCACAGGACCTGATATGCGTCTATCTCCGGCAGCGGCAGATCCTCCCGCAGGCAGATCTTCCCCGCCGCTTCTACTACAAGACCCTTCATTCTATTTCTTATCCTCCTTTTTCTGTGCTCTGCCGGACGTCACCGGCAGACCAAGCATCCGGAGCGTCTGCTCCGCAGTTTCACAGGCAGCCGCATCCGGCACCGGAAACTGCCGCTGTACGCGGTTCAGCTCGGCGCTTTTTTCAGCTCCAAGTGTATGATATGGCAAAATTTCTACCTGCCGCACGCGCGGCAGCTGTGTTAAAAACCTTCCGATGTCCTCAATCTGCTCCGTGTTGACGCCCGGCACAAACGGGATCCGGATCCAGATATCCGCGCGTGCAGCGAGCCGCCGGAGGTTCTCCAGAATCCGCTCGTTCCCCACGCCTGTCCACTGCCGGTGCGTCTGCGGCGAATATGCCTTCACGTCATAAAGAAACAGATCCGTCACCGGCAGCACCTGCTCGAAGGCTTCCCACGGGACATTTCCCGCCGTGTCGACGCACGTATGCAGGCCGCGCGCATGCATCCCGCCCAGAAGCTCCGCCACGGCGTCTGCCTGCAGCAGCGGCTCCCCGCCGGAGCATGTCACGCCGCCGGCTGTCGTGCGGAAGATCTTCTCGTCACGCAGCACCAGCTCTGTCAGCTCCTGGCAGGAGATCCTGCGCCCCGCCACATCAATGGCACCGGTGAGACAGGCCTGTGCGCAGCGGCCGCAGCCCACGCAGCGTGCCGTATCCCGCACCGGACCCTCCGGCCCCATCGTCCGCGCACCGGACGCGCAGCTGTGCACGCAGGTTCCGCACCGGACGCAGCGCTGCGCACGAAAGATCAGCTCCGGCTGCGGATTTTGTGTCTCCGGGTTGTGGCACCAGGCACAGCGGAGATTGCAGCCCTTCAAAAACACGGTGGTCCGCATGCCGGGTCCATCATGGAACGACATGCGCTGGATATTCGTAATGAGCAGCTCCTGCATGGCGCCGCCTCCGTTTCTTCCCCCCCGCCGCAGCAGGGTTTCATATTGAAGTTGCAAAAAAAGTATGTTATAATACTATAACAATCGATAATTCATCGGAGAATTGAGGATGGAATATGGTAAAATTAGATGATGTTGCAAAGCTCGCCGGCGTGTCCAAGGGAACCGCCTCGCGCGTGCTCAACAATCGCGGCTACATCTCCCAGCAGACGCGCGAGCGCATCGAGGCCGCTGTCAAGGAGCTCAACTACTACCCCAACGAGAATGCGCGCAACCTGCTCAAGCGCCGCTCCGGCATGATCGGCGTCGTCGTGCCGACCATCACCTATCCCTATTACTCCGAAATGATTTCCTTCCTTGAGAAATTCCTCAAGGCAAGCGGATACAAGATCCTGCTGTGCAACACATCGTTCAGTTCCGGTGCATCGCAGGACTATATCAAGCTCCTCAACAACAATCGTGTCGACGGAGCCATTATTTTCAACTATAAGCTTACCGAACAGGACTACGCCAGCCTCTCCTTCCCGATCGTCTCTATTGACCGCCATATCCGCGACGAGGCGTCGTATGTCGCCTCCGACCATGTGCAGGGCGGCACACTGGCCGCCGATTGTCTGCTGCGCTGCGGCTGCCGGCACGTGATCCAGATCGGCGGCTCATTCGAGGACGACGCACCCTGGAATATCCGCCACCAGGTTTTCCGCGATATCATGGCAAAGCACCAGGTGGACTGCTTTTCCTATGAGCAGGTCCGTGACTCGCACACCTTCCACGATTACCGGCAGATCGTCCTCGGCCTTCTGCGTGAGCATCCGGAAACGGACGGCATTTTCTGCAACGATCTTTGTGCGGCAGCTGTGCTGAACGCCGCCATGTCCCTGCAGCTGCGCGTACCGGAACAGCTGAAAATCATCGGCTATGACGGGACATTTCTCTCAGAAATCGTGACGCCGTCCATCACAACCGTCTGGCAGAACACAGAAAAAATCGCCAGTTCAGCAGCAGATATCATCGTCAAAATGATCGACGATCCCAGCTTTTCTTCGTACCACCTGACGCTTGGCGTCAGGCTCATTGAGCGCGACAGCACACGCTGCGGCTGAAGGATGCATAGACAGGTTTCAGATACACCCTGAACAAAAAGGGGATGTTGCCAAGGCAGCATCCCCTTTGCGTATGTGTTGGGGTTTACCCCTTGACGGCGCCGACGGTCATACCGTCGACCACATGGCGCTGGAAGATCCCGTAGAATACGAGCTCCGGCAGCAGCACCATGACGCTGTAGGCGGCCAGGCCGCCGTAATCGATATTGTACTGCCCCTGGAATGCCGCAATGCCGCGCGAAATGGTGTAATAGGCCGGCTTTTCAATCATAATGGAGGCGAACGGATATTCGTTCCAGATATACAGCAGGTTGAATATGATCACCGTTGCCAGAACCGGCTTTGCAATCGGCACAAGAATCTTCGTCATCAGCTGCCACAGGCTCACGCCGTCCATCAGCGCCGCCTCGTCAAGCTCCTTGGGTACGGTACGGAGATAGGCAGTAAACAGCAGCGTATTGAAGGAAATGGATGTTGCGATATACGGCAGGATCAGCGACAGCTGCTGGCTAAAACCAAGGAATTTATTGATCTTATAGATCGGAAACAGCAGGATAAACGGGCTGACCGCAAGTCCCAGCTGCAAAAATCCCTGCAGGCCGCTGCGCACACCGTCACTGCGGTAATACAGCCGGGTCAGGCCCACGGCGCTGGAAAACGTAATGACGATCTCCACAGCAAGCGAGCAGACAGCGATAAAAGCCGTATTTTTGTACAGCGTGAACAGATCCAGCGTCTGCAGCGCGGATACATAGTTCCCAAAGTCCAGCGCATTCGGCAGCGAGAGCGGATTGTTCATGATCTCGCTGTTCGGCTTCATAGAGATAAAGACCAGCCAGATGATCGGGATCACAATTGCGATTGTCAGAAGCACCATCAGGACGTAGCACACGCCCAGCTTTTTTCTTACTCTCATGGCAGGCCCTCTCAATCTTTTCCGCGCAGCAGCAGCGTATAGATTCCCATGAGGATCAGCGAAATCAGGAACGTCGCTGTAGCCAGCGCCATGCCGTAGCCGTATTCTCCCCGGGCAAACGTTGTGTTGTACGCGTAGGTCACGAGTGTTTCTGAGTAATGCGTCGGGCCGCCGCCGGTCAACTGCTGCACCGTCTCAAAAATCTTCATCGAGCCGGTGATAATCAGGATGCCGACCGACACAAACGTGTCGCGCAGCGCCGGAATCGTCACATGCAGCAGCCGCTGCCAGAAATTTGTCCCATCGACAGCTGCCGCCTCCATCATCTCGTGCGGAATCGTCTTGAGCCCGGCAAGATAGATAGCCGCAATATAGCCGGCCTGCTGCCAGAAATAGACGAACGCAATACTGTAGGGCGAGAGCGTTTTGCCGCCGATCCACTCGAGCGCCAGCTTGTCAAGGCCGATGGCCCGCAGGACATTGTTGACAAGGCCCGTCACCGGGTCGAGCAGGTATCCCCAGATAACGCCCGCAATGATGCTTGCGATGATGGCCGGCGCAAAGATCAGCGCCTTGCACACGTTCACGCCGCGCATCGGCTGGTTCAGGAGCATCGCCACAAAGAACGCGCCGATGCCAAGCAGAAGGATGGAGATACCGAGGATAATCGCTGTGTTTTTCAGCGCGATCCAGAAATACGGATCATCCAGCAGACGGATGTAGTTTTTCAGTCCGTACAACCGCGGCTTGCTGATCCCGGAGTATTTGGTAAAGCTGTAGTAAAGCGAAACAAGGATCGGCAGGATGATGTAGACCACATACACCAAGCAGGTCGGCAAAAGCAGTAGCAGCTTATTCTTTTTTGTACTGAGTAATTGCATGTTCTCTCCTTCCGGCGTATCCGCCTGGCGGCCGGTCTGCGATCATCCCGCCATTGGATCCTGCCTTGTTTTACTGTGCGGCCTCGGCAAAGGCAGTGTCGATGGACGCAACCGCCTGCTCCGTGGTGATGTTGCCGAGCATGAGGCTGTTCATCGCGTCATAGAAGGTTTCGCTGACGGATGCAGTCAGGGATGCGACCGGGTTGCTGGCTGTAGTGCTTGCATAGCCGGTAGCCAGTGCCTCAGAGATTGCGGCAAAGGCCGGGTTGGTGTTTTCCATCTGCAGATCCGCATAGGTGGCAATGGGAATGTTGGAGTTGTCAAACAGGATGGACGAGCCTTCCTGGCCAAAGTAGAACGCGAGGAAACGATAAACAGCAGCCTGCTTGGCCTCGTCCTTTGCAACGTCCGCGCTCACAACGAACGGGCAGTTTGCGAACTGGTTGCTGGTTTTCTGCGAATAATCGGAATCCGTATAGGTCGGGCCCCACCAGAAGCCGACGTTCTCGCCGAGTGCTTCGCCGATTTCACCGGCATCCCACTGGCCGGAGGTGAAGATAGCCGCCTGGCCGGTCGTGAACAGGTTCTTGGCCTCGAAGTAGTCGATGGTTGCCATGTTCTGCGGATATGCGCCGGCGGCGCCAAGCTCTGCAAGCTTGTCAAACAGCTTGGAGAATACCGCGCTGCTCTGCGAGCCATCGGCGATTGCCGCAATGTTTTCCGCATAGCCATAGCGGTTCAGGCTGCCAAGATAACCCCAGACACTGTAGTTGGTCATAGCGCCCTGTGCGAAGGTCGTTACGCCGTTGTCGTGCAGCGTCTTGACCATGTCCAGAAGCTCCTCGTATGTCGTCTCGTTTGTCAGCTCGGGCAGACCGTTGTCTGCAAAGATAGCCTTATTGTAATAGAAGCCGGTCACAAGCGAGGTGTAAGCCAGACCGTAGATCTCGCCGTTTTCGCCAGCATAGCAGTTCTTGATGGCATCGGGGATTGCGCTGTCAATGTCGGGGTTCTGGCTGAGGAAATCGTTGAGCGGCAGCAGATAGCCGTTCTCGCCATACTCCAGCACGTCGCCCTCCTGGCACCAGAAGATATCCGGCAGTTCCCCGGACTGCGCCCAGAGCTTGAGCTGCTTGTTGTGCTCCTCGGTCAGGTGCTCAACGAGCTCAATCTTCACATCGGGGTTCTCCTGCTGGAAAGCCTGAATCGCCTGATAGACGGCAGGCTCCTGCTCCTGCGTGTTGGACACGTGCATGGCAAGCGTGATGGTGGTCACATCACCATTGGTGTCCGTGGGCTGCTCCGCTTCAGTGTCTGCCGGCTGCTCTGCCGCTGTGTCTGTGGTGGTGGCTGCGTCGGCGGCCGTGTCCGTCGTGGTTGTCTCTGTCTTGGCTGTGCAGGCTGCCAGTGCCAGCAGCATGGTCAGCGCAAGGATGACTGCAATAATCTTTTTCATGGGTTCCTCCTTGATCTTCATGTGATTGATTGTGTGTTTTCCGATATGACAATCGATTGTCATATCCGTTGTTATATAGTGTAGTAATTGCGCTCTGTTTTGTCAAGAATACAAGCGCCAAAAAAAAAATTTTTGTCGGTTTCGATAATTTGCAGTCATTCACATTGTGTATTTTGCTGATTAAATTTGATTTTTTCCTGTTTATCTGTAGGTCAATCGGTTTTCTATATGGATATAAATAGACCGCTTCGGATCTGCCGAAGCTGCACGGCCTATAATCATCATATCGGTTCTGGGATTGCCGCTCCGTCAGGCCGCCTGCACAGCGGAGAATCTGCGGTACTGCTCCTGATTTCTGCGGAAAAAGCCGCGGATGGCCAGCAGCACAAACGCTGCAGCAGCGAGATAATAGACAGGCAGTGCAACGCTCCACGCGCGTTCCGGAATCAGCTGCCTGATGGCTGCCGCATCCAGCAGAATGTAAATCAGAAGCTGCTCACTGCCCACAACGAATGGGCGGAGAATGGCGGCGCGGATGGCCATCCGAGCAACACCCAGCGCCAGTTTCGGCGCATCCTTTGCACTGCATACCTCACCTCCAATCGTCACAAAACCGCAGAAATAGATTGAGCCATGGCAGAACATCGAAATATAGATACCCCTGATACCCGTCCGCGTGCAGCCAGCCCGAGAAGCCTTTCAGGAAAGCCTCCGCATGCTCCGCTTTTCGGGTGGGCTGGTACTCATACAGTACAATGGCCTGTTTCGCGCAGCCGCTGGTGCGGTACAGCCACATGTAGGACTTGCTGGTAGAGGAACGTCCCGGCTCTTTCAGCACCTGCAAGGTCGTCTCATCCGCGTGCAGCGCCGGTTCCCTGCAAAGCTGCTTATGCAGCAAATCATAGACCGGCCGCAGCCATTTCTCCGAGATGTTCAGCAGCCAGTTGGCCATGGTCTGCCGGGACAGCTTCAAGCCCTGACGGTTGAATTCCTGTTCCAACCGGTACATAAGTAAAGCTCAGCTGCTCCATGACCATCTGCTCCGCCTGTTCCGAAGAACGGCCAAACAGCTTCTTTTTGGACAACTTCTACCTCGGATTCCGAGCGCGGCCACTGGTACGCGCCCTGTTCCAGTCGCTTGTACAGCAGGATGAAGCCGTCCTTTTCCCAGTACAAGCCCTTGATACGGTCTCGCCGCCGCCCGCAGAACAGGAACAGTGTGTTGGTAAATGGATCCAGTTCAAACTGCTGCTGGACGAGGCGCGCCAGGCCGTCTATGCCTTTACGCAGATCTGTGTAGCCACAGGCAATGTAGATTTTATCTGCGCCGGTGAAATCATTTAACATAGGCGCAGAAGTTTTACCAGCATTTTCAGCTGTTCCGTATCGCACCCGGGATAAATATCCAGACTGGCGTTTCCAATATGCAACGTTGCGGAACGTTCCGCAACGTTGCGTGATACCCGTTTCGGTGCCGGAAGCTCTGCAAACCTGACGGCCGACACACTCGAGCACGGCTCTGTTTCAGCCAAAGCCAGCAATTCCCGTTCCCAACGGTAATAGGTTGCTGCATTGATTTCTTCTTGTCTGCACCACGCCCGCACTGACAGGCCGCTGCTGCGGCAGTCCTGTATTCGTGCCGCCCACTCCTGCAGCTTTACACGGTGTTTCAACTCTGCGCTTGTCATCCCCTTACCTCCAATATGACAGTAACGGAACGTTTCGCAACGTCCCGTTACTATTGTCTCATGCCTGTCCATGCGCGGTTAGGTTTGACGCTTACGCCTTTTCTTTTTGGTTTTAACGGGAAGAGGGTCGAAAAGGGCATTTGCGCAGCAAAAGCAAGGCACCGGTGGAGCCTTTCGGTGCCCGCGTGCGTGTCAGGCCGCATAGGGCGGCCTGAGCGAGCCTCGTCACCCGCTTAAAAAATACGAAGAAAAATATGGTTTGTGGCCTGAATTGCGGTTGCTTTTTCGTGGACAGCGTGATATGATTTGCATGAAAAACGTCATTTTCGAAAGAGGGGCGACTAACGTGCAGTATTTCATGCAAAATAAGAGCGAAACTGGACGGGAAGTGCTGCACTGCGTTGCGATTCTCGGTGGGACGCTGTTCTATGCGGTGGGAATGAACCTGTTTGTGGTTCCTGCTGGATTATATACCGGTGGAATTATGGGTTTGGCGCAGCTATTGCGCACGTTACTTATTCATTTGACCGGCTGGACGCCGAAAATTGACATTGCCGGTTTGCTGAACTATGCGATCAACCTGCCGGTTTTGCTGATAGCGTGGAGACGGCTGGATCGCACTGTTGTACTAAAGACACTGTTGGCTGTCACAGGCATTACCATCTTTTTAACGATCATTCCGCGTACCGATATTCTTTCCGGTGACCAGCTGGCGCGCTGCCTGATCGGAGGGATTCTCTGCGGCGGCAGCATCG
>OLOX01003200.1_pt1 | contig 12666 bp, 10 predicted proteins | sample 1672091 | NCBI WGS metagenome assembly OLOX01 (sample SAMEA3136644, study PRJEB25190) | human gut metagenome | reverse complement strand
CCGCCAGCATGCCGCCGACGGACAGGGATTCAGACATGGTGGAACACGCCCCGTACAGACCGTAAAACGGGATTCCGAGGTTACGCGCCGCAAATCCGGCGGAAATGATCTGGTTGAGCAGATCGCCCGCGAGCAGCATTTGAATTTCGTTCAGCCGCGTTCCCGCTTTTTCCGCGCAGAGCACAACCGCCTGTTCGAGCATCGCGCGTTCAGCGCCTTCAAAGGATTGCTCCCCGTTCAACTCGTCCGGTATAATCCAATCGAATTTCGCGCCATACGGGCCTTCTTTTTCCTTTTGCCCCGCAATCCCCGCCCAGCCGATCAAGCCGGGGCACGACGGCAGCGCCGTCGTTTGCGCACCGATTCGTTTGCTCATCCGCCCACCTCCGCAGACCCGGAGGCGGCGCAACGCGCTTTTTGTTTTCTCTTCATGCGAACGCCTCCGCTTGATTTGCCCCTATTTTGAGCAAAAGCCCTCGCCGTTATTCTATTTCTGCGCATGGAGGCAATTTTGTGCCTTTTCCCATATATCAAAAAAGGACGCCGCATTCAATACGACGTCCTTCGTTTTCAAACAAACCGAATTACTTCATAACCTTCGGATAGGTCGTAACCTTCGCTTCGGAAACCCACTGGGTCACAGCCGCTTCATAAGCCGCATCCTTCGCGTCGGAGAGCATGGTGTCATAGATATTGCTCTTGATCTCGTCGGTATACTCAACCTCGCCCGCAGCGATGTCGGTCGCATACTGAAGAATGTGATAGCCATAGCTCGTCTTGACCAGCTCGGCGGACACGTCGCCGACCTTTTCAAGCGCCATCGCCGCATCCTGGAAGCTCTGCTCATAGACGGACAGACCGTCGCAGACCAGATAGCCGCGGCTCTTGTTCGGCTCGTTGTTCATGCCGGTGTCCTGACCATAGGTCTCAATCAGGCTATCAAAGTCCTCGCCGGACTGCGCACGGGCGAGCACGTCCTGCGCCGTCGGCAGAATCTCGTCATACGCCTCGGCGGTCACGGTCTCCAGCTTCGCGCTGGATTCATCCAGCGTCGCCTGAGCGGTCGCCACGGTCTCTTCGAGCGCCGCAACCTGCTCGTCATAGCCGGCCTTGGTCGCCTCGTCATAGGAAGAGGTATCCTCCGCCTTCAGATCATCAAGCTGCTTCTGCGCGTCGCTCAGCGTGGTGTTCGCGGTGGAAATCGCGCTGTTCAGGTCGCTGATTTCGCTCTGCTTCTCGTCGCTGAACTTGATGAGCAGGTTCTTCACACCGCGGTAGCCTTCCGGCACATAGTAATTCGTCGTGCCGTTGTTCTCGGCGGTCACATAACCGGCCGGAGCCGCGTCATAACTTTCCTTCTGGGCGGCCACGCGCTTGTCAAATTCTTCCTTCACCTGCTCGTCCGTCACCGCGACGTCCTTGGCGGCATATTCGCGAATTTTTTCGCGCTGCACGCTGGCGGTCTGGTTCTGCACGAAATAATCGCGCGTATAGCCGACGGTGTTCAGGTCGTTGACGAGCATCTCGTCGAGCTGATCGTTGGTGACGGTCGCCTTGCGCTCCGTATCAACGGCCTCGGCCGGGGTCGCCTCGGCCGGGGTCGCCTCAGCCGGGGTCGCCTCGCCGCCGGTCGCCTCTTCGAGGGCGGCCAGACGCGCTTCTTCCTCTTCCACCGTCTCCAGATCCGGATAGTTCTGGTAGCGGATCATCATCTTGTAGAAGTTAAACATGTTGTCGGCGTAGCTTTCCACGTCGGAGGCATCCTCTTCGGGCAGCGGCTCGAAGCCAAGCTCCTTCATCTTGCCTTCAAGCACGACGCTCTCAATCAGCTGCTCGACAGCAGCCTCGCCGTAGGAGGCGATATCGTCGTCCGTGAGCTGCATCGACACGCCGAAGTTCTGCTGGAAATACTGCTGGTAGTAGCTGGCCAGATAATCCCGGTAAGCCTCCCACTCCGCCTTGGTGATCTCGGTGGTATCCTGGCTGGTCTCCACCTTCGCCACAACCTGCGCGCCGTCAAGCTCGTCGTCGTGGCCGATCAGGTTGCAGCCGGAGAGCAGCATCAAAGCCGCAAGCAGCAACGCAATCAGCGCGAATCTCTTATTCATGTTCGTTCTCTTCCTTTCAGCCTCTACTCGGCAATATACGATTTATTATAATAAGCTGTCATCGACTTGTCAAGCGCGTGTGTCGCCCTGCGGCTCAAATGTTCGCTCTTTTTGTTCAAATTCACAAAAAGAACACATTTCACTCGCCGCACACCCGAATTCCGAACCACTTGGAGAGCGTGCTGTTCGGCCAGCTTTCCGCGTCCTTTTCCAGCGCAATGTTCATGGTAAAGCGCGAGCGGCTTTCCACCGAGGCGATTTTCACCTCGTCCGCCCCGCTCTGCACCGCTGTTTCGATTTTTTGGGTCTGCGCTTCCCACGCCGCCTCATGCGCGCCGACTTCCCTGACGGCCTGATACCCGCCGTAAACAAGCAAAAACAGCGCCAGCGGCAGCGCGCACAGTCTGGCCGCGTCCAGCGCGCGGACATGCGCCTCCATGTCGCCGAGCAGCGTCGCCAGCGCGCAGAGCGTCAGCGCAATCACGCAGGTATACGACCGATCCGACAGTTCCGGCGAGGCGACCATCGCATACGCGCTCAGCAGCGCCGTCAGCAGCAAAAGCGCCGCCCGCCGGTTTCGCATCGGCACATGAAGCGCCCGCCCCATTCCATGGACAATCGGCATGGCCAGCAATTCCGCGCCCGCATACACGCCCGTATAAAGCGTAATGCGGAGCAGCCGCTTCACGATCTCCCGCGCCATCGAATCGTAAGCATAGGCGGATGCGCGCGCAAAATTCCCCGGCGCAAGAATCATCATCGCCGCGCCCGCCGCCTGCGCCGCCAGACAGAGCCACGCGGAAACCGGCGTTCTTTTCCCGCGGTATGCGCTGTCCGCCAGCAGCAAGAGCGCCACCGCCAGCATGCCGCAGGCCGCGTTCTCATTCGTCCAGCCGCTCAAAAAGCAGAGCGGAACGCCGATCACGCCGAGCGCCGCACATTCTTTTTCCAGCAGCCGCGGGATGATCAGCAGCGGCAAAAGCGCCAGCGCCGTGCCCCACAGATAGTTGCACGCGCCGTCCAGCCACAAAAAGACCGTGCCGAAGAACGGAACCAGCGTGAACAGCGCCGCGTGGATGACCAGCAGAACCGTCCAGCAAAACCGTCTGCCCTTCGGCTTGGCCAGCGTATACAGTTCAAGCACGAGCAGCATATACGCCGCCGTATTGGCGATGTTGAAAACGCCCTTTCCCCAATAAAGGAAGAGCTGCGCCAGCGTGTGAACCACGCTGCGCCCGCCCCAGAGACGGTAATGCGCCGCCTGAGAGGCGAGCACGTCCGCCACCCCGGCAAGCGGCTTGCCCGTGCTCCAACTGAAGGAATAATCATAATCGTCCATTTGCAGCGGCGTATGCACGTTCAGCAGGAACATGGTCGCCGCCATCAGCACGAGAATCGCCGCAAAGACGCAGGCGCGAAACGCCGTCTTTTCTTCCATTCCGGCCAGAAAATCCCGTGCGCGGTTCATGCGTTTCCCCCCAGCGGCTCAACGGCCAGCACGACTTTATCGTGGCTCGTCACCGCAACGTCGCGCCCAATCAGCGCCGCGTCAAAGGGCATGGCCGGCTCGATCAAAAAGCGCCGCTCGCCCTCCGGCGCCATATCCTCATAGACATTGACGATCATCTCGTGAAAATGCACGCCGTTTTCATAAACCTCTTCATCGCCGACGCGCACCAGCGTTCCCGCCGTCTTGCGCGTCAGGCCGCTGGTCAGCTCGCGCAGAAAGCGGCCGTATCGAATCGACGGCATCACAAACAAATCTCCGACAAAAATCGCCGCCGCACAGGTCAGAATCAGCCCAGCCGTGCAAAGCGTCTGGTTGCGCACCGCAAAGCCCGCGGCGCACAGCGCAAAAAACGGCAGCATCGCCAGCAGCATTTTGAAAACGTCCCGCCGCAGACGCCGTTTGTTTTCTTCCGTTCGTTTTTCCGTATAAAACATGGCCGTCGCTCCTTTACCGTTCTCCCGCTTCAAAACGGATCTGTCCCGCGTCGTAGTGAATGGTGCCAGTCGAGCCGCGCACGTTCTTCTTCTCCATGCACAGCTTGAGCAGCTTGGCGGTCAGCATCGGTCCGCCCGCGCGGGTCAACGCATCCTTCCAGATGGTGAATCTGCATCCCTCGCGGAATCGGGTGCAGTAAAAGCCCTTGCTGTTTTCCGCCACCTTGCCCTGCCCGCAGACGGGGCAGGCCACACCGAGCGTCGGTATGCGCTTTTTCCCTCGGCGCTCCTCCTTGGCAAAGGCCACATCCGGCGCGCCAGCCGCGTTTTCAACAAGGAAAGCCGCAAGCCGCGCAATGCCCTGACGGAAGCGCGCTTCGCCGTCGCTGCCTCGGGCAATTTCCGCCAGCGCCCGTTCCCAGCGGCCCGTCGTCTCCGGCGAAGCGATCTCCTGCGGCACCGCTTCTATCAGGTGCACGCCCTTTTCCGTCGCCACGAGGTTTTTGCCGCTGCGCCGCACATATCCCACGTCGATCAGCCGCTCAATGATGGCCGCGCGCGTTGCCGGTGTGCCCAGCGCGCAATCCTTCATCTGCTCGCGAATTTCTTCGTCCGCAATCTGCCGCCCTGCGTGTTCCATATCCAGCAGGATACTCGCGTCGCTATATTCCTTCGGCGGCTTGGTCTGGTCGCGCGTCACCTGTGCGCGCTTGCAGAGCCGCTCGTCCCCGATGGCCAGCGCCGGAAGCCGCTGTTCGTCGTCATCCGCCTTCTTTTTTCTTTTGCCCTCGTCTCCGCCGTAGATGGCCTTCCATCCTTCCTGCGTGACGGCTTTCCCCGTGCTGAGAAAATCATCCTCGCCGCAGGCCGTGACCACGCGCAGCGCGTCGTATTCGTAATTCGGATAGAACACCGCCGCCAATCGCTTGGCGACCATCTCGTACAGCCTGCGCTCATCCGCAGTCAGATTCACGCGATCCGCGCGCTTGCCCGTCGGAATGATCGCGTGGTGATCGGTCAGCTTCGCGTCGTCAAACACGCGCTTGGTCATCCGAACGCCATAGGAAAGCGCCTGCTCGCCGATGGGCTGCAGCGCGCCGTCATAGCTGCCCAGCGTCGTCTGCACCTTGCCGAGCATATCGTGCGACAGATAGCGGCTGTCCGTCCTCGGATAGGTCAGCAGCTTGTGCTGTTCGTAGAGCTTTTGCGCTGTCGCCAGCGTCTTTTTCGCGGTAAAGCCCAGTTGCGCGTTCGCTTCGCGTTGGAGTGTCGTCAAATCATACAGGAGCGGCGGCCACACGCTCTTGTGTTCCCGCGCGGCCTGCGTCACCCGTGCCGACCGGCCGGAAACGCGCTGCGCGATCTGCTGCGCGGCCTCCTCGTTTTCGAGCCTGCGCTCGCCTTTTTTGTCGATGTACACGCCCTGATAGTCGCCGAAATCCGCGCGCACCGTGTAAAACGGCTTGGGCACAAATGCGTCGATTTCCCGCCTCCGCTTGACGAGCATGCTCAGCGTCGGCGTTTGCACACGGCCGATAGAGAGCAGCACATTGTAGCGGATCGTATAGGCGCGCGTCGCGTTCATGCCGATGAGCCAGTCCGCGTCCGCCCGACAGCGCGCGCTGGCATAGAGCGCATCGTAATCCGCCGACGGCCGAAGGCTGTCAAACCCGGCGCGGATGGCTTCGTCCGTCATGGAGGATATCCACAGCCGCTTCACCGGCTTTCTGCACCCCGCCTGCTCGTAAATATAGCGGAAAATCAGCTCGCCCTCGCGCCCGGAGTCCGTCGCGCAGATGATATCCTGCGTTTCCTTGTCGTTCATCCATTTTTTGACGGAGAGAAACTGGCTTCTCGTCTTTTTGATCACCTTTGTCTCCATCTTTTCCGGCAGAATCGGCAGATCCTCCGCGCGCCATCGGGTATATCGCTCGTCCAGCTCCTGCGGCTCCTTGAGCGTAACCAGATGGCCGAGCGCCCATGTGACCACATAGCCGCCGCCGATCAGGCTGTTTTCTCCCCTGTCCTTTGCGCCCAGCACGCGGGCAATGTCCCGCGCGACGGAGGGTTTTTCGGCAACGACGAGCGTATGCATGGCTTCACCTCATGTCTTTTACTGCGCCGCTCCGCCCTGCTGGAGGCTGGCAAAGCGCGTGTATTGCCCCAGCCAGGCCAGTTTCACCGTGCCCAGCGGGCCGTTGCGCTGTTTGGCCACAATCACCTCGGCGATGTTCTTGTCCTCGGTGTTGGGATCGTAATATTCCTCTCGATGCAGGAACATGATGACGTCGGCGTCCTGCTCGATAGCGCCGGAATCGCGCAGGTCGGATAGAATCGGCCGCTTGTCGCTTCGCTGCGCGCCCGCACGGGAAAGCTGCGCCAGCGCAACCAGCGGCACGTTCAGCTCCTTGGCGATGCTCTTGAGGTTGCGCGAAATCTCGCTGACCTCGTTCTGGCGGTTTTCGACATGGCCGTCTGCGCTCATCAGCTGCAAATAGTCGACCATAATCATATCCAGCCCGTGCTCCATTTTCAGCCTTCGGCAGCGGGAACGGAGCTGCGACGGCGTAATGCCGGACGTATCGTCGATATAGATATTGGAGGCCGCCAGCGGGCCGAGCGCGGAGGACAGCGAAATCCAGTCGTCGTCGCGCAGCGAACCATGGCGAACGGACTGCATGTCCACGCGCGCATCCGCGCACAGAAGGCGCATCGCGAGCTGATCCTTCGGCATTTCCAGCGAGAAAACCGCCGTCGTCTTGCCCGCCATCGTCGCCGCGTAGCCGATCAGGTTCATGCCAAAGCTCGTCTTGCCCATCGAAGGGCGCGCGCCGACAATCACCAGTTCGCCTCCGTGCAGGCCGGTCAGCAGGTTATCCAAATCCACAAAGCCCGTCGGCACACCGTCGATGCCGCCCTTCAACTCGGTCAGCTGCTCGATGCGCAGATAGGTATCCGGCAGAACGTCCGCAATATGCGTCAGCGTGCTTCCCTCGTGGCGGCGCATGATGATATCAAAAATCGACTTTTCCGCCACGCCGAGGATGTCGCTCACTGCTTCGGTCTGCTGATAGCATGCGGAGGCGATGTCCCCCGTCGCCTTAATCATGCGGCGCAGTGTCGCCTTTTCATCCACAATCTGCACATAAGCGCGCGCGTTGACCGTAGACGGCATGCACTGGCTCAATTCGATGAGATAGTTCGTGCCGCCGACACCCTCCAGCGTGCCGCGCCGGGTCAGCTCGTCATCCACCGTCACCAGATCAATGGGCATGCCCTGCGTGTTGAGCGCATGCATCGCATCGAAAATTTCCCGGTTTGCGGGCTGATAGAAATCATCCGCCGTAAGCAGCTCAAAGGCCAGCGACAGCGCCTCTCTGTCCTGCATCATGCAGCCCAGCACGCTTTTTTCCGCATCGGCATTGTTGGGCGGTACACGCATAACTGCCTCGTCCACAATGTTCTCCCCTTTTAACAAAAGATAGGGCTTTCCCCCGTTTCAGGAGGAAAACCCAGTGCGTTGTATGGATCAGCCAACCTCAACCTTGGCGGTCATTTCCGCCGTAATGCCCGCATAGAGCCACACGCTGACCGTAAAATCGCCTGCGTTGCGGATGTTGGCCACATCAATGCGGCGCTTTTCCACCTTCACGCCATACTGCTTAAACAGCTCGTCGGCAATCTCCTGCGCGGTGACGGAGCCGTAAAGCCTGCCGCCCTCCGCGCCGCGCGCCACGATCTTGATGGCCTTGCCGGAAAGCGCCTTGCGGGTTTCCTCCGCCTTGGCGCGCTCAACGTCCTCGCGGTGCTTCTGCGCGGCCTTCGCGTTCTCGATGGCGTTCAGATTCGTCGCGCTCGCCTCGCGCGCCAGCCCCTTGGGGAAGAGGAAGTTGCGGGCAAATCCGTCGGAAGCCTCGATGATCTGATCCTTCTTGCCGGTTCCCTTGATATCCTTGAGCAAAATCACTTTCATAGCTTTATCCTCCCGAAATCTTATTTATCATCGTGTGTGCGCGGATCAAACGGATTCGGTGTTTCCTCCTCCATTTTTTCGCGGCGATGGACGACGTCGAACGTCTGATCCGCAATGCCGATCAAAATTGCGGCGGGTCGAATCGCGAAATAGCCCAGCGCAAAGACAATCCCCTGCGCCACGCGCCCCTTGCCCTTTTCATTCAGATAATAACACACGGCAGCTATGCCCTGCAAGGCGAAAATCTGTTCAAATACGCCGGTAAAGACGTAAAACATGCTGCTCGTAAAGCTCGGCACAATCAGCGTCAGCACATACAGTGCCGCCAGCGTCGCGCCAAGCACGCGCCCCCAGCCTTTCGGCACGGTCCATGTGCGCAGCGGCGGATAATCTACCTTATCCCCACGAGAGAGCACGCCCTTGCGCAGCGCGACCTGCCCCAGCACGCCCGCCGCCACGGAGCCCGTCGCCATCTGCATCGGGATTTCCAGCCGCATCAGGGTATCCAGAATCAGCACGAGCTGCTCAATCAGCTGCCCGCGCGCCGCCGCATCCAGCGTCGCAATATCCACCGCGCCGCCGCTCGCCGACGTGATCGCGCCGAGCTGCATCATCATCGTCAGCACCATGTCGCTGAACGTCTGCGAAACCGAGAACGCCTGACGCATCATATTGGACAGCGCCGTAACCACGTCCGCCCCCGCCAGCGCGCTGACAAGCAGCATCGCCAGACCGATGGACGCAAACATGGTCACGCCGGAACCCGCCGCGCTCTGCCAGAAGCTCTGTTCGTGCTCAACCATGTAGCTCGAAACAACCAGAATCGGCACGAGCAGCACCGCGGAAAGCGCCGCGCCCCAGAAGCCGAAAAACACCGTGCTGAGCGTCACGAGAATCGCCGTGCACGCCGCCGCACTGACCGGACCGACATATCCCACAAGCAGCAGCAGCGCGATCGGCACCAGCGTCATGCCCTGCGGTATAAACACGGAAACCGCCAGCAGCGGCGAAAGGAGCATGCACAGCGCAATGCTCAACGCCGTCCATCCCCATCGGTTTGAGCGGCGAAGCAAGGATATATTCTTGTTTTCCAATGTGAATCCCTTCTTTTTTAACATCGCGGGCGAACATGATCCGCAAAAGATGTCGTCATTTCAGTTTATTATACCGCATTCGGCGAATTTTGTATAGCGAAAAAATCGGCAGGTCGATCATCCCTGCCGAAAAGCCGCCTTCCCGCGGCATCCATGCCCCAGGCAAGCAGCACCATCATTCCCTGCAAAAACGCAATATATGCGCCGTAACTCAGGCGATAGATTCCCTCCAGCGGCGTTCTGACCGGCGGCGCGGCCAGAAACAGAAAATCCGTTCCGAGCGCGCGGTTGGCAAAAAACGCCGCAACGGCCAGCGCCTGCAAGGCCAGCAGCACCTGCGGCGCACGGCCGACGCGCGGCCGTTCTCCCATCGCCAGCGCGCTCAGGCCGATGAGCACGATGAGCGCGTGTGTCAGCACATAGCAGGCCGTGAACGCCGTCTGCCAGCGGCTGACGGCCGGTGCGGGAAACACGAGCGCCAGAACCGCCCCCGGCATGCCGAGCAGCCAAAGAAAATCCACGACGAAGGGCGCGGGAGAAAACGCGAGCGCCGCCGCCGCCAGCGCCGATACGCTGCACAGATGCAGCGGAACGGCCTCCCGAATCCGCCCCTGCAGAGCCAGCATGAGCGTCGTCCCCGCCATCGAGCAGAGGATCATAACGCCCATTCGCCGCCGCCATCTTTTCGCCATCTTCTCACCTCACGGTTTTATCCTTTCCCGGAAAGGCGCTGCATATCCCGCGCGCACCCGCAAAACAGATTCCAGCATCCGCCGCTGCTCCGCGCAAAAATCCGTTCGCTGAGCCCGTCGAAAAGAAGCATAGCACCCGCGTACCGCTGGCAGCCGCCCGCCCGTCCAGGCGCGTGCTCCGTATGCAAAAGACGCATGCCGTCTCGCGAAACCGCGTGCAAAAACCCCTCTGTCGCGCAGAGCAGCCGTCCTCCGTCCGCCGCAACCCGCCCCGGCATGCCCGGAAGCGGGAGAATCTGCCGCGCGCCGATCTGCGGAACCGTTACCAGCGTCGCATCCAGCGCGTCATTCAGGCAGAGCGCATGCACAGTGCCGCCGCACAGCGTCACATCGAATACCATTCCCGGCATGGACAGGCGGCGAAGCAGCGTCAGCGACCGCGCGCTCATCAGCAGCACTTCGCCGCTCTCGCCCGCCGCAACCGCCAGCACGTCGCCCGTCTCGTCAAGCGCTATGTTTTGCGGATTCAGCCCCGCCCTCGCCAGCACGAGCGGCAGGCCGCATCCCGCGTCAAGCAGAAGAACGCTGTCCGCTTCCGCGCAAAGCAGCAAAAGGCGCGTTCCATCCGGCGACGACAGAATTCGCTTCATCCCCGGCCCGCCCGCAAAAAGCCCGGTCGGCACAAGGCGCTCGGCATCCAGCCGCCAAACCGTATCGCCCCAATCGCTTGCGCAGAACACAGCCCCGTGCGACACGCAGAGCGCTCCCGCGCCTTCCAGCCGGATTTGCTCCTGCGGCTCGCGTTTAGGCGGCGCAAACACGCGCACCTCGTCGCCGCCCGAGACGATCATCCGCTCCTCCATCGCCGCCACACCCCTTCTCCTCAAGCCTATGAAGCAAAGCAGCCGCGCGTCACAAGCAGGAAAAACGGGATTTGCGTCGAATGATGTCTGTCACGTTCCATTTTTACGCATATACGCATATGAGGAGGTTTGACCATGAACATTTATAAAACGCACAACGTTTGCAGCCGTTCAATCGAATTTGAGGTGGAAAACAACATCATCACCGCCTGCAAATTCAACGGCGGCTGCGCGGGCAATACGCAGGGCGTCGCCGCGCTCGTCGTCGGCATGACCGTTGACGAGGCCATCCGCCGCCTGAAGGGCATCCAGTGCCGCAACGGCACGAGCTGCCCGGATCAGCTCGCCACCGCGCTGGAGGAATACAAGGCGAACCATGCCGCCTGAGCCGTGCGGCGCTTCCGACCTCTATACAGAAAAACGGGCTGTTCGATGCAGCCCGTTTTTTCGTTTAGTCCTTGGCAAACGCGCCGCGCGCGCCCTTGACGATATGCCGCGCCTTGACCACGCCGCGCACGCTGGAGAGCGGATAGACTTGCGAATTCCTGCCGATGATCGTGCCGGGATTGAGCACGCTGTTGCAGCCGATCTCCGCAAAATCGCCGAGCATCGCGCCGAATTTCTTCCGCCCGGTTTCATAATCCCGCTCGCCGTGGACGACAACGTTCTTCTTGTCGCCCTTCACGTTGCTGGTCACCGCGCCCGCGCCCATGTGCGCTTTGTAGCCCAGCACGGAATCGCCGACATAGTTATAATGCGGGGTCTGCACCTCATCAAAGAGAATACAATTTTTCAGTTCGCAGGAGTTACCAACTACCGCACCATCGCCGACGAGTACATTCCCGCGGATGAACGCTCCGGGGCGCACCTCGGTTTTTTCACCGATGACGCACGGACCGGCGATGCTGGCCGTCGCCGCGACCGTCGCGGTTTTGGCGATCCACACATCCTCAGCCGGGTGATCGTAATCGCTCAGATCCAGCCCCTGACCGATGGCCAGCACCGTTTCGCCGATTTTAGAGAGCGCTTCCCACGGATATTCGCACGCGGCAAGCATCTTTGCCGCGCGGGTATGCGTCAGGTCAAACAAATCGCAGACTTTAATCGCGTCCATATCAAGCCAACCCTTCCGCCTTGATAGCCTCGATCATTTCGTTCACGCAGGCCTCAGCCGTGCGCAGTTCCTGCGCCTCTGCCATCACGCGAATCACCGGCTCCGTGCCGCTCTCGCGCAGCAGAACGCGGCCCGTATCGCCCAACCTCTCACCGACAGCCTTCACGACCTGCTGCACATGCGCATTTTCGCGCACGGCGGCCTTGTCGCTGACGCGAACGTTTTTGAGCACCTGCGGATATACGGCCACCGGCGCGGCCAGACGAGAGAGTGTCTGCTTGCTGTCCAGCATCGCCTCCATCAGCTCGATGGAGGTCAATATGCCGTCGCCCGTCGTCGCGTATTTGCTCAAAATAATATGGCCGGATTGCTCTCCGCCGACGCAATAGCCGTTCTGTGCCATGTTTTCATAAACAAAGCGGTCGCCGACAGCGGTTTTCTCATAACCGACGCCCACTTCGTCGAGCGCCTTATACAAACCGAAATTGCTCATCACGGTGGTGACAACCTTGTTGCCCGCCAGCCTGCCTTCCCGCTTCATCTGGCAGCCGAAGATGTAGATGATCTTGTCCCCATCCACAACCTCGCCGTTTTCATCCACCGCCAGACAGCGATCCGCATCGCCGTCGTAGGCAAAACCGACGTCCAGATGGTTTTCCACGACAAACCGCCGCAGCCCGTCGATGTGCGTAGACCCTGCGCCGCGGTTGATGTTCACGCCGTCCGGCTCAGCGTTGATGACAAAGGTTTTCGCGCCCAGCGCTTCAAAGACGGTTTTGGCGATATTCCACGCGCTTCCGTTGGCGCAATCCAGACCGACGCGCATGTTTTTATAAGAATGTGCCGCCAGCGAAATCAGATAGCCGACATAGCGGTTG
>OLOX01003193.1_pt1 | contig 12691 bp, 10 predicted proteins | sample 1672091 | NCBI WGS metagenome assembly OLOX01 (sample SAMEA3136644, study PRJEB25190) | human gut metagenome | reverse complement strand
ACTATACTGTCGGCATAATATTCAGAAGTTGTTACATTATTTAAATTGATTCCGCAAATGAACGAATTGGAAAATCGGATTCGTACACTTTCGGTGCAGCACGCTGCCTCTCGTTTGAAAGGACAAACCGATTCGATTGACCTAGATGCCGAGATTGATAAAATCACAAAACAAAAAGAAGCCCTGCTTTTGCAGCACGGTTACCCGGCGGACTACCTGAAACCGGTCTACGAGTGCGCTGACTGTAAGGATACCGGCTATATTGACGGCAGGAAATGCCATTGTTTTGAAAAACTGATTGTTCAGTATTTGTACTCACAGTCAAATTTGAAAGACGTTTTGGAACATGAGAATTTTTCTCATTTTAATTTGGATTTTTACCCGGATGACTACACCGAAGAGGCAACCGGCGAAACACCGCGTGACAATATGCGGCATGTCTTAGAAACCGTGAAATCCTATTTATCCGGTTTTTCGGACACACCGGGAAATCTTCTGTTATACGGCAACACCGGTGTCGGTAAAACTTTTTTAACAAACTGTATTGCAAAAGAGCTTTTAGACAAGTCTCATACCGTTGTGTACTTGACTTCTCTAAAACTATTTGATATTTTAGAATCGTGCAAATTTGACCGGGACTTATCACAGACCCGGAAAAATGCTTCGCTTTCTTATTTATTAAGCAGCGATTTACTGATTATCGATGATTTGGGAACAGAATTAAACAATAGTTTTACTTCCTCTCAGCTTTACCACTGTATCGATACACGATTAACAAACCACCGTTCCACGATTATTTCAACAAACTTGTCGTTTGATGATTTACGGGAACGCTACAGCGAGCGGATTTTCTCCCGGATTACAAGTAATTATACATTATTAAAAATCACCGGCGATGACATTCGTTTGAAAAAGGCAATTATGCAACATTAAGTATGTTTTTCTTTCTGTTGCTGCAAACTATAAACCTACAACACAATATTTACACGGAGGACTTTAATCATGAGTCAAAAAGATTTGTCGAAAACAATCCCTTATGGAGACCTTGGTATTATTCCATTGGAGAGCAGCAAAGCAATCGGAAAAAAAGTGGATGATTACATTGTTGGCTGGAGAAATGAAGCCGATGTAGATTCTTCCATTCATTTTACCAATTACAAAAGGGATTCTTACATCATCGATGCCGTATGCCCACGTTTTGGGTCCGGTGAAGCAAAGGGTATCTTAAATGAATCCGTCCGCGGAAAAGATGTATACCTTCTTGTTGATGTATGTAACCACAGTTTAGCTTACACAGTATGTGGACAGGTTAATCATATGTCACCGGATGACCATTTTCAGGATTTGAAACGTATGATTGCCGCAATCAGCGGAAAAGCAAGACGAATCACTGTTATTATGCCTTTCCTGTATGAAAGCAGACAACACAAACGCAGTTCCCGCGAATCGTTAGACTGCGCTTTGGCACTTCAGGAACTGACCGCTATAGGCGTTGACAATATTATCACTTTTGACGCACATGACCCTCGCGTACAGAATGCAATTCCATTAAAGAGTTTTGAAACTGTACAGCCAACATATCAGTTTATTAAAGCCCTTTTGAAAAATGTACCGGACATTCATATGAAACCGGAAAACATGATGATTATCAGCCCGGACGAAGGTGCTATGGGACGTGCAATTTACTTTGGTAACGTAGCCGGTGTTGATGTAGGAACCTTCTACAAACGCCGTGATTACACAAAAATTGTTGAAGGACGTAACCCGATTATTGCACATGAATTCCTCGGTGCTGATGTTTCCGGTAAGGACGTTGTCGTGATTGACGATATGATTTCCTCCGGTGAAAGCATGATTGACGTTGCAACTGAATTGAAGCGCCGCAATGCAAACCGTATTTTCGTTGCTTCTACTTTTGGTCTGTTCACAAACGGTCTGGAGAAGTTTGATGAAGCTTATAAGAGTGGTCTGATTTACCGTGTCATGACGACAAACTTAGTATATCAGCCGGAAGAACTGTTACAGCGTGAGTATTACATCAATGTTGATATGAGCAAATACATTGCTCTCCTTATCGATACTTTAAATCATGATTCCTCGATTGCGGAATACTTAAATCCAACCGAGCGTATCGAGCGCATCCTGAAGAAATATCATCAGTAACACTAATAGAAACGTGTGTCGCAAGGCGCACCTATCAAAAAGCCTGTCAAGCATTTGCCTGACAGGCTTTTTTAACCCTTATTATTTATTCTGTACCCTCCGTTGCCGGGTCTGCTGCCGGGTCTGCCGGAGGCTCTGTCGCAGCCGGTTCCGCTGTTGCCGGAACTTGTGTCGCCGGTGCCTGCGTGGCCGGTGGTTCCGTAACTTGTGTATCCGTTCCATCATCCGGGTCCACATCAACGTCATTATCATTCGAATCTGCCGGGTCCGTATCTACACTTCCACCACTTCCGGTATCTTCCTGTGGTGTCGTATAATCACTACTGCTGCCACCACCGGAACTTCCCGATGATAACTCACCCAAATCAAATTCTTTTACATCTAAGTCTTTATGAATCTCATTCATGTACTCATGCCAGATTCGTCCCGGATAAGTCGAACCATACAAATCGGCAACTGTTTTCGGCGAATCATAGCCAACCCAGACTGCCGTTGTATAATATGGTGTAAAACCACAGAACCAGCCGTCTTTTTTATCATTGGTTGTTCCGGTCTTACCGGCACTTGGCTGTCCATTATCAAGGCCAAGACCACGTGCCGTACCACGTTTGATTACACCGGTCAGGATATCAACCATCGCATGTGCTGAATCCTTCTTGTAAACACTCTTTTGCTCGACTTTATCGGAAACAATTTCATTTCCATCGGAATCTAAAATTTTCACAATGCACGTTGGTTCCCGGTACTTTCCGTCATTTTCCAGTGTTGCATAACCGGATGCCATCTCCAACGTACTGGTACCGTATGTCAATCCGCCAAGGGATGCCGACAAGTAGTAATCCGACTTCACGATTTTGGAATAATTCATATCCAATAAATACTGCAAGCCAACTTCCGGTTTTAACTTCTCAAACAGCTGCCATGCAACCGTATTCAAGGACTGCTCCACCGCAAAACGAAGCGAAACATAACCGTAGTAACGTCCACTACTATTTGACGGACCGCCCTTAAACTTATAATCATGTACGGTCGTGCTTGCCGTTGAACCACGCTCCAAAGTCGGTGTATAAACAATCAACGGCTTAATTGAACTACCCGGCTGACGGTAAGACTGGTACGCACGGTTTAGGGAAAGTCCTTCCGTCTCCTGGCTTCGTCCGCCCACCAGTGCAACAACACGTCCGGTCTTATTATCGATACATACTGCCGAACCCTGCATTTTGTAGGTTCCGTTTGTCTCTTTATCCTTAAATCCGGACAAATTATGATTGACTGCTTTTTGCAGTTTTTTCTGTTTCTTCAAGTCAAAAGATGTATAAATCTTATATCCTTTATTCAAAAGCATCTGCTGAGCCGTCGAGTACGCATCATCATACTCCGTCTCATAGGTCTCTCTTTCTTCCTTATCCGCAAATGAATTTTTAAACTCAAATCCATTCTTTTTCATCAACTCGCGAATCGCACAGTAAGAAACAAACGTCTGGATGTAATCTCGTTTCTGCACTTCCTGAATATTCAGTTTAATTTCTTCCTGGTACGCCTCATCGTAATCCACCTTCGTAATCACGCCATCATCTAACATCTGGTCCAAAATACGATTTTTACGTTTGACCGTGTTATCAAAATTTTTCAATGGGTTATAAAGGGTTGGATTATTTGGAATAGAACACAAAAAGCATAACTGCCCAAGTGACAATTCTTGACAGCTCTTTCCGAAATATCCGCGTGCCGCCGCCTCAATTCCATAGTAACCATTTGCATAATAAATGGTATTTAAGTAAAATTCCAGAATCTGGCTTTTGGTGTACTTCTTTTCCAGCTCAAGCGCAATAAAAATTTCCTTTATTTTACGCTCATACGTCTTCTCCGTCGAGAGGAAAACACCGCGTGCTAACTGCTGGGTAATTGTCGATGCTCCCTGTGTTTTCTCACCGTTGTTCTTAATCAATGCAAAAACCGCACGCATAATACCTTTGGCATCAATTCCGTTATGTGAGTAAAACTTTTTGTCTTCGGTAACAATTGCTGCATCCTTTACCGCCTTTGGTATTTTGTCCAAGGTAAGGTAATAGGAGTCTTTTTCTCCCTTTAATTTCGCTATCTCTTTGCCCTTATTGTTATACACAATCGACGTCTCGGATGAACGGAATGTATCTATGGACGACTCTTTCACAAGCGCAACCGCGTCATCCTGCATTGCGAAGATATCTTTTCCATATTTGAAATAAAAGATAATTCCGCCGACTAATATTGTGAGCAGAAACAAAAGTAATACAATTTTAAACCCAAACCAAAACTTAGGATGTTTCCGCTGTTTTTTGTTTTTTCTAGCCATCTTTACCTCCATTTCTCCCGCTTTATACTACGTGGACGCTTTGACTTATGTATCATCATACCACATTTAGCGTATCTTGGAAAGAATTTCTTTATGCACAGCCCCTGCACGGTGTTCCCATGTATGCGACTTCTCAGCCGTCTCATACGCCGCTTTCTGCATGTGCTCCCATTTCTTTCGATTTTCTAAAATTCCCTGCACCATATCCGGCAGGCATTCAAGTGCATCCAGTTCATAAAAGAAAATATCCTCTCCATCCCGTAAATTTTCTGTCAAATACCGGCTCCAGTCGGTAAAACATACAGCGCCGTTTAACATCGAATTAAATACGCGGTCATGTGCGCCATCCTTAAACCACGGCATTACATTCAAAGAAACTTTCGCCTTGCTTAACGCCTGCAGACACGCCAGTGAATCAACGCCACCCTCTTTTATCAGATTTTCCGGATGTTCACAGGGAAGAAATTCCCATCCAGCTCCAAAACAATGCACGGAAACACCGGCATCCACAAGCGTCTGCACCACTTTTCCACGAAAATAATTGCGCACATACAAATCGATCATAATCATATTTGGCATCATTTCTTTTACACCGTCTTCGGTAATATCCTCAACCTCGGAAAGCAGATGCTCACGAATTCCGATATCCATCCCCAGATGCGGATGTTTCTTAAAATCCTCAATAATTCCGTAATAAAAATCGGCATACTCTTTGCCATGTCTCTCAATCGTCGGTTCAAATTTAGAAAGCGGCGTGTAATTTCCGGTAAATACAACGTCATATGGGCGTTCTTCCCACTTAGGCAGCGTATCATCTTCCCACAAGGACGTTCCCGCCAATGGCAGAAACAGCCCCCGCTTAATTTCCGGAAAATAATACTGCAAATAAGCTTCATGCTCTCTGTCAATCGAAATCTGGCAGTAGTCTTTTGGCAAAAATGGCAGAAATTTATGATAGTAAAACGGATGGTCAACCACAATATTGATAACCGGTATTTTTCTGTCATCAAACAAATGAATTCCCCTGCAGTCAATAAAATATCCCTCACCACAGCAGCCGTCAAAATTAAACGTCACTGCCGCTGTTGCCTCCGGTTTGGCAAACAAAAGCAATTCGGCAAGACTATCATACGATTTACACTGGTCAAAGTAAAACACTTCATATCCCAATTTACTAAAAGTCTTCCCAAGCTGCTCACTAAAAAAACTTAATGTTTCAATTCCCTTGGTAAATAAAATAATTCGTTCGATTTTCATACTGCCTCCGCTATTGATTAAATATGATCAAATGCCTTCTGTCACAAAGAGGGTATTCCGATTTTACAATCAAAATACCCTCTTTCTTATCTTGTTTATTTTACCTTACGGCAAATCAATTTCTGAATATTCTTTCGGTGGCAGTGCAGTTGTTGAATCCTTAACAAACTTGCGCACAGCCTGCGCCGCTTTCGGTATCGCAATATTCGTACCAACACCGGCAACACAGCCACCCGGACAGCCCATACCTTCAATCAGACAGCCATCCTTTTTACCGGCCTTCGCCATAAGAAGCATTTTCTGACAGTCGGATAATCCTTCCGCATGCTCAATATAAACTTCCGTTCCCGGATAATATTCGTTAATGCAGTTTTCAATGGCATTTGCAACACCACCGGCAACGGCGTAACCACGTCCGGTTCCTGTTGCGTCATGAATTGGCTCCTCTGCATCATAGGTTTCCATATCAATTCCTTTGGCAGTGAAAATCGCATCCAATTCTTCAAAGGTAATTACAAAATCCACATCACTTCGTACCGAACGGCGGGAAGCTTCCAGTTTCTTTGCCGCACACGGTCCGACAAATACAATCTTAGCTTCCGGATGACGCTGTTTAATTGTACGTGCAGTAGCCACCATCGGTGTCAGAGCACTTGAAACAGTCTCTACCATATGCGGCAGTGTTTTCTTTGCCAACATCGACCAAGCCGGACAACAGGAAGTCAGCAAAAATGGAAGTTTTCCTGTTTTTACTTCATTTACATAATGTCTTGCTTCCGTAATCGCTCCGATATCTGCACCAAGTGCAACTTCGAACACTTCCGCAAAACCAATTTCTTTCAACGCTGCTTTGATTTTCCAAAGACGGACATCGTCACCAAACTGTCCGATAACCGCCGGAGCCAATTCGGCAATAACCGGTCCCTGCTTCATTGCCTGAATCAACTGGAAAATCTGGGATTTATCTGCAATCGCTCCAAATGGACATGCAGCCATGCATTGTCCGCATTTTACGCATTTTTCATCATCAATCTGGGCACGTCCGCGCTCATCACTGGAAATGGCTTTCACACCACATGCAGCTGCACATGGACGAACCTTCTTCGCAATTGCATCATAAGGACAGATTGCCTTACATTTTCCACATTTAATACATTTATCTTTATCAATATGAGATTTTCCGTCTACAATGCTGATAGCACCTTTCGGGCAAACCTCTACACAAGGATGTGCCACACAGCCACGGCACTGATTGGATACTTCATATACGTTATCCTCACACATATCACAAGCCGACGGAATTACCTGCATCAAAGGCGGCTCATAATATTTTTCTGCCACATTACTCTCATCCAATCCACTTGTAACGTGAACCGGTTCGTCATCCGGTCTTAATGAAAGTCCCATCGCAAGACGCACACGCTCCGAGCAGATAGCACGCTCACGGTAAATACTCTCACGGTATAAAGGCGCATCTCCCGGCGTAATTTTATATGGGATTGCCTCGATATCATCATTTATGTTCTGTGAATCAAAAGCGACTTTTGCAACTTCTGTAAACACTTTCTGTCTCAGTGTCTTAATCGGGGTTTCTATTCCTCTCATTCTTGTCCTCCTTGGCGTAATTGATACAAATTCTCATAATCAATGGTAGAATATCATAGTTTCCAAATATTTTCAAGATACTTCCGATACTTCTCTTGTTCTTCTTTTGGTTCCACGATCGAAACACCCTTTCCAATCCCCGCAAGCCAGCCATAAAACTGCTTGCTGACACTGATTTCTACGAATGTCCGAAACTGTGTCTCGGACTCTTTTAAAACAGGAATTTCCTTTCCAAAACGGTCAATTGCAACGCCAATCAGCGAATTATCAAAAACAAGCTGAAGCCTTTTTTTCTCCCCGGCAAACATTCCAAACGTTTTTTTTGAAAAATCCGTGACATCCAGTTTTTGATATGCTGTTTCCCCTTCTCTTTTTCCCTCTTCTCTCTTTAACTGTCGAAGTTTATCTACACGGAAATATTTAATCATCTCTGCTTTGTGGTCATACGCCAGCAGATAATAATTTTCGTCTTCCCACATAAGCATCCACGGAGAAACAAGATAGCGTTCGCCACCGTGCCGCGGCACAAGTTCCTTGTTCTGATTCCATTCGCAGTAAACAAAAGTAACCGGTTGATTTTCGTGCATTGCCTGATGAATGTCATCAATCAGATAAAGGGAAGACAAATTTTCTGTTTTCACACGGTCATTGACACAAACTTGACGCTGTAACCGATTTGCCTCATGGCGGCTCGTGAAATGTTCCAACTTCTCAATCAAATTTCTGCTTTGTTTTTGCGTAATAAATTTGGACGCCTGCACAGCATCAACTAAAAGTTTTAACTCCGCCAATTCAAACTCACGGCTTCCCAGATAGTAACCCGCCGGGTTTTTCTGACATACAACATCGTACCCGAGTATCTGCAAAGCTTCCATGTCCGAATAAACACTTTTTCTTTCCGCATGAATACCATTCTGCTTTAAATACGAGATGATTTGCGGCATCGTTACCGGATGTTTTTCGTCACTCTCACTTCGCAGCAGTTCCAAAATATAAAATAATTTGTATTTCTGGTTTGGCGCTTTCGGCATCAGGATTCCTCCTCCCTTGATTCCATTACAATCTGGTCTCGCCCATGCTCTTTTCCATAATAAAGAAGTTCGTCCGCACGGTTAATCGCTTCTTCCATTTTCTCTTCTTCACAGTAAGTTACAATACCAATCGTCAGAGAAATTGAGAATTCCATACCGTTATGTGAAAACTTTTTCGATTTCACATCATCCAAAAATCCCTGCAAAACTTTTCTCGTCTCATTTACTGTTCCATCAAAACCAATCAAAAATTCTTCGCCACCCCAGCGTGCGGAAAAACCATCTTCACCAACTGCTTTCCGTAGTGCTCCGGCAACATATTTTAGAACTTCGTCACCTTTTTCATGACCATAACTGTCATTGACACTCTTAAAAAAATCGATATCCGCAATCGCAAGTGAAAAACAATCGTTTTCTCTACGGTAATCCATCTGAATCTGCGCCGCACGCCGGTTCAGAAGTTTTGTCAATGGATCACGTGACACCATTTCTTCCAATGAATCACTGACCGCCACTGCATATTCGCCCATTTGCGCCAGTTCGTCGCCTCTCTTTAAAACATTTTCCGGCATTTCATGATGAAATTCTCCATGCGACACTCTGCCAAGAAATCTCTTAATTGCCTGAATCGCCTCCACCATTTTCTGTGCCGACAGATTGCAGATAAATCCGGCAAGAATTATGATAAACAGGCAGATAATCACATTCCCCTGCGTCATAAATCTCATGGAAGTATTCACAGACTCCGCCGACTCTCCGGCAAAACTAACACCTACAACTTCATTCTCATCATTGCGAATTGGCACATAGTAACCAAAGTATCTGACTCCCATAACGTCAACATTCTGGGAAAAATATTCTTCCCCGTCTTCAATCACTTGTGAAGCAACTTCTTTATCTAAGTGAGAGCCAACCAAACGATTTCCTTTTTTATCAACCAGTGTTGTAAGACATCTCTCATCACCAACAAATACAGTAACATCCGCACCGGTATCATTTTTAATATCGTCTAAAACGCGGTAATCCGATGTAATTTCTGTTTCCCCCTTATAAACCCTATCGTCTTTCTGTGAAAAATCTCCCGCATCCAACACATTATAAATACTAATCAGATTATGAGCGATACCGGACAAACTCTTTTCAATCTCAAATACCATACCTTCATGAACCGAATTCTGACTGTAAAATGTCATGACAACTCCTAAAATTGCAATCGGAATTACTGACATTCGCATGATGGTAAAAATTAGACTTTTCCTTTTTTTTCGCGCCATATCCGACCCCCCCTCATTTCCATTGTATACGTTTACTCTTCGTCCTCTTCCGGCAAAGCCATTTTCTGCTCTACCATAACTTTTTCATCCAAGCAGTTAAAAATTCCATCTACAATTGCTTCGTCCGGTTTCTTCGTTATTACACTAACAACCGGGACAACAATCAAACCAGCAATCATTGCTAATGCTCCGGCGTTAATCGGTGATGCAATATAATTGATAAACATGTTAGAAACCGTAATTCCAACTCCGGCAATAAAACTTGCCCAGACAGCCGCTTTTGTCACGCGCTTCCAGTACAGTCCATACAAAAATGGTGCTAAAAACGCTCCTGCCAGAGCACCCCAGCTGATTCCCATAAGCTGTGCAATAAATGCCGGCGGATCAAGTGCAATCACAACGGAAATGATGATAAAGAACGCAAGCAGTATTCTCATCCAGATTAACTGCTTTTTCTCACTCATATCTTTTACAAACAATGGTTTGATAAAATCAAGTGTGAGTGTGGAACTTGACGTCAGCACAAGGCTCGACAAAGTCGACATGGATGCAGACAAAACAAGCACAATGACAATTCCAATCAGAATGTCAGGCAGGCTTGAAAGCATCGTCGGTATAATAGTATCATATGCCACACTGCCATCGGCTGCTTCTGTCACACCGGAAATCTGGCTGAATCCACCAAGGAAATAGCAGCCGCCGGAAACAACTACGGCAAACAACGTCGAAATAATAGTTCCTGTATGTACTGCTTTTTCATCTTTAATGGCATAAAATTTCTGAATCATCTGTGGAAGGCCCCACGTACCCAATGAAGTTAAAATCACAACCCCAAGCAGATTCAATGGGTCTGGTCCAAAGAAAGATGCATAAGCTCCCGGCATTACGTCACTTGGCACATGCGCAAGTTCCTTCACTGCAGCCAAAAATCCGCCATGACCGGAAAGCACTGCCGCAATGACTGCCACAATACCAAATAACATAATAATTCCCTGAATCAAGTCATTCAGTGCAGTCGCCATATAACCGCCCACAATAACATACACCGGTCAGCACCGCCATCACGACTACACAGATGCGGAAGTCAATATCAAATGCCATACCAAACAAATAGGAAAGACCATTATACACCGATGCGGTATACGGAATGAGGAAAATAAAGGCAATCATCGACGCTGCAATGCGAAGCGATTTACTGCCATAACGTTTTCCAAAGAAATCCGGCATGGTCATGGATTTCAAATGCTTTGTCATAATTCTTGTACGTCGTCCCAATACAACCCATGCAAGCAGAGAACCAAGCACTGCATTGCCAATTCCAATCCAAGTGGAAGCAAGTCCGTATTTGTAACCGAACTGTCCTGCATATCCGACAAATACAACCGCTGAAAAATAAGACGTTCCATATGCAAATGCGGTCAGCCACGGACCAACCGAACGTCCTCCCAACACAAAACCATTCACATCTGTCGCATGCTTTCTGGAATAAAATCCAATCCCAAGCATCACGGCAAAAAATACCAGTAACAAAATTACCTTAATAACCATAATAAACTCTCTCCTTCGTATGTTATTGCAACTACCCTATTATTCACTATTTTACCATAATTTCGGAGGGGTTTCCATAGTGAGTTTTTTGGTTTCCGTAATTGCGTAGAAAAGCTTTGCGTCTCGTGGGCGCTCTCGCTAATTGAGCTGCGTAGCAGCAGGGGTGCTGAAACTACCAGCACCTCCTGCTGACGCGCTCAAACCCACGAGTCACAAAACTTTTCTACGCAATTACTGGAATCCAAATAAACCGACAAAAACAGTTGTCCCCACATTTCTGCGCTTATTTGGGGTTATTTTCATACTTTTTCTCTTTTTCACCACTCCTCAGCCAGCCTGCATCCTCCTTCTCACCAGCCTCCTCTTCCCCAAAAAGCAAAAAATAAAAAGAAATCCCCCGAAAAGCTATATTTGCAACGCAAATATCCTGCTTTTTAGGGGATTCTTTTTATTTTTCAGCTAACTGCAATCGAATCAACGATTTTCGCAAAGCCAAATCTGCTCGTGCCATGTTAATATTTTCATCCGCGCTTTTTAAGCGGCGCTCGGCTCTCGCCTTCGCCTCTGCCGCACGATTGATGTCAATTTCTTCCGGCCACTCGCAGGACTGAGCAAGAATTGTAACTTTATCGGGTGTAATTTCCATAAAGCCTTCCAGCACTGCTGCCTCTTTGAGCACGCCCCCCGGCTCGGTAATCGTCATTACACCCGGCGCAACAATCGTCGTAAGCGGAATGTGATCCGCATAGATTCCGATGTCACCTTCCGTCGTCGTAAGTTCCACCATCTCAGCATCTCCGGTATAGAAAATGCGCTCCGGCGAAATCACTTCAAGACGAAATGTTTTACGTTCTGCCATGTTGTAACCACTTCCTTTCCTATCCGCCCGAAATTACTGGCGGCTCTCTTTGTATCGTGCTACAACATCATCAATACTTCCGGCATTTAAGAAATAACCTTCCGGAATCTCATCATGTTTACCATCCAGAATTTCTTTGAAGCCCTGAATCGTATCAGACAACTGAACATATTTACCGGGAAGACCGGTAAACTGTTCTGCGACGTTAAATGGCTGCGACAGGAATCGCTGCACTTTACGCGCACGGTTGACAAGCATTTTCTCATCTTCCGACAACTCGTCCATACCAAGAATGGCAATAATATCCTGTAACTCTTTGTAACGCTGCAAAATCTCCTGAACACCACGGGCAACCTGATAATGTTCTTCACCCAGCACACGAGGGTCCAGCATACGGGATGTTGAAGCCAGCGGGTCTACTGCCGGGTAAATACCAAGTTCTGCAATCGAACGCTCCAATACGGTTGTCGCATCCAAGTGGGCAAAAGTCGTCGCTGGAGCCGGGTCTGTCAAGTCATCGGCCGGTACATAAACCGCCTGAACGGATGTAATCGAACCGCTCTTTGTCGAAGTGATTCGCTCCTGCAAAGCACCCATCTCTGTCTGCAGTGTCGGCTGG
>OLOX01003192.1_pt1 | contig 12691 bp, 10 predicted proteins | sample 1672091 | NCBI WGS metagenome assembly OLOX01 (sample SAMEA3136644, study PRJEB25190) | human gut metagenome | reverse complement strand
AGAACGTTACGACCTTAGTTCCGGAGGGGATGTTGTCGTAAATCCATTTCGCATTGTCGATTTGCAGGCGCACGCAGCCGTGCGACAAGTTCATGCCAAGCCTTCCGTCCATGATGCTGAACGTGTTCTGGTAGTACGTTACCGAATGGAAGAGGTAGTTGCCGCAGGACTGCGTGCAGTAGTAGCAGCTAAAGCCGGAGCCGAATACGTACCCTTTGGCGCCGACGGTGTATTGGCCAAGGACGGTGGGCGTATCCCATGCGCCCGTAGTACAGGTCCAGTTCTTCTGCAGCTTCCAGTTTCCTTTGCTGCCCCAATAGATGCAGACCTGGTTTCTGGTTGTGTCGCACAGAATCAGCCAATTCGTGTTGCTGGAGTAACCTTGCGCCTTGCGATACATCGGATCGGCGTTCGGCTCCCACGCTCCGCTGCTGTTGAGGTAATAGTAAGCGCCTCCAACGTAGACCCATCCGGTAGCCATGGCTCCGCTTCCGTGCAGGTAATACCATGTGCCGCCATCCTTAAGCCATCCGGTGTGCATGGCTCCCGATTGCTTGTCGAGGTAGTACCACGTACCGCTTACCTTCTGCCAGCCTGTCCGCATGGCTCCGTTGTTTTCAAGGAGGTACCAGGCGCCGCCCGTGTAAACCCAGCCGGTTTGCATGGCGCCCTGGTTGTTGAAGTAGTGCCACGTGTCTTTGGTTTTCAGCCAGCCGGTTGCCGCTTTCCCGCTATCGGGCGTTGCGTAGAACTGACGTCCGTCGATTTTCGTCCACCCGCTTAAAGGAGTGCCCTTTTCGTTGGTGAGCACAATCGATTTGTTCTTGATGATGGTGTTTGCGGTAAGGGCTCCGCTTGCCGAGGCGCACCTTGCTTTCTCGGTTTTCGCGTTGATGACGACCCACTTATTCGCGTTCATGGCCCCATCGGAGTTGAATTGATAGTCTTTCCCTGCGATGGACTTGGTGCCCGTGACCGTAGGATGACGTGCGTCTTTGGGGTCGAGGTAATACCAGATTGACTTGTAGTAGATCCATCCGCTTTGCATGGCGCCGCTTCCGCCAGCCCAGTGCCAGAGGCCCTTTTCGTCGAGCACCCATGCGTTAGATTGCATGATTCCGGATTTGGCGCAGTGATACCACGTTCCGTTATCGTTGACCCAGCTAGTTGCCATGCCTGAGTTTTCGTCGATCCAGTACCAGCCGTTATCCCACAGCCAGCCCGTATGCAGGCTGCCAGACCCGTTCAGATAGAACCAGGCTCCGCGCCATTGCCAGCCGGTGAGCATTTTTCCCGAGCCGTTCATAAGGTACCAGTTTCCGCCGACCTTTTCCCAGCCAGTTGCCATTGCGCCCGTCTTCTTGTCGAGCCAATACCAACCGTTGCTCCATTTCCAGCCCGTGGACAGCTTCCCGTTGGGGGCCACCCAATACCAATGGCCCTCGCTGCGAACCCAGCCGTTGTTTCCCGTGATCATGGCGCCGGACGAGTTCGAGTGCCAAAGCGAGCCGTCGGACGTGGCGTAGGTGCCCGTTTGCATGACGCCTGCAGCATCGAAGTGATACCACGAGCCATTGACGTAGCGCCAGCAGTTTTCGGATGCGTACGGGCTGTTGTTGAACCAATACCAGGAACCGTTGACGAGCGCCCACCCGTACGTTTTGCACGGTTTGCCGTCTTTCGTGTAGGTGAGGTGGGGCGAGGTTTTGCTTTGGAGATAGTCGTAGACAGGTTGAGCGGGAGCCTTGCTGGCGTTGCTTGAGCTGCCGGTGTTGACGTTTTGGCGGTTGTTCGTGCTTTGCGCCTGCTCGCTTGCCGTGTTTGCGCCGTTGCTGGTTGCGGCACTTGAGGCGCTTGCGGAAGCTGCGGCGTCCGCAGCTTCCGTGCCGTTCTTTGCTGAAGCGTCCGGAGTACTGGTGGTGTTGGCGGAAGCGTTGCTTTCGGCGTCTTGCGGCAAAGCTTCCGCTTGAGGCGTTTGCTGTTTGGCAGGCTCGTTCGCCGGTAGCTCGTTTGCCCACGCAAGGCCGGCATTGGCCCCGGCAAGTAGCAGCGCTAATGCTGCTGTTACCAGCAATGGCGCTGGTGCGTGCGGATGACGTTCGCCGATTCTCCTTGTCATAGCCCCTCTCTTTTACGCAAAACGGTTTCCATATAAAATAATTGGGTAATATCGTTACCGTTATTAGCATAAAAAGGAGCGAAGGGACTCATGACAAAGTGCTTTAGGATGCCAATAGCTCTGGCGATTGGTCTTGCGACGCTGGTTCTTTCCAGTTGCCCTTTGGTGTCGGCGCACGCCGAGGATATTGACTTCGATGTCGGCCCCATCATTAATAATGCATACGAATCGGAACCTGAATTCGATGCGGCGTCCGGCAAAGCTGCATCAAGTTGGCGATTCTCCGATGGCTATTACGTCGGAGATGCTGGGAACGAAGACGGGATAGCTTTGTATGCTTCCAGCAGGAACACCTGGTGGAAAAGCGGCGGGACGTACTGTGGCAGCAACGGCACCACTGTTTGGGGCGCTAAAGGCTTTGGCGTTGATGTTTCCACGCACCAAGGGCCTATCGATTGGTCGAAAGTTAAAAGCTCTGGCGTAACGTTCGCCATCATTCGGTGCGGCTATGGCTCTGATTACGCCAAGCAGGACGACAACCAATTTCTTGCGAATGTTCGCGGATGCCAGAAGTACGGCATTCCATTTGGCGTCTACTTGTATTCGTATGCTGAAAACACCAGCATGGCACGCAGCGAAGCCTCGCATGTGCTGCGGCTTCTTGACGCGGCCGGTTTGAGCCCGGTTGATTTGTCGTATCCCGTGTACTACGACCTGGAAGAAGGCGGGAGCAGTCCGAACATTAGCAATAATCAGCTGCTTTCAAATACCAAAGCGTTCTGCTCGGCTATTTCCGCAGCGGGTTTCACTCCGGGCGTTTACGCGAATACGAACTGGTGGACGCACTATCTGACAAGCTCCGAGTATGACAAGTGGCCGCGTTGGGTGGCCCAGTATAACTGGCAGTGCACGTACGGAAAGCACTACGATGTTTGGCAGGCTGACGAACAAAGCTCGGTTTCCGGAATCACCGAAGATGTTGACGTGAATTTCGACTTTACAGGTCCTCTTGTTCACGGGGACCAGTGGGTGTATTCGAACGGTTCTTGGTGGTACCGCTACAAAGACGGCTCCTACCCAAAAAATGGGTGGGCTCAGATTGATGGCGAGTGGTATTACTTCGATAGTTCCGGATGGATGCAGACCGGTTGGGTTCGTTCCGGCGGCAGCTGGTATTACTTGTCAAGTTCTGGCGCCATGACCACGGGATGGCAATACGTCGGCGGCGCCTGGTACTACCTGGAGCCCGGCAGCGGCAAGATGGCCACGGGCCTGAAGAAGGTGGGCGGCGCCACGTACCATCTGGAAAGCTCGGGCGCCATGACCACGGGCTGGGCGCTGGACGGCGGCAAGTGGTACTGGTCGGACTCCTCCGGCGCGCTCGAGACCGGCTGGCTGAGCGCGGGCGGCAGCTGGTACTGGCTGGACAAGTCGACGTTCCAGATGGCCACCGGCTGGCAGCAGGTGGACGGCAAGTGGTACTACCTGGACGGCTCCCGCGGCGGCGCCATGGCGTCTTCGCGATGGATCGGTAACTATTACGTTATGGGCGATGGCGCTATGGCCACGTCTCGATGGGTGGGCGGCTATTACGTCGACGCAAATGGGCTATGGGATCCGACGGCTGTAAGGAAGTAATGGGTATGGGCGCGCATGTGAGAAAGTTGGTATGGACGTTCGCGCTTTCGGCGGCGTTGGCTGTTTGCTGCGTTTCCGCAGCTTATGCGGCTGACGACGCCGGTGCCGTGCCGAAGGACTCGGCCGTTAAGGTTCAGAGTGGGGTTGGCGACGGCTCGGCCGGCTCGGCTGCGGTGCAGGACTCGGTTGCTAGCCGCACGGGGGCTTCTTCGTCTGAAGCCTCTAAGAAACCCCAGCCGGTTCGCTACAAGCAGGGCTGGAACTTGATCGATGGCGATTAGTATTACGCCGTTTCCGAAACCAAATTGAAGACTGGCTGGTTGCGTGTTGGCGGCGCATGGTACTACCTGGAGCCCGTCAGCGGCAAGATGGCCACGGGCCTGAAGAAGGTCGGCGGCGCCACGTACCACCTGGCAAGCTCGGGCGCCATGACCACGGGCTGGGCGCTCGACGGCGGCAAGTGGTACTGGTCCAACTCCTCCGGCGCGCTCGAGACCGGCTGGCTGAGCTCGGGCGGCTCGTGGTACTGGCTCGACAAGTCGATGTTCCAGATGGCCGCCGACTGGCAGCAGGTCGACGGCAAGTGGTACTACCTGCGAAGCAACGGCGCTATGGCAACGGGTTGGTTGAAGGATGGCAACTCCTGGTACTACCTGGACTCCAGCAACGGTGGTCGGATGGTCGCTTCGAAGTGGCAGTATGTGGGCTCTGTTGATTATAAGTTCAACGGTAGCGGCCGCATGGTTGGTGCTTGGGTTAACGTTCCCGCGATGGATCAGTACCCGAATCTTCCCGACGGCTGCGAATCGGTTGCGTTGGCGAATATGCTTCGGTACTTCGGGTTCCCAACTAGCAATACGACGATTTGGAATTCTTATTTGAGCTTCAGCGACTGGAATTTCGTGTCGGCCTATGCGATGGGCGGTTGTATGGCCCCTGCAATTCGCGATGCGGCAAATCGGTATCTCAGCGCTCGAGGCAGTTCTCTGCGCGCCCAGGATGTAACGGGGTCTTCACGTTCCGATATCTATTGGTATTTGCAGTACGGCATACCGGTTCAAGTGTGGGGAACGGTTAACAATGGGGGAGCCGGGTACACTAAGGCTTCCCAGTGGTACGGAGGGCGCTTGTACAATTTCTATACCGGCAGCCATTCGATTGTTGTTCAGGGATACGATGAGGAACGAGGCATTGTGTACGTGGCTGATTCTATTTCCGGTAGTGTCACAAGGTCTGCCAGCAGCTTCTTCAACAACTACTGGACGACAGGAGCTCAAGCGGTTGTGATTCGGTAATTGTGCGTTTAGGACAATTGGATACGGCGCTTTGATGTAAAGGGTGGAAGGCGCTATGCTTGCCACCCTTTTGTGTACGATTCGCATTTTGCTGGTATGGTTTGGGACGAGAGGCGGGGCTGTTGTTGTTCCTGAGGTAAACAACTCGGGAAAGCTGCTCTGATGTTAGCTGGTGCCAGTTCGGTTTGCCTCTGTTGTTGGCCGCTTGTTGTTTGTGGCGCTGGCGGGGTAAGAGATACCGGCGGCTATTTCCCTAGCACGGCGCGTAGGGCTTGGGTTGCTTGGGTGTAGGCATCGTCGAGTTGGGGCAAAAGCTCGGTGGCGGCTTGCTCGTCGTGGGCTTTCAGCAGGTCGTTCATACGCGTGGCCAGCTGGTGCAAGCTGGTCAGCGACAGGTTGCCCGCCACGCCTTTCAGGGCGTGCGATTCGCGCTCGGCCTCGTCGAGGTTGCCTTCGGCGAATGCGGCCTCGATGTTAGCCATGTGCGGGTCGGACAGGAAGAGCTCGGCAAGTTTGAGGTACAGCGCCTCGTTGCCTTCGAAGCGGTCGGTGATATCTTCGTAGTCGATGTTCGCGTTTCGCAAAATCGCAATGTCTTTTTCGTCCATTGTGCCTCCCAGGGTTTCGGACGGGTTCGTTATCGGAAGTATAATCCGGCCTATGGCTAATCGGAATCAACAGTATCATGACCCTTTCGAGCCTGGCGTTTCCTCGCCGGAGTTCCAGCAATACGCCCGCGAGAACTATTCGGCGCATGGCGGCAATCGTGCGCGCTCAGGCACGGCGGGCGGTCAGGCGCCGTATGCCGGCGGCACGGCGCGCATGCCGGGTGCCGGCGGTGGGCGGGGCGCTGCGGGCGATGGCGCTTACGGCGCCGCGAACGGACGCGATGCCAGCGGCGTTCGCGGGGGATATGGTTCCTCGTTTGGCGGAGCTGGTACTAACGGCGGGCGGCAAAACCCCTGGTCGCGCCCTGATGGCGGCACTTCACGCATGCCGGGTGGCTCGGCAGCTGCCGGCGGCGCGGGTCGCGGGGCCGCTAACGCCTACACGCGCCCGGGTCGTCATGCTGCGGCGCAGCCGCGTTCGGGCTGGGCGTCGCCTTCCGACACCGGCGACATGGGGTTTGCCGGCTCGGCGGGCGCCTACACCAGCCCCGCGAAGCGCTTCGCCGGCCTGCTTGTGTGCGTGCTGGTGGCCGTGGCCATCGAGGTGTTCGGCTTCAATTTGGCGTTCTTCACGTCCATGACGTATCCCGAGGTGGGGTCGTACCTGGTCAACGGCGTGGCCTCCGGCAGCGAGGGCACCATTGCGCTTGATGCCTCCAACAACGCCATCGAGCTGACCGGCCTTGACGACACCGTGCGCAGCATCCACTTCGCTCCTGTGCTCAACGACCCGGCGACGGCCGCGAAAGCCACCGATAGCAAGCTGCAGGTGACCATGTACCTTGCCGACGAGGGCAACGCGAACTACTACCAGCTGCCTTCGGTGACGGTGGACCCGGCCGATGCGGCCAGCACGTACATCAGCTTGGACCCGGCGGGGAAGTGCCATTCCGTCTACGTGTCGTTCACGAACCTGGCCGATGTGGGGCCGATCACCGTTACGGGCGTCAGCCTCAACCAGCAGGTGCCGCTTGACATCGACCCGGTGCGTTTCGCGTACATTCTGGCCGTGCTATTGCTGCTGTATGCCGTGCGCCCGCAGTCGATGCTGTTCAGCCGCGTGTTCGACGGGCGCATCACGCGCCACGGGTGGATGGTTGTGGGCCTGGTGGCCGTGCAGGCAGTCATCATATTCGTGCTGGTCATGTCGAACACGCACTTCCTGTCGCTGACGCAAACCGCCAGCACCGAAAACTACTTCCAGTATCAAAAGCTTGCGCAGGCGCTGCTCCAGGGGCACCTGTACCTTGACGACGTGCCCAGCGCGGCATTGCAAGCCATGGACAACCCCTACGACACGGCGGTGCGCGCTGCGGCCGGCGTGCCGTATCTGTGGGACCACGCGTATTTCGAGGGCAAGTACTACGTGTACTTCGGCGTGCTGCCGTGCCTGGTGTTCTATGTGCCGTGGCTTCTGTCCACGGGAACCGGTTTCCCCACGTGGCTGGGCGTGGCCATCTGCGATTGCGCGTATGCGGCCGGCTTGGCGTACTTGCTGACGAACGTGGTGCGGCGGTGGTTCCCGCGCACGTCGCTGGGGCTGTTCGCCGTGCTGGACATCATGCTGTTCGTGGCGGGCGGCGGGCTGATTTTGGCGCGCACGCCCAGCATGTACTTCTTGCCCGAGGCCATGGGGTTGGCGCTGGTCAGCTGGGGTCTGGGGCTGTGGATCAGCGGCACGTCGCGCGGGTATATCGAGCGCGGCCGCGTGGTTGCCGGCGCGGCGCTTATCGCGCTGACGCTGGCGGCGCGCCCGCAGATGGTGTTGGCCGCCGTGTTCGGCCTGGTGCTGTTCTGGCCGTTTCTGCGCGACGCGCGCGGCAACGCCCAGGCGCGCCGTGCGTGCTTACACGAGTTCCGCGCGGCGCTTGTGCCGTTTGCGGTGGTGGCGCTGGTTGTGATGGCGTACAACTTCCTGCGCTTCGGCAGCCCGCTGGATTTCGGCGCGAACTACAACCTCACCACGAACGACATGACGCACCGCGGGTTCCACGCCGACCGCATCCCGTTCGGCCTGTACGCGTACCTGCTGCAGCCGCCGGCGCTGGGCAGCCAGTTCCCGTTTTTGCACCAGACGTACATGGACCCGTCGTACCAAGGCGTCACCATCTACGAGCCCATGTTCGGCGGCTACTTCTTCCTGTATCCCATGACGCTGGTGCTGCTGGCCCTGCCGCGCGTGCGCCACGCGCTGAAGGCGAAGGGGCTGCTGCCGCTGTGGGCGTGCCTGGTGGTTGTGGCCGTGGCGCTGTGCGTGTTCGACCTGCAGGGCGCGGGCATCCTTATGCGCTACATCTGCGATTTCGGGCTGTACTTCGCGCTGGCCGCGGCGCTGGTGTTCCTGGAGCTGTTGCAGGTGCGCTCGACTGAGCCGCTGTCGAAGGGCTGGACCACGCAGCTGGGCGCGCACGGCGTGGCGCCCGTGGGGCAGGTAGGCGCGCACGCCATGGCGAACGCCAGCGCCGCCGGCGAGACGGTGTCGGTGTACCGCATCGCGCTGTATTTCCTGTTCGGATCGCTCGTGGTAATGATCACAGCAAACGCCCTGCTCTGGAACGCCTTCGGCATGTATTAGGGCGTTCTAGCTGCCGTTCAGCACTAAACGCGCATAGTCTTGGCTTTGATGGAAGATATGGGCAACCGTGAGGGTGTCTTCTTCTTTGAAAAACAGCACGATGTAGTTTTTCACGAATGCGGTGCGGTAGCCAAGCTTCGCGAGCACTTCGAATCTGGATGGTGCGTGTTCCACAATGCCGTCGCGCAGCTCGTCGAGCATGGCTTCCCAATTGTCAAGAAACGATTGCGCCGTGTGCGGCCCGAACACCATCAAGTAGGAGACGATTTCGTCAAGTTCGATCAGCGCGCTTGGCTGGATGCGGACGTTATAGGCCATATTTCTCCCGTAATGCCGTGGTTGCCTCATACGCGTCTGTGGATAGTCCTTCTGACCTTTCCTGTTCGGCAACAACGATTCTTTCAAGCAAACGAGCGCGTGCGTCTGCTTGCTCAAGCCGTTCGTAGTCCGCGCTTCGCACGCAGACGAATCGGTCGTATCCGTTTTTCGTCACCGTTACGGGTGAAGGACTGGTCTCAACCAGCTGATCGAATGCCGCAGTGTCGCGAAGATCTTTTATGGGAACGCATGTTGGCATGCTCGCTCCTTTCGTTGCATGATTGTGGGCACTATTATGCAATCGTTGCGCGTTTAATCGCAAGGGTCGATGGCGATGCGCATATTGAAGCGCCGCAACTTTCCGGCACATTTCGCGTTTTTGTGTTCCCTAAACCTTGACATGGGGCAACCTTAAAGTGGTGAAATAAGCGCAGCAGAAACGCATCAAAGGGGAACGCATGAAAATCGCCGAAGTGAGCAAGCAGTACGACATCTCCGCCGACACGTTGCGCTACTACGAGCGCATCGGCCTTATGCGGCACGTGCGCCGCACCGAAAGCGGCATCCGCGACTACACCGAGCAAGACTGCGCGCGCATCCAATTCATCAAGTGCATGCGCGGCGCGGGCATGTCCATCGAGTCGCTCATCGAGTACATGGGGCTTATCGAGGAAGGCGACAGCACCATCAAGCAGCGCATCAGCTTGCTTGAGGAGCAGCGCGACCTTATGCGCACGCGCGTTGCGGAAATGCAAGCCGGCGTTGACCGCCTTGACTACAAAATCGCCAACTACGAGAAGGTCATGAAGGAGACCGAGGCGAAGCTGCAATAAGCGCGGCCTCGTGGCGTTGCGCGCAGGTTTTTGCGATGGCTGGTTTGCAAGCAATTCGCTACCGTTGATCTTGCAAGGAGTTCGACAATGAGTGGCCTCCCGCTTCCTGGATGGAGAAACGGGAGGCCACTTTCCTTTCTGGCGAATGCTGCAGGGGCCAAGGCCGTCTTGTGGCGAGGCTGACCCTGTCGTCAGCGTGTGGTTTCGACTTCATGCGTTTGCGAGGGCATAGGGCGGGTTTTGGGGCGTGGGCGCCTTCAAAACCCGATCCGGAAAAAATTTTAAAAAAGGGGCTTGCGCGGAAAATTGAAATGTCTATAATATTTTCTTGCGCCACGAAAGAAGAAAGCGCACCGAAATTCCTCGGTAGCTCAACGGCAGAGCATCCGGCTGTTAACCGGAGGGTTGTAGGTTCGAATCCTACAGGAGGCGCCAGAGATATTGCCGTCACCAACCGTGGCGGCATTCTTTGAATATGGGCCTTTAGCTCAGTTGGTTAGAGCAACCGGCTCATAACCGGTCGGTCCCGGGTTCAAGTCCCTGAGGGTCCACTGCCAACCAATTTGTCAGATGTCCATAGCGAAAAAAGTTAAAAAGTTGTTGACAAACGGCTAAAGATGTGGTAACATACTACATGTTGTTGATAAAGTTAACGACACAAGTTAGGCCCGGTGGCTCAGTTGGTTAGAGCGCCGCCCTGTCACGGCGGAGGTCAAGGGTTCGAACCCCTTTCGGGTCGTTTGCTGAATAACTTTCAGCTACAATTAAATATTTGGGGTCTTAGCTCAGCTGGGAGAGCATCTGCCTTACAAGCAGAGGGTCATAGGTTCGAGCCCTATAGGCCCCATATGTACGCGTAGCTCAGCTGGATAGAGCGTCTGACTACGGATCAGAAGGCCGGGAGTTCGAATCTTCTCGCGTACATTATTGATAAGCGGTTTCTGCGAAAGCAGGAGCCGCTTTTGTAATATACCTAGTGATAAGGTTTTAGCTTTGAAAAACCGAGATATCAGTTTACTTATCTTTGTATTGATGATATAATAAAAAGACAAATATTATTTTTTTGAAAACGGAGGAAGTTTCAATGAGAATTTATTGTACCAAGGACTATAAGGAAATGAGCCGCAAGGCTGCAAATCTGATTTCTGCCCAGGTAATTATCAAGCCAGACTGTGTATTAGGTCTGGCAACCGGTTCAACACCAATCGGAATTTATGATCAGCTGGTAGAGTGGTATCATAAGAATGATATCGATTTTTCCGAGGTAACAACTGTTAATCTTGATGAGTATCGCGGACTGACAAAAGAGAACGACCAGAGCTACTATTACTTTATGCATACTCATTTATTTGATCGTGTGAATATTCGCCCGGATCACTCCTTTATTCCGGACGGAACTTGTGAGGACAGCGAGTTTGAGTGCCGTCGCTATGAAAATCAGATTCGTTCTCTTGGGGGAATCGATATGCAGCTTCTTGGACTTGGACGTAATGGACATATCGGATTTAATGAGCCATCTGACAGCTTTGCACAGGTAACACATTGCGTAGATCTGACACAGAGTACAATCGATGCCAACAAGCGTTTCTTCGCGTCAGAGGCAGATGTACCGCGTCAGGCATACACAATGGGTATCGGAACTATTCTTCAGGCAAAGAAGATCCTTCTTGTAGCAAGTGGTGAGGATAAGGCAGAAGCAGTTAAGAACACATTATTTGGACCAATTACACCATATGTTCCGGCATCTATTCTTCAGATTCATCCGGACGTTACAATCGTTGCAGATGAGGCAGCATTGTCTCTTTGCAAGCTGTAAGCAAAAGAAAGGCAAACAGTATGAAAATTTTAAATGCAAAGATCTGCAGCAATGGTCAGATTTTTGATGGAGAGGTTACAGTAGACGGCGAGCGCATTGCGTCTGTTACGCCTAAAGAAACGTCGTCAAGCTCAGATGAAACCATCATTGATGCAAAAGGTATGTATGTGATTCCAGGCCTTCTCGATGTTCATTTCCATGGCTGTGTGGGATATGATACCTGTGATGCCTCAAAGGAAGCTTTTGATAAAATAGCGGAATACGAGGGCAGTGAAGGTGTTCTTGCGATCTGTCCTGCGACGATGACATATCCAGAGGATAAGCTTTCTGAGATTATGGACATTGCAGCAGATTATGAAAGTCCTGTGGGCGCAGATTTTGTTGGTCTTCATTTAGAAGGACCATTTATCAATCCTAACCGTGTTGGTGCACAGAACTCTGACTATGTACAAAAGCCAGATGCAGATATGCTTCTTCGTCTGCAGGAGCGTGCAAAGGGACGTATTCGAATCTGTGATGTTGCACCAGAGACAGAGAATGCAATTGACTTTGTAGAAAAAATCAAAGATCATGTGGCATCCGTATCTATTGCACACACTTGTACTGACTACGATACAGCAATGCAGGCATTTGAGCATGGTGCCAATCATCTGACACATGGTTTTAATGCAATGCCAGGCATTCATCATCGTAAGCCAGGTCCGCTTTCAGCAGCAGCAGATGCTGAAGCTGACGTAGAGCTGATCTGCGATAATGTTCATATTCATCCGTCAGTAGTACGTCTTGCGTTTAAACTGTTTACAGATGAGCATGTTATTTTAATCAGTGATACTATGAGAGCCTGCGGTATTGAGGATGGCTGCTACGATTTAGGTGGTCAGCAGGTAGAGGTAAAGGGAAATCTTGCCACACTTGCATCTGATTCAGCTACAATCGCAGGAAGCGTTACTAATTTGATGAATTGTCTTCGTTGCGCAGTTAAGACAATGAAAATTCCATTTGCGAGTGCAGTAAAAGCTGCTACTCACAATCCGGCAAGAAGCATCGGTGTATTAGATGATTACGGCGATGTAGAAGCAGGAAAGTATGCAAATTTGCTTATTCTTGATGAAGAGCTTAATATTGTTCACATGATTAAGCGCGGAAAACTAGTGCGCTAATCAAAATAATTATAATTAAAAAACGGACTGGCTGCAGATTATTTATCTGTTAGCCAGTCCATTTTATTTATTTGTCTTCTTCCGCTAGCTCATCAGTCAAACGGCAGATTTCATCAATCATGTCGCCAATTGTCTCAATAGTATCAAGAAGAGGTGCATCTGTTGTGATATCTACCTTTGCAAGTGCGGCAAGCTCAACAGGGGTCAAGGTGCTTCCAGCTGCAAGTACTTTCTTCCAGTCATCCACAGCAGTTTGACCTTCCTTTTCA
>OLOX01003189.1_pt1 | contig 12703 bp, 10 predicted proteins | sample 1672091 | NCBI WGS metagenome assembly OLOX01 (sample SAMEA3136644, study PRJEB25190) | human gut metagenome | reverse complement strand
AGCGAAACGGAAGAACGTCACACATAAATAAAAATAAAAGAAACCCACAAGGAGAAAAACATGAGAAAAATAGCAATCTACGGTAAAGGCGGCATCGGCAAATCCACCACCACCTCTAATTTATCCGCAGCCCTCGCATTAAAAGGCTACAAAGTAATGCAAGTAGGCTGCGACCCCAAAAGCGACAGCACCAAAAACCTCATGGAAGGCAAACGCATCCCCACAGTATTAGAACAGCTGAAAGCCAAAGGCGAAGCCTTGAAATTAGAGGACATTGTCTTTGAAGGCTTCGGCGGCGTTCTGTGCGTAGAAGCCGGCGGCCCCACCCCCGGCATCGGCTGTGCAGGCCGCGGCATCATCTCCGCCTTCGAAAAGCTGGCTGAGCTGGAAGCCTTTGAAACCTACAAGCCTGACATCGTCATCTACGACGTATTAGGCGACGTAGTCTGCGGTGGCTTTGCCATGCCCATCCGCGGAGGCTACGCACGCGAGGTATTCATCGTATCCTCCGGCGAAATGATGGCCCTCTACGCGGCAAGCAACATCGCCCAGGCCATCAAAAACTTTGGCCGTCGCGGTTATGCACGCTTGAAAGGCATCATTCTTAACGCCAAAAACATTGAGAATGAGCAGGAGCTGGTAGCTAAAGCTGCTGCAGAAATCGGCACCGAGGTTGTGCAGTACGTACCGCGCAGCGGCGATATCCAAATCGCCGAAAATCAGGGCGGTACCGTCAGCGAATTTGTCAAGGATTCCCCAATGGTACAGGTATACAACGAATTAGCCGAGCGTGTGCTGGCTATGAGTGAGGACGAAGAAGAATAGGAGGCAGTACATGGACTTAAAGGAAGATGCAATGTGGAAGATGGCCGAAAAAATGGGCATGCCCAAAAGCGCCATCGAAGCCATCAAGGCTAAGCAGAAAAACGGCGATAAAAGCGCTATGCCCGACATGGGCAAGATGAAGAGCATGATGCAGGCAATGAAGGGCGAAAAAAAGGATGAAATGCGCAAAATGGCTGAGAAAATGGGTATGCCGCCGCAGGCTGCAGACATGGACGGAAACGAAATCTTAGGCCGCCTGAACCGCTTGAGCAAGGTGCAGACAATCAAGGATGTGCCCCAGCTCACAACAGCGCTGTTCCCCGGCACCCACTGTCCGCTGATGGGCGCGGCGATGGTGGCAGGCGGTATCAACGATTGCCTGCTGGTAATAGTAGGCACGGACGAATGCAGCTATTACACCAAAAGCCTCACCATCAACGAGCGCTACGGCGGTATTGCGGGACGCTGCGTTTCCGTTGTACTCGACAGCCATGATGTAACCTTCGGCAGCACCGAAAGCATGCACAAGGCCTTCAAAGAAATAGTGGCGGAATATCAGCCGAAATGCGTGATGCTCGTCACCACCTGCGTAATTGAGGTAATCGGCGATGATTACGACGCCATTGCCGCAGAGCTGACGAAGCAGTACAGTATTCCGGTAATGGCGGTGCACACCGAGCACTTTAAGTGCGAGGATCACTTCCCCGGTCTGGAGCGCGCCATCACTGCCTGCGCCACCATGATGCAAAAGCAGGAATGTGACGGCAGTGTCAACGTTCTGGGACAGCGCATGGGCAACTTTGCCGACACGGAGCTGCACGCATTTTTGCAGGCAGCAGGCGTCAAGTTGGGCGTACAGCTGCCCAGCGGCTGCACTGCCGAGGAAATCCGCCGTGCTCCCGCAGCGAAGGTGAACATTGTCGTGCATGATATCGCGCTGCCGTTGGCGCAGGCTATGCAGGAGCAGTACGGCATTCCTTACGTTTACTTCAACCGCTTCGCAGCGCCGGAAAAAATCCTGCAGACCTATCAGCATCTGTTTAATTATCTGGAGCTGCCGATGCCTGCGGAGATTGGCGCTAAGTTTGAGGAATGCAAGGAAATGGAGCAGCAGGTGCTGCCTGACGTAAAGGGTGTGCCCTATATCTACGGCAATACGCAGTATGACTGCTTTGAGCTCAACAGCTATCTGTGCAGCTTGGGCCTGGTAACGCAGCTGATTCAGAGCAATAAGCTGAGTGAGGCTAATTTTGCGGATATCGAAAGTATTCTGGCGCAAACCGACCCGTACATCTGCAAGGCGGCAAATATCGCACCGCTGCAATACGTTTACGACGTACTGCATCCGTGGTTCTACATGGGCCATGAGTTCGGTGAACGCCTGCGCCGCAAGGGCATTGCCCTGCTGCACAGCGACCCGGCAGGCAAAATGCTGGGCTTTGAATGCAGCAGCTTCATGCTGCAGGCAGTGGCGAAGGCTGTAGCCGACGCAAAGAAATTCAGAGAGGAGGCCGGCCTGTGAGCTTAGTAAGATTTTTACCGACACCGTCGGACAGAATGGGAATTATCTGGAGCCTTCTGGCCGTACAGGGAGCTATCGTGCTGGAGTACGGACCCGCCGGCACCACGCATTACAGCATGGGCTTATACGGAGGCTTGGGCCTGCGCTTTCAAAACCGCCTCTTCACCACGCATATGAGCGAGGATGATGTTGTCATGGGCGACGTAACACGCTTAGAGGAAGCAATTATCGAACTGGATAAAAGCTATGCGCCGAAGGTTATCTTCGTCGTAGCCTCTTCCGTAACTGCCGTCATCGGCACCGACATCAAGGGCGTGTGCCGTTATATGCAAAACGAGGTCAAGGCTAAGCTTGTGGCCTTCGAGCAGGGCGGCTTCCGCGGTGATTACAGCGTCGGTCTGGCCGAAACCTACAAACTGCTCGTGCGCAACCTGCCACAGAAGGATGCAGCGCAGGAGGCAGGCGTGTACAACATTATCGGCGCCTCTGCGTGGCGCTACCGCATGGCAAGCGACATCTGGGAGGTAAAAAGCCTGCTGGATGAAGCGCTGGACCTGCGCTGCAATGCCTGCCTTTGCTGCGACACCAGCGTAGACGAGCTGCAGGCTATGGGCAAGGCACAGGTAAATATTGTGCTGGGCAACGAAGGCCTTGCCGCTGCCAAATATCTTGAAGAAAAGTTCGGTACGCCATATGTTTATGCCGTTCCCTACGGCTACAGCGGCACCGTAAGCTTTTTGGAGCAGGTAGGCGCAGCAGTTGGTAAGGCTCCTGAGCCCGTGGTGCTGATGCGCATCAAAATGAAGGAAAAGGGCATGTCCATGCTCAGTATGTTTGGTATGATGGGCGGCAGCAAGCCAAGGCAGGCCGCTGTTAAGGGCGATTATGACCTGGTGCAGGGTGTGGGTGCTTTTCTGGAACAGGCAGGCATCAGCGTGACGCACAAAATGTGCGCGCACAGCCTGAAGGCCATTACCGAACCTGCGGCAGATGTAGAAGCCTACACCGAGGAGGGCGAATGGCTGCAGGAAATCCGTGAGCTGCGCAACACGCTGCTTTTTGCGGATGATGTGGCGCTCACGCAGGCAGATGCAAGCAACATGAAGGTGCTCACCAGCGCGCCGTTTATGAATGGCGTAGTGGCAACACACCTGCCGTTTATGGGCGAAAAGGGTGCTGATTTCCTGTTGGAGCAAATCCAGGGATATTATCAAAAGTAAAGTTTAAAGCAAAAGGAGGACACTATCATGAAACAAATTCCTGTAATTTTTTGGACCGGTACCGGTAACACACAAATGATGGCTGACGCTATTGCGGAAGCAATTAACGCTGCCGGTGCGGAGGCTGTTGAAAAAAATGTCAGCGAAATCAGTGCTGACGAGGCTGCAGGCTATGACGATCTGGCACTGGGCTGCCCGGCAATGGGCGCAGAGGTGCTGGAGGAATGCGAATTCGAGCCATTCTTCACCGAGCTTGAAGGCAAGCTGGCAGGCAAAAAGGTAGCGCTCTTCGGCTCCTATGGCTGGGGCGGAAGCTATATGCAGGACTGGGAAGCACGCGTTAAGGATGCGGGTGCGACACTTGTGGCTGACGGCGTACTGGCGCTGGGTGCTCCCGATGACGAAGCCGTGGCCAAGCTGGCGGAAGCAGGCAAGCTGCTTGCCGAATAAGGCTTAAGCAACACAAAAAACTGCCTTTCGATTTTAGGAAAGGCAGTTTTTTAGTGAAGCGCTTGTGTTATAGCAATTGGCAAATAGCTCGCTTTATGATATTATTTAAGAACACATCCTATTGACTTTATACCTGCTATATAGTGTAGACTGTATCATCATAAAAGAAAGTATATAACGCTACGGCAGCGTTTTACGCCGGTAACATCGGCAAAAGCTGCTGCCCGCGCTTTAGAATATATATGAATAGAGGATAGGAAAGCTTTATGTTCAAAACATTTCTCAGCTATTATAAACCGTATAAGGGCATTTTGCTCTTTCTTGTGATAGGCTCGCTGCTGCGTGCGCTGCTCGAGCTGTTCTTCCCCTATGTAGTGAAGCTGATGCTGGAACAGCAGCTGCCGCTTAAGAATCTGCCGCTGCTCCTTGAATGGTCGGCGGCACTGCTGGCCATGTATCTGGTAAACTTCGGCATGCATTTCAGCATCATCTATTGGGCGCAGTCCATGAGCTATTCTATGGAACGCGACATGCGCCGCGATTTGTTCAGCCATCTGCAAAAGCTGTCCTTTGGCTTTTACGATAAAAACAAAAGCGGCCAGCTGCTTTCGCGCCTCACAAGCGATTTGAGCGAAATTAACGGCTTCGCAGGCAATGCGCCGATTGATCTTACCGTCTGCGGGCTGACGATGGGCGGCACGATGGTTATTCTTATTTACATGAATCCTATGCTGGGCAGCCTTATTGCCTTCCTGCTTCTGGTGAAGGCAGTGCATACCGTTTTCGTCAACCTGCGCATGAAAAAGGCCTTCTTTGCCAATCGTGTGGCAATGGGCGAGGTAACGGGCAAGGCTGCGGAAAGCATCAACGGCGTGCGTCTGATCAAGGCCTTCGCGGGCGAGCGCAGCGATATGGCGCAGTTTATGGAAAAGGCGGATGCCTATCTGACAGTATGTAAAAAATCCTTCAAAATAACATCTTATTTCGTCGGCAGTATGATTTTCTTCAGCAACTTTATCAATGTGGCGATATTAGTAGTGGGCGGCCTGCTGATAAATCAGGGACTGATGAGCTTCGGTGAGCTAGTGGCCTTCTTCCTCTACGTGGGCCTGTTTATGAAGCCGCTGATGCAGCTTTTAGGCTTCATTCAGGTATATCAGCGCGGCATGGCAGGCTTCAAGCGTTTTTATGAGCTGCTGCAGGAAAAGCCTGAGATTACCGATGCACCGGATGCTAAAATTTGCCCGCCCTGCAAGGGGAACATCACCTTTGATAACGTCAGCTTTGCCTATGCGGACGGCAGACCTGTTATCCGCAACCTTTCGCTGAGCGTGGCAGCAGGTGAAACTGTGGCCTTTGTGGGCGCTACGGGAGCAGGCAAAACAACTATTGCCAGCCTTTTGCTGCGCTTTTACGAGCCTCAGAGCGGCAGAATTCTGCTGGACGGCTGCGATATCCGTGAATTTACGCAGGAATCGCTGCGCAGGCAAATCGGCCTAGTACAGCAGGATGTCTTTCTCTTCGGCGACAGCGTGCGCTACAACATAGCCTACGCCAAACCGGATGCGACAGCGGACGAGGTGCAGGCGGCAGCGAAGGCTGCGGCGGCGGATGAGTTCATTCAAAAGCTGCTTGCGGGATACGATACCGAGGTTGGTGAGCGCGGCGTGAAGCTGAGCGGCGGCCAGAAGCAGCGCTTGGCGATTGCGCGTGTCTTCCTCAAAAATCCTCCGGTAGTAGTGTTGGATGAGGCTACAAGTGCACTCGACAATATTACGGAGCAGCAGATACAAAAGGAGCTCGACGAGCTGGCGGTAGGACGCACCACGCTGATTATTGCGCACCGTCTTTCCACCATCCGTCATGCGGACAAGATTGTGGTGCTTGACGAGGGCGCTGTTGCGGAGTGCGGCAGCCATGAGGAGCTGCTGGCGCGCAAAGGGCGTTATTATGATTTGTATCAGAAGGAGTAAAGCAGAGGCTTGCGGATGCAGGCGTACTGCAGAAGATAATAAAATAAAAATAGCGCACGCTCTTAAAGTGTGCACTGAGAATACAGAAAACCCATGTCTTGCCGATTTCGGCGGGACATGGGTTTTAGTAATTTGTGTTTAATTTTTTATTTTGATATTAGGCTTGCTTTACGTGCTTAAGCCTCTTCCTTCAGTTTCTCCACATCAGCGAGAGATAAATTTGTAAGCTCAGCGATAACCTCGGGAGAATAGCATCCCTTAGCCAGCATACGTTTAGCAGTAGCGAGTTTCTCTTTAGCTTTGCCTTTGGCAATACCCACAGCTTCGCCCTCACGTCTTTCATCTAACAAACGCGCTTCCATAAGCATAAATTCCCGCCTCACTTTCGTATCTAATTTGAGATAGCTGATTTCATCGTCAATCTGTTTAGTGAAATCAGTGGTTACAATGTGGTTGTTTACATAATCATAAAAGCTCTTGATGTCTTTAGAAATATCGCCATGCGTACCTTTTGTGTTTAAAATCATGGTTGTCGCTTCATCGGGAAGCTCCAACTCCCGATTTTCCAGACAACATTTTTTAAAGGTATAGACATAATTACTCTGTTCAAAGAAATCAAAAATACAGATAAAAATGATAGCAATTTTTCTTCTTCCATTTTAACACAGATATAGTAAAAAATACATAAACAGTGCAAGACAAAAAAGCAGTACATTGACGATTGAATATCGTCAGTTTTTACTACACTTAGTGGATTTACTTCTTTCGTCCCCGAAAGAAGTAACAAGAAAGGGGCGCGCTTTGCGAAAGCGCGGGAAACAGTCGCTTTTTTGCTCGCACAAAAAAGCTTAGCAAAAAATGCTTTACCATATTCTCCTTAGTTCGTAGTAAGGGAAAGACTATTACAACGAATTGACGAATATGCAAGATTTTTTGAGGCTTAGACTAACGCGAAGTTTAGTCACCGAAAACAAGGCTTAGACAAACCACAAAGCACTTCATAGGTTACGAAGAACATTCGCAAGAATTTCGAACAGGCGCTAGTAACAGCAAAGCGACCATATTTATAAAGCTTTTTGGTAAAACTTTTTCTCGAAAAAGTTTTTGTTTTGCCGCGCTTTACAAAAAGCGCGAACCTTTCTTGCCAGCTTCTTTCAGTTATGAAAGAAGCTGAATAAAAGCAAATAACTTCCTAATCATTCGAGGTCAATCATGTACACACAACCCTATACCTATACACAGCAAATCCCCCTCTCTCTGGACGATGGCCACGGCGACTACAACCGCAGCTACGAACGCAGCGACGATGACTTCGACTACGCCGACTACTCCACCGACCACAGAGATAACAACTTCCGTAACTACGAGAAGAAGCGCCGCAAAACCAATAAGGAAATTATTGAGGACATGCTCAAGCGCTGGGATTAAGCAAAACACTGTGTAAAACAAAAGTAAGAGGAGAACACCTTTTATCCTGTAAAGGACTGGGTGTTCTCCTCTTTTAATTATAGAAAAGGGAGTGTTTATTTAAGGTTTAAACTATGCAGTTGCCTGCATTTTCAATTCAGCTTGCTGCCGTAGTGGTCACGATTGTCGCCGCCGTATACGCGTACACGTTCAATCTTGCCTCTGTCGCCATCCGCACCGGAAATACGGGCAACATGGATGCGGCCCATTTCAGGTTCAAATTCGCGAACCAGCTTGTGATCCAGCTTCACGCCTTTTTCAAGCGCTCTGTACAGCATTGCTGCGAATTCGTAACGGCTCATCATGCGATTGCCGTTGAACATACCGTCAGGATAACCCTCAACGATGCCTGCTGCCGCCAGACGGCCGATGTATTCGTAAGCCCAGTGGTTTTCGGGAACATCCGGGAAGAGCTTCATTCTGTCCATCTCAATCGTGCCGCCCATGCCTGCGGTCAACTGACCTACCAATGCGGTGAGATTAGCTACATTCGCTCTCAGGTCCACGATTTCCTTAGCCATCGCTGTACGGGAATTGCTTACGCGTGCGGTACGGTCCAGGGAGAAGGAAATACCTGCATTTACCATGTTCTCGCCGTTGCCGAAGGTTCCGCCTACGCTCAGCATAACCTTTTCATCCGGACGGTAGAACGCGCCTACCGCAGCAGCGTTTCTGCCCTTGTAGTTCCCGTAGCCTGCAGCAAAGGTCAGCTTGTCATCGGGATCGAAATCCATCGGGTGCAGCGCTGCGAGAGCGGCGGCACCGGCGCCAACCTTGTCAACGCGGCTACCGAGGTTGTCAACACGATGATCGAGTTCATTAAAATGCTCTCTGAATTCGGCATGCTCCCTATCATTTTGTTCCTTGCTTGCGATATCATCAATCGTCAGTCTGTTTACTTCTTCAGGATTATAGCGATCCTTTACTACTAATGTAGCAGTTCCAGCTTCCTTATCTCTTTCAATATCAGTCAGCCGTGCATCCTTCATCTGGCCTTCCAGAGTAACGTCTCTGCCGTTGTGAACATTGAGAGTAATGCTGCCGTCTTCGCCAATGCTGCCGCCGTTAACGTATCTGTCCTGATCTTCAATGGTCTGAATCAGCTTTTGCTCATTAAAAGATACAGTGTAAGCATGGTTGCCGCTCTGGTTCGGATCAGGCGCTTCAGTAACAGTTACATAACCATTCTCGTCAGCTCCAACGGTAGTAATAGTGTTGGTATCATACTGTTTTACGAAATCCTCCATCTGTTCGCTGTTGATATCAATCTTATAAGCATGGTTGCCATCTACGCCTTCATCGGTGATTTCCAACAGATTGGTGGCAGTTGCTACAGTTGTTACGGTGTTGGTGTCAACAACATTTTCCAGCTGATTAGTTACCCAGCTACGGGATGCTACATCTTCTACAACCGCTTGAACGTTATTGCCTGCAGAATCATTAACCTTTAACGTCAGCTTCCCATCGCCATCCAAGCTTCCTTCCATGCCGGTATTAGTTGTGTTGGTATCCTGCGCTGCCGCTGCATCCTGAATAAATCCTCTCAAAGCATCCTCGTTGATGCCAATTACGTGATGTTTATTATCAGTAGGAAGAGCCTCGTTAGCATCGACAACGGTAATGATCGCATGACCGGATTCTGCTGTAGTAACCGTATCAGTACCGCCAATGCCATTCAGCTGATTGGTTACCCACTCCTGGGAAGCGATGCCGTTTACAGAGCTTGCAAAGGTTCCACCGGTATTATCAGTAATCTCGGAAGTCAATGTGCCATTTGCAAAGGTCAATTTATTATCAACAACTTTGGTATCAGTATCAACAATACCGACTTCAACCTCCGTACCGTTTTCGCGCACCAATTTATAGGTATTAACTGTTGCGCCCTGCCCTGGAGTTGCCTTTACCTCTTTAATAACCTTATCCTTTAGGCCTGCCTGGTCTCCTTCACCATAGATAGTTTTCGCCATAGTGATATCATTTGTATAGAGAGATTTGATAATTCTGTCAAATTCGCCTACAGTAATTCTGCTCATAGACTCTTTGCACTTCATTTCGGAATTGTCGCCCTCATGCACAGGATTATAGCTATTACTTGTCGAATCCCATACACTGGTATTGGTATGATAAATAAAGGGTGTGAACAATTCAATCTGCTCACCGGAACCGATCTGTACCTGCGCATGTCCTAAATCCGTCCAGAAGTAACCCTGGTGATAATTATGGGAAGCATCATAAATCTGTCCTGCAGCGTCTTCGGAAACAGACTTATCAATCGGAGACGGCGTAACAGTATCTTCGGCCCACACAGTAGTATAACCCATCATGCCCATTGCCATAATTGTCGCCAGTACGCACTTTGCCAAAGCAGTTTGCTTTCTAGTCTTTTTCATTTTCAATCCCCCTTTTCCACGCCGCGCCACAGTGACGCAAGCTTAATCCTCGTTACAAAGCATTTCGTTAACCAAATATAACTCAGATAAGGTGGTACTAAAATTCAAGGCCTTGAAAATTTAGCAGTCCGCTTCCTTTACCTGCTTTAATTGTACTCTTTTCGTCTCCACGCGTCAAACTTTCGTATTCTTCATAAAGACATCGAATAATAAAATATTCATACACAATTTTTCATTCGTCACTTTTACGCATTAATCAGAGTTGTTAGAATTTTCTCTTTTATATATTTTATACTTTAATAATTATTACAAAGAAGAAGATGTGAAAGATTTTTGTCACAAAGGACATTTTTTTGACATAGATGTGAACTCAGCCTGTAGCACAGCGAAGCCATTGCTAACCGTGTATATTATGAACGGACAGCATAAAATTTGCCCGATATGTCCATCTCAGGCAAACACCGGCAAAGCAAAGCGGCGCACGCAAAAAGGCCTGCCACCCTCATGGGTTGCAGGCCAATTTTTTGCTTCGCTTTTTACTTATAACTTATGTCAGCACTTCTACCGCAAGCACCGCCTGTAAACACTTACGCGTTTAGCAGCAGGCAGACTTACTCAAAGTTTTTCTCTTTGAACGGGCATTCCTCCACAACCACGCAGCCACGGCACAGCGGCTTGCGTGCCTTGCAGATTTTGCGCCCGTGCCAGATAAACCAGTGATGCGCGTCACTCCACTTTTCACGCGGAATAATTTTTTCCAGCTCCTTTTCCGTAGCCAGCGGGTCCTTGCCCTTTGCCAATCCCAAACGGTGCGACACACGGAAAACATGCGTATCTACTGCTAACGCCGGAATATTATAGATAATGCTGGCGATAACGTTTGCCGTTTTCTGCCCCACGCCCGGCAATTCCATCAATGTTTTGATGTCATCCGGAATCACGCTGTTGAAGCGCTGCGTCAGCATATGGCACATTCCCAGCAGGTTTTTAGCCTTGGCATGATATAAGCCGCAGTCGCGGATTTCCGCTTCCATTTCCTCCTGCGTCAGAGCACCCATTTTTTCCGGCGTATTCAGACGCGGAAACATACGCGCCGTAATCACATTTACGCGTTCATCCGTACATTGGGCCGAAAGGATTACCGCTACCAAAAACTCGAACGGCGAATTATAATTCAGCGCCGTCTTGCTGCCCTTGTAGGTTTCCTCCAGCTTGGCCAGAATAGCTTCTCTTTGAGCCTTACGCATCAGTTGGTCAGGCTCCTTACCGGTGCAGGAATACGTCCGCCGCGGTTGATGAATTTTTCAGCGCTGAACTTCTTCACGCCCAGAACCGGCGCATAACCCAGCAGGCCGCCGAATTCAACACGGTCGCCTACGTCCTTGCCCGGAACAGGAATCAGACGTACTGCAGTAGTTTTATTGTTAATCATACCGATAGCAGCCTCATCGGCAATAATTGCGGAAATAGTAGCTGCCGTGGTATCTCCAGGAATAGCAATCATATCAAGGCCAACGGAGCATACGCAGGTCATAGCTTCCAGTTTTTCCAAGGACAGAGCGCCGCGTTCTACCGCAGCAATCATGCCTGCATCCTCACTTACAGGAATGAAGGCACCGCTCAGGCCGCCAACATAGCTGGAAGCCATCAGGCCGCCCTTTTTAACTGCGTCGTTCAGCATAGCCAGGGTAGCGGTAGTGCCGGGGCCGCCGCAGCTTTCCAGACCGATTTCCTCCAAAATATGCGCAACACTGTCACCGATTGCCGGAGTCGGGGCCAGAGACAAGTCGATAATGCCGAACTGGGTATTCAGGCGGCGTGCAGCCTCCTGTGCTACCAGCTGGCCGACGCGGGTAATCTTGAAGGCAGTCTTTTTAATCGTTTCGGCTACCATACCGATATCACCATCACGTACCTGCTCCAGTGCATATTTAACAACGCCGGGACCGCTGACACCAACGTTGATAACGCTTTCCGGTTCAGTTACGCCATGGAAAGCACCTGCCATGAACGGATTATCCGGCACAGCATTGCAGAATACTACCAGCTTAGCACAGCCGATTGCATCGCGGTCAGCAGTACGCTCGGCAGCAGCCTTTACAACCTCGCCCATTTGTTTTACAGCATCCATATTGATACCGCATTTGGTAGAGCCAACGCTTACGGACGAGCAAACAATATCGGTAACTGCCAATGCTTCCGGAATGGCCGCAATCAGATTGCGGTCGCCCTTGGTATAGCCCTTGTCAACGAGAGCTGAAAAGCCGCCGATGAAGTTAACGCCAACCTGCTTGCCTGCGTTGTCCAAAGCCTGTGCCAGCGGTACATAATCGTTGCTGTCGCAACTTTCACCAACCATGGAAATCGGTGTTACGGAAATACGCTTGTTGATGATGGGCACACCCAGCTCAACCTCGATATCCTCACCGGTTTTTACCAGATGCTCTGCCTTACGGCAAATCTTATCATAAATCTTCTGCGCTGTTACCTTGATATCCGGATGACCGCAATCACGCAGGCTGATGCCCATGGTGATAGTACGCACATCCAGCTTGTTTTGGGTAATCATGCGCGTAGTTTCTAAAATATCGTCAGTATTGAATAACATGACAGCCTCCTATATACGATGCATTGCGCTGAAAATCTCTTCGCTCTGCAGACGGATTTCCACGCCGATTTCTACACCCAGCGCAGCCATTTTGTCGCGTGCTTCGGCAATGGGCACATTAGCCTCTGCCATATCAGCAATCAGCACCATATTGAAAAAGCCTTGCATAATGTTTTGGTTGATGTTGATGATGTTAATATTCATTTCTGCTAAAGCATTGCTCACCTTAGCGGTAATACCTACCTTAT
>OLOX01003186.1_pt1 | contig 12709 bp, 6 predicted proteins | sample 1672091 | NCBI WGS metagenome assembly OLOX01 (sample SAMEA3136644, study PRJEB25190) | human gut metagenome | reverse complement strand
CGGACTTCTTGACCTCGTTCAGCACGCTCTTTAAGCGTTCCTCGAACTCGCCGCGGTACTTAGCGCCCGCGACCAGCGCACCCATATCCAGGCTGAACACGGTGCGGTCCTTCAAATTTTCTGGTACATCGCCCTTTACGATGCGCTGTGCCAGGCCCTCGGCGATAGCGGTCTTACCGACGCCAGCTTCACCGATGAGCACGGGGTTGTACGGTCCTATCTGGGTCGATTACGCAGGCGGTAATGTCACCGGTGCAGAATTCGGTTATAACCCGTACCCCACCACCAAGACCATTACCGACCCTGTCACTGGTCGTTCTTGGTTCGGCACCAGCAACTTCTACCTTTCCGGCACGGGCAACTTCCTGATGAACCAGATTGGTCACTTGCCGAATAACCAGGCTACTCGTGATGAATCTGCTTTGTTCGCCAACACTGTCATGTACATCTCTCAGCGCAAGCAGTGCGAGATTTGTGCAGCAAATCAGAACAGTCAGGAAGACAGCCACTTCGTTATTCGCGTGAGTTCTGTCAACTACATGCAGGTTCTGTCTGCTCTGCAGGCTGGTGGTTCTTTCTGGTATCCTCTGAACGGCTGCTATCAGGTTGTTGATGACCTGACTCTGCCGGAAGGCTGGGAGCCTATTAAGAACTTCTCCGGTCACTGGAACTCCGATGCTTACCATGTGAACCTTGCCAGTAACGGCAAGCCTCTGTTCGATAACACCGGCAACACCTACGGCATGTTCACTACAGGCAGCAACAACGGCTGGAACCTCGGCAACGATAAGACCGTCGGCGCTCTGCCCGTTCTGAAACTCGACAACCAGCCCAATGTCCGTATCACTGGCGTTGCCCGTGTTGTCGGCGATTTGAATGCTCTGCTCCCGGATGATGGTGTTTCTGATTACACCGGCTACCGCGTTATCGTCCATGCGACAGATGGCACTGACTACGACTGCGTTGTCAACGGTGATAGCAAGTATGTTATCTCCAATGTACCCTGTACCGGCATGCAGCGTGCTGAGGTCATCGACCCCAGTGGTCATAGCGTGGTCGAGTACGGTATGATTGTCGTGGATGTTCCGAATCATTTCTGGAACGACTGCGAGACCCATCCTCTGGAACTCCTCAAACCCACCGCAGACCCGATTGACGATTACAAAGACTGGGAAGGTCCTGTCAACAAGACTGTCGGCAGTAAGCTGTTCTACGACCAGACGGTTCCCGACTCTAATGTGAAGTGGTACTACCGTGCCATCACCGAGAGCGGCAAGATGAGCCAGTGGTTCGAGATTGGCGGTCCCGGCACTTCCTTCACCACCTATGACGGTGTCGTCAAGGGCAAAATCAACAAGACCACCTTTACGGCGGCTGCTACCAACGCTGATATCCCGTACACCGAGAGCACCGTGACCTACACGACCCTCGACTACTGCAACGAGAAGATTCAGTTCAAGTGCGAGTTTACAGTCGCTGGTAAGCAGTATACGAGCCTCGATAAGGCTGAGGACGGCAAGAACGGTTACTGCGAGTCTGCACTTCGTCCTATGTACATTGAGCAGGCTTTCGATAAGCGTATCCCTGTCGGCGAAACCACGACTTTCGACTTTGACCTCAACTACTGGAAAGGTGTCAATGAGGGTGTCACCTACACGGTCCAGTACCGTGATGAAAATAACACCTGGGTCGAGGTCGGCAGCGACCCGGATTTGTTCCCGGCTGACTCCTTTACTGTCACGACCAAGGTTTCTGACATCGATGCAACCAAGATTGGTACTCGCACCTTCTGGCCTGCTGCTTTCTGGAACTCCCTGAACGATTTGCGCGAGTCCGGTATCTCTACCATGCGTAAGCATTCCACCGTCACGCTGACGCTGACGAATGCGACCATGGACTGGGATGGTTTAGATTTCCGCTGTGTGTTCAGCTACAAGGCTCCTGCGCACGAAATCACTGCCGATTCTACGATTTCCAACTATGAGCCGAACGGTCGTACCGGTCACCTGGTCGTGTATGCCCCGCCTATTGAACTGACGCCTCTGAAAGCGCAGTCTCTGTTGCTGAACTCTTTCGATTCCAAGAACGGCAACATGGCGTGGACTACCGCAACCAGCAACCCGAACAACGGTCGCCGTACCACCGATGTGCCTCTGGACGCAATTGCGCCCGATGTGCTGCACAAGGACGGTACTACGACTTATGGTGCTGCCAACGATAACAAGGCGGTCTACACTACCAAGATTACCTTCTTCGGCAACAAGGATTCTGCACCCACGATTCGCTGGAAGTTCAGCAATGTGGCTGGCGGCGGTCGTCTGGACCGTTTCATGAATGTCACGGACAGCGACGGCACGATTCAGCTGAACTACAGTCAGGTTGGTCAGAAAATCGGCAATGTCAACGCACTGAGCAACAATGTCGATGATATGGAACGCTCGTTCATGAGCGGCAATGGTCTTGCTTTCAACAAGTTCTCCGCTTACATCAAGCTGGAAGCTATGTATCCCACGGATGCAGCAAACCTCAACAACAAGACCTACAATGAGTGGAACGCTATCGTGTCTCTGTACATCGATAACGCCACGAACCCGATGGATTTCGGCGATACGCACTACTACTTCCTGTGTGAAGCAGAAGAGCGGTATATGAAGAACTGGGACGCCAACAACATGCAGCCGTATACCTGCGGACGCACCGTTGCGTACAACTTCAACCGTGTCGTTGATTCCGCTGACCCGAACGACCACATCTACAAGGATTTCAGCCAGTCCTCTTACGGTGCTGAACTGGTCCTGGACTACACCATCTCTATCAAGGCGAATGTTCCCAATAAGGCTACTGCAAAGCACAACACCATCACCACAGAGAACGGCAGCTACAAGAACATCAACGACCTCAAGAGCATTTCCGCTATCAACGATGCGCTGAATAACGGCGGTGCAGTCTACAACTACAAAAACCTCGCAATCATCGCTCCTAACGGTATCCGGTACATGGAGACCTACTTCACGGCAGGCTCTCCCGTCAACAGTCGCACAACCGTTGACAGCCGCGACACCGTGGTTATCGACTCCTCTGTGCGCGACAGTGCCGGTCATAACTGGTATGATTTGTTCCAGCAGGTAACTGCGAGCGACGATGATTACATCGGTAAGATTGGCACCCACGGTTTCGCATACCGCACCAAAGACGGCAATGTCCTCGACAAAGCCACTTGGGAATGGTGGTGGCGCAATGCAGTCTACTATGTCTGCTACGATGCTCCCACCGACAATGCGGATATGGACCAGGTCTATTTCTACATCGATGAGCAGGGCTCCGGTCCTAAGGTCGATGATAAGCTGGAAGGCGCAAGCAGCTACTCTAACCCCTACAGTGAATACACCTTCACCTATGCTGGCACCTATGAAGTCGTGCTTTACGGTGCAGGCGGCGGGTGTATGGGTCTTTCTCGCACTGACGGACACCCTGACATTCCTGCCGCTTTGGGCAAGATTGCTGCTGTATACGACGCTGCTGTTTGGTCTGATATGGTTCAGCTTTGACTGCAGCCCGCTGCACGCTCTGTTTTATACAACCTGTGCCTACGCGGTGCAGCACATTGCCAGTAAGCTGGCCTATATGCCTTTTATTTGGCTGCTTCAGCATGGCCGCACAGACAGGCTCGTTACCTTTGTCATTCTGCTTTTCAGCAACCTTGTGGTCTGTCTGGTCATCTACCTGCTGTTCACCCTGCGCATCCGGCGCGGGTGCCTGCTGTTTGACAATGTCAAGACCGTGCTTTACTCTAGCTTTTTCCTGATTGCCGCGGTCTACCTGAGTGTTGTGCTGGAGGATGTCCTGGACAGCAGCGCAGAGTCCTACCTGACCGCCTATCTGGCGCTGAATGCGTTCTGCATCCTGTTTGCCATCACGATTCTGGCGCTGGAATTTTCAAATTGCAGCATCAAGAGTCTGGAACACGAGAATGAAATGCTGGCGCAGCTGCTGGAATGTGACAAGCAGCAGTATGAACAGGCAAAAAAGGACATGGAAAAAATCAACATCCGCTACCATGACCTGAAACAGCAGTATTCCCGCGCCACAGATGAGGAGCGCGCCCGTCTGGAAGAAGAGATGGACAACCTGAACCTGCGCTATCTCACCGGGAATAAGGCGCTGGACATCACACTGACCCAAAAGTCGGCACTCTGCGGGCAGGCAGGTATTCAGCTGGTCTGCTCGGCAGACGGCAGCTGTCTGGAGGATATGAAGCACTACCACATTTACTCCCTGCTGGGCAATGCGCTGGACAATGCCATTGAGTGTCTGACGCAGGTAAACGATGCGTCTAAGCGGGTCATCACACTGGACATCAGCCGCTGCCGTGACATGGCGGTTATCCGCGTGCAGAACTACACCCCCGCACCGCCGACGCTGCGGGACGGCGCTATCGTCACAACCAAGCAGGATACCGAGGAGCATGGCTACGGCATAAAAAGCATCAAAAGCATTGCCGAGCTGTACGGCGGCACGGCAGACTGCTTTGTGGAGGACTCGATTTTTTACCTGGTGGTCACCTTCCCCTGCGGGAAAAGCCAAAAACAAACTGCATAACCCAAAAGCGACTGCCGAAAGGCGGTCGCTTTGCTTTTTTGTCATTTGTGCCGTGTTTTTTGACGTTTACGCCAACTCCATTGACCCGGTCAACGCTTCTCTTTATGATAGCTTTGTGAAAAAGATACGAAAAGCTTCTGCAAAAGGGAAGTGCACAGCCCTTGGCAGCAAGCGCATCGGATCATTCATCTGTGACAGTTTAGGAAGGAGAAAAACCTATGGCACAAAAGGAAACCTCAAGCAAGTCCCGCCGTTGGCTGGGCTTGTCCGGCGCGGCTGTGCTGGTGGCCAACCTTGTCCTGACCGGAACGACCATTGCGTTCCAGCAGGAAGGCGAAGTCAACCATGCACTCGGCATCGAAGGCGCTGACGCATCTTACGGCGGCACGGAGTTCTCCGCTGACGGCAGCCTGTCTGACGCAAGCTACGCAAAGTACATCGAAGCCGCTTATCAGTTCTGTGAGCAGGAAGAGGAAGAGGGCAGCGTGCTGCTCTACAACCGCAACAACGCCCTGCCGCTTTCCGAGTCTGAGCGCAACGTCACGGTCTTTGGCCGCGGCAGCATCGACCCGGTGTTCCGCAGCACGGCAGGCGGTTCCTCCACAAACCCGGATTACCAGAAAACCCCCGTTGACGCCCTGCAGGATGCCGGCTTCAACGTGAACCAAACCGTGCTGGACGCCTACGCTTCCGCCGACGCGCCGAAAGAAAGAAGCGTTTCCAGCGTGGGAGAATATGACCCGGCGCTGTTCACCGGCAGCGTCACCGACTCGTTTGCGTCCTATGGCGATGTCGCGTTTGTTACGCTGTCCCGCTTTGCCACCGAGGGCAACGACCTTGCGATGGTCAACGACGAGGGCAAGCGTATGCTGGAGCTGGACGACAACGAGAAGGCAATCTTCCAGAAAATCAAGGACTCCGGCAAATTCAAGAAAACCGTCGTCCTGCTGAACTCCGTCTTTGCGATGGAGATGGACTGGCTGGACGAGTACAATGTTGACGCCGTGCTGTGGGTCGGCAACCCCGGCTTCTACGGTATGCCCGGCGCCATCCGCGTTGTGACCGGTGAGGTCAACCCCTCCGGTCACACCACCGCCACCTTTGCCGCCAACTCCCTGTCCGCGCCCAGTGCCGAAAACTTCGGTCTGCACGCCTACAACTACGGCAGCAAAACGCCCCGCGCGGCAGGCGACAGCTTTGTCAGCTATAACGAGGGCATCTACGTCGGCTACCGCTACTACGAGACCCGCTACGAGGACACCATCCTCGGTCAGGGCAACGCCGATTCCACGGTTGGCACCAAAGCCTCAACCGACGGCTGGAACTACGCCGAGGAGGTCTGCTTCCCCTTCGGCTACGGTCTGTCCTACACGACCTATGAGTACAGCCTTGACAAGCTGGACTACAACAGCGACACCGACACCTTCACGGCGACCGTCACGGTGAGCAATACCGGCGATAGGGACGGCAAGGCTACGGTGGAGCTGTACGCACAGACCCCCTACACCGACTACGACAAGCAGAACAACGTCGAAAAGTCCTCGATCCAGCTGCTGGGCTATGACAAAATCGACGTGGCCGCAGGTGCATCCGAGACTGTCACGGTCGATGTGCCCGGTTACTTCCTCGCATCCTATGACGCCAACGGCGCGAAGGGCTACATCCTCGATGCGGGCGATTACTACTTCGCCGTCGGCAACGGCGCACACGAGGCACTGAACAATGTGCTGGCCGCCAAGTGCGGTGACGCCGTTGCGGGCAAGCTGATCGATCAGGACGGCAATGTCGTCACCGGCAACACCGCCGCCGTGGCCACCTGGACCGCCCCCAACACCGAGGTCGACACCGAAAAGTACCGCAACTCCCGCTACAACAGCGATGTGGAAGTCACGAATACCTTCGACGACGCCGATGTGAACTACTGGGCGAACGACGACGAAAAAATCACCTACCTGTCCCGCAGCGCGTGGGATACGACCTACCCCACCACGCTGGAGACCCTGACGGTCAACGATAAGCTGTACAACGGTCTGAATATGCAGACCTACGTCAAGGCGGCCGACGCCAAGAGCGTTTCCGACTTCAACCTCGGCGTGGAGCTGGATGAGAAGATCAACTTCAGCGATATGATCGGCGTCGCCTTCGACGACCCGAAGTGGAACGACTTCCTTTCTCAGCTGACGCTGAGCGATCTGCTCATCAACATGGGCGACTCCAAGGGCATCAAGGCTGTCAAGGCTGTCAACAAGCCCGGCTGCACCATCGTCGATGGTCCCGAGGGCATGAACGGTCAGTTTAAGTACGGCGACCGCCGCAACTGCACCGGCTGGGCTACGCTGCCCATCGTCGGCGCAACTTGGAACCACGATGTGCAGACCCGCTTTGGCGAGATGTACGGCGAGGATGCGCTGTATGCGTCCATCCCCATCGCCTACGCGCCCGGCGCGGACACCCTGCGTTCTCCCTACTCCGGTCGTACCTCTGAGTATTTCTCCGAGGACGGCGTTCTCAGCTACTATGCTGCCAAGGCCGTTTCCCGCGGTATGCGCAACAAGGGTCTGATCGGTACGGTCAAGCACTTCTTCCTGAACGAGCAGGAAGCCGGTCGTCAGGGCATTTCCACCTTTGCGAACGAGCAGGCCATCCGCGAGATCTATATGCGCGCCTTTGAGGGTTCTCTGGCTGAGGGCGATTCTCTCGGCGTTATGACCGCTTACAACCGTATCGGCGTTATGTACGCTGCCGCCAACCAGGGCATCCAGCACATCCTGCGCGACGAGTGGAACTACGGCGGCTACATCATCGACGATGCGCTGACCGCGTCCGAGTATTCCTCCGCCCCCGAAATGCTGATGGCGGGCAACAACATCTTCTGCCTGGATACCGCCCGCCCGACTGAAATCGAGAAGCTGATCACCAGCACCGATGACGGCGACCTGCTGCAGAAGGTCATTGACTCCAACCATTATCTGTACTACATCATGCTGCAGTCCTCTATGGGCGGCTCCGGCGCGGAGGACATTGTCGTTTCCGACGCAGCCCCGTGGTGGCAGACGACCCTGCGCGCTCTCGATGCTGTGTTCTGCGCACTGGCCGTTGCCGCTGTCGTGATGTATGTGCTGCATACCTACACGGACGTTTTCTCCGAGGAAAAGCGGAAGAATCGTGCCGCCAAAAAGAATTGATGGAGGTGGAACCCGATGAATAAAGGCTTGAAAAATAAAGGGCTGGGCAGCTGGTTCTGCCTTGCCGCAGCGCTGGTCGCGCTGATCACCGGCATTGTATTCCTGTCCACACAGGCCACGGCCGCCCCTCTGGGCCACTCCGGCACGATGCCCGGCGTGGTGCTGCTGGTCGGTGCTGCCGCTTCGCTCGTTTTCTTCTTTGTTTCCGTTCCGTTCAGCGCGCTGATTCAGGCGGTCATTTATAACATTGCCCTGTATCTTGTCGTTGTGCAGTTGTATTTCGTCTTTGCCGATGTCATCAACCACGTTACCTTTGCGGGCGGCAACGCCGGTCTGTGCGTGTTTTATATGGTCGGCACTTTCATTGCCTGCCTGCTCAGCGTGATCGCCTGCTTCTGCAAGCAGACGAAAACCGGCGAGGCAAAAGCCTCCGGAAAACAGCTTGCTGCCGCCGGTGCGGTGGTCGTGGTCGCTGCGGTCTGCGTGGGCGGTTTCTCCCTGCAGAGCAGCAGCCTGCCCTCGGCCGACAATGCGGAGGTTGCCCCCGATGCGGCGCAGACTTCTGCCGATGGTCCCGTTATGAACTACAACGATAACGAGTATGTTTCCAAGACGCTGGATGACCTGATTGCCATCCCGCAGGAAACCTGGGAAGCCAAGGAGCCGAACGGGGAAGTCGCCTACTTCTTCGAGGGTCAGTACACCGAAGGCTTCGGCACCATCGTGGATCCGGCCTGTCTGGATATGTACTGCTACACCGACGGTTCGATGTGGGGTTCCTTCAGCGGTCCCAGCACCTCCGTGGGCGGCGACTCTATCTCCCATGTTTACGGCTACTGGTACAACTACGATGAAAACGGCGAGAAGAACTTCGTCATTCATCTGCTGGGCAATCAGGACGCCGACGGCACTGTGCGCCCCACCGATGTGGATGGCGGCGCAGATGCGGATGTCTTCATCTTTGACACCGACCACGGCGCATACAGCATGGAAGCCAGCCTGAGCTATGGCGTTTGGGGCGGTAGTATTACCCGCAACATCAACATCTACGGTCAGCCCTATGCCCCTGCCAAGAGCCTGACGATCGATGCCTCCAACCTGCGCACCTTCTACACGGGTGACACCTTCAACCCGGGCGAGCTGGTTGTGACGGCTACCCGCGCCAACGGTGCGGAGGAGTCCATCTGGGGCGGTCGCTTGACCTTCACCGGTTACGACAGCGACACCACAGGCACCAAGACCGTGACGGCCTCCTTCCTGGGTGCGACCGCTACGTTTGAAGTGCAGGTCGAGGATCTGGTCACCGAGCAGTACACGGGCAGCTATGAGCTGGTGCAGGGCGAGACGCCCACCGCAACGGATGCCGTGCTGCTGGTGGATTACTCCCACAAGGTCTGCACGCTGACTGCCGCCGACGGCTCTGCATCCATCACCGGCACGCTGGTGGATGTGCAGGACGATGCCCTTACCATGACCCTGAACGGCAGCGATGCCCTGACGGTGCCCATCACCGAGGGTGAGGACGGCAGCAAGCAGCTGACCATCCCCGCCCACGACGAAATCGTTTCCGGCTGGGGCTACAGCAACACCTACTCCATCAACGAGGCTGTGGTCACGCTGGCGGCAGAGTAAGCGTCCATTGTCCCTGATAAAACATAACGGTACTTGCTGAATAAAAGCCGCGTCTGATGTCTGCTTGCAGGCGTTGGATGCGGCTTTTCTTATGAGAAGGGAAAACCATATGCAAAATACAGAACTTTTGCTGAAAAAATTGACCTTGGAAGAAAAATGCGCGCTGCTTTCCGGCGCGGAAACCTTCAAAACGCGGGGTATGCCCAAACACGGCATCCCGCAGATCTGGCTGTCGGACGGTCCCCACGGCTTGCGCAAGCAGGCGGGGGAGAGCGACCACTTGGGGCTGAACCCCAGTGTTCCCGCCACCTGCTTCCCCACCGCGTCGGCTGTTGCGAACAGCTGGGATACCGCCTTGGGCGAGGAAATCGGCGCAGCCTTGGGCGAGGAAGCTGCCGCGCAGGAAGTGTCGGTGCTGTTGGGACCGGGGCTTAATATGAAGCGCAACCCGCTGTGCGGGCGCAGCTTTGAATATTTCTCCGAGGATCCGTATCTCGCGGGCAAGCTGGCGGCGGGATATATTCGCGGCATCCAGTCCAAGGGCGTAGCTGCCTGCCCGAAGCACTTTGCCGTCAACAGTCAGGAAACGCGGCGTATGGCTTCGGATTCCATCGTGGACGAGCGCACCCTGCGGGAAATTTACCTGACCGGGTTTGAAATTGCCGTCAAAGAGGGGCATCCCCGCAGCATTATGTCGTCCTACAATCTTGTGAACGGTACGTATGCCAACGAGAATAAGCACCTGCTCATGGAGATTTTGCGCGGTGAGTGGGGCTTTGACGGCGCGGTCATCACCGACTGGGGCGGAAGCAACGACCACGCGCTGGGTGTGAAAAACGGCTCCACGCTGGAAATGCCCGCGCCCGGCGGGGACAGTGTGCGCGAACTGCTGGCGGCGGTGGAAAGCGGGAAAATCTCTGAATCTGACATCGACGCCCGCTTGTCGGAGTTGCTGCCGCTGGTGTTTGATACCAAGGCTGCGCTGGACGCTGCCCCGCGCGAGTTTGATGCGGCAGCTCATCATGCGCTTGCCCGCCGCGCCGCCGCGGAAAGCCTTGTGCTGCTGAAAAACGAGGGCTCTTTGCTGCCGTTGGCGGCGGGTACCAAGGTGGCTGTCATCGGCGACTTTGCCAAAAATCCGCGCTATCAGGGCGCAGGCTCCAGCATGGTGAACTCGACACAGGTGGATGTGCTGCTGGATAAGCTGATTGACTCCGAGTTGAACGTCATCGGGTATCAGCAGGGCTTTGACCGCCACGGTAAGCCGGATGCTGCTTTGCAGAAATCTGCCTGCGAACTGGCAGCACAGGCAAATGCAGTTATTTTGTGCATGGGTCTGGATGAAATCGCCGAGAGTGAGGGTCTTGACCGCAGCAATCTGCGCCTTGCGCAAAATCAGGTGGATCTGCTGCAGGCTGTGGCGGCCGTCAACCCGAAAATTGTCGTGGTATTGTACAGCGGCAGCGTAGTCGAAACGCCGTGGCTGGACAACTGCCAAGCCCTGTTGTACGCCGCCTTAGGCGGTCAGGCGGGGGCGGGCGCCGTTGCGGATGCACTGACCGGCAAGGTCAACCCCTGCGGCAAGCTGGCAGAAACATGGCCGTTGGCCTACGCCGACGTCCCCAGCGCCGCCGACTTTGCCACCCGCCGCAAGACTGTGGAGTACCGCGAGGGGCTGTACATCGGCTACCGCTACTTTACCACGGCGGAAAAAGCTGTGCGCTTCCCGTTTGGCTATGGTATGAGCTACACGACGTTTGCGTACAGCGACATGGCTGCCGATGAACAGGGGGTCAGCCTTACCGTAACGAACACCGGCAGTGTGGCAGGAACGGAAATCGTGCAGCTGTATGTTGCTAAAAAGAACAGTGAGCTTTTCCGCCCTGCAAAGGAACTGAAAGGCTTTGCCCGCGTAACGCTTGCCCCCGGTGAGAAACAGCGCATCACCATCATGCTGGACGATAAGGCGTTCCGTTTCTGGAATGTCAAGGCTAACCGCTGGGAGATCGAGGGCGGCGAGTACGAGCTGCTTGTCGGCGCAAGCGTGGAGGATATCCGGCTGTGCGAGAAAATCTCCGTGCATGGAACGGCTACCGTGCATCCGTATGAAGATGTGGACCTGGATTGCTATTATAAAGGGAATGTGCTGAGCGTTTCCGATGCGGACTTTGAAAAGCTGCTGGGGCATCCCATCCCGAACGGCAAAACCAAAATTGACCGCAATCTGACCTTGGGCGAACTGAACCACGCCCGCAGCCCGCTGGGGTGGCTTGTCTGGCTCGTGCTGACGATCCTGCTGGATGTCAGCTATAAACGCGGCAAGCCGGACCTGAACATCCTGTTCCAGTACAATATGCCCCTTCGCGCCCTGGCAAAGATGACGAACGGCGCCATCAGTATGGGCATGGTGGACGGCATTGTCATGGAATTGCAGGGCTTCTGGATCCTGGGTCTTGTACGGGTGATTTATGAAGCAATTAAGAATGTGGTGCTGAATGCGCAGATGGAAAAGCGTCTGCGCGGCGCTTGATGGAGGTTGCATTATGCAGTTTTGGAATAATTTTGTTGAAAAACACCCTGCCGCAGCCAAGTGGGTGCGCGAGGGCGGTTTGTTCGTCATCGTGTCGAATCTGATTACCGTGTTCAAGTATCTGCTGCTGCAGTTTTTGCCCGCTGCGTTCAGCAGTCTGCCGGTGGTGGATTTCGGCTGGCCCGGCGTGGATGTGACCCTGTTTGGGGAAACCTTCAAGTGGAACATCCTCGGCTACGATGCCGCCCACGGCGGGTTGCCGTACTTTTGCGCGTATATGATCGCCATGGTCGTTGGTGAGTGCATCAACTTCCCGATCCAGCGCAATTTCGTGTTCCGCAGTAAGGGCAATTTAGGCAAGCAGATTGCGTGGTATGTGGTGGCTTTCTGCGTCATTACCTGCATCGTCAACTCCATCAACTGCGTATGGGTTGCCGTAGCCGGGCTGCTGGTGCCGGACTTTATTTATAACATCGGCACGACGGTTTTGAACGGCGGCGTGTCTATGGTCATTTTCTTCTTTGTCAACAAAATCATCTTCCCTGAAAGCGGGAAGTGATGGAGAGAATCTCACTTTACGTGCGCCGCAGACAACTGATTGCAGTTTTGTATGAGCGTCAGAATGATAATGACTGGAGTATACTAAACTTGCGGATTTATTCTGTACCAGCACCTTTACAATTGAATACACAGCATAACAGGTACTTTAGGCAACACCGCACAATTCCCGCCTAACGGCTTAAGCACCGCTCCGGCGGCTGCG
>OLOX01003185.1_pt1 | contig 12719 bp, 10 predicted proteins | sample 1672091 | NCBI WGS metagenome assembly OLOX01 (sample SAMEA3136644, study PRJEB25190) | human gut metagenome | reverse complement strand
CTTAATTTATTCTCTTTTTGTTCTGGTAAACTAAATCCTTCTTTTGCTTGATCTTCAGTCGATACTCTTAAATATAAGCCACATATTCTTTCTTCATCTTTCATTAACCTTTTACTAAAAAAGAGGAGACAATAGTATCTAGTAAAGTCTAAATACTACTGACTCCTCAATAAATTCAATATTATAAATTTCGGGTAAATTATGTTTATTCTTCATAGATGTACCTCCATTTCTAGAGTATACCTCTTTCATTGGTTATTTATATATCACTATTTTGAGATTTGTCAATATTAGCTTATAATATAATTAGTAAGGAGGTTTTTATGACAAATATAAATATTAATAAAACTGTTAATGTTGATACAGTAATTGCTGTTGTACTTGGTAAATTTATGAAGTTTAAAGATATTCAATTAAGCGATTCTGAAATAGAAGAATTTGTTAATCAACTTCATAATGATAAAGATTTTATTGAAGCAATTACTAATATGATTAAGATAGCTGATTAGTCAGCTTTTTTTAAATATTCTTCTAAATCACATAATTTTATCTTATTTGATAAATTTTCAATAAATACTTCATTAGAATAATTGAATATTAGAAAAGTTATGCCTTTAACAATAAGTCGGTTAGGTTCAATATAAGTAAGATTGGTTTTATCTATCTTTCTGATATTACCATTTATAATAGTCGGTTTTACATTTGCAAAATCACATATTATATTGAGCTTCTTTCTTAATGATTTTTCAATAGGTAATTCTTCTTTAATAATATTTACCATAATACCATCCTTTCCTTCGGATAGCTTTTGTAAAACACAAAAAAACTAATCCATTTCTGAATTAGTTATTTATCAAACTCGAAACTATAAAAGTTCGAGCAGATTTCCTCTTGGTAGCGAGAGGGGGATTCGAACCCTCGACCTATCGGGTATGAACCGATTGCTCTAGCCAACTGAGCTATCTCGCCATAAGCAATATAATAATACCAAAAATACTAATCAAAATCAAGCTTTTTTTATTATTTTGGAAAAAAATGTGAATTTTATACTAAAGACTTTATAAATGCATAAAATTCCTATATACTATTAATAGATATGATGAAAAGAGTGATTATATGAAAAAAATAATGACTATAGATGGAAATGAAGCGTGTAGCTATACAGCATACATGTTTACAGAAGTTGCTGGAATATATCCTATAACACCTTCAAGTCCTATGGCTGAACATTTAGATGAATGGAGTAGTAACCATCGTCTAAATGTTTTTAATGATGAAGTAAAAGTAGTTGAAATGCAAAGTGAACTTGGAGCAGCCGGAATGGTTCATGGATCACTTCAAGCAGGACTATTAACAACAACCTTTACAGCAAGTCAAGGACTACTTTTAATGATTCCTAATATGTATAAAATAGCTGGAGAAATGTTACCAGGAGTAATCCATGTAGCAGCCCGTAGTTTATCTACCCATGCCTTATCAATTTTTGGAGATCATCAAGACATTTATGCAACTCGTATGACTGGATTTGCCATGTTAGCATCATCATCAGTACAAGATGCAGCCTACTTGTCAGCTGTTGCTCATCTTTCAGCTATAAAATCGAGTCTACCATTCCTTCACTTTTTTGATGGATTTAGAACAAGTCATGAAATAAATAAAATTGAAGTATTAGAACAAGAAGATTTAAAAGAACTAATCGATTATGAAGCATTAAATAGATTTAGAAATAAAGCTTTAAACCCTCTTCATCCTGTAACAAGAGGCGTTAATGAAAATGATGATATTTATTTTCAAAATATGGAAGTAAGAAATAAATATTATGAACAACTACCAGATATCGTTAACGAATACATGGAAAAAATAAATGAAAAAGCTAATACTAACTATAAACCATTTAACTATTATGGAAGTAAAAACGCCAAAAAAATAATAGTAGCAATGGGATCAGTAACAGATACAATTAAAGAATATATAACAGATAGTAAAGAAAACATTGGATTAATTGAAGTACATCTATATCGTCCATTTAGTTCAAAATACCTACTTAACGTTCTACCAGATACAGTTGAAAAAATTGCTGTATTAGATCGAACTAAAGAACCAGGAAGTGGAGGAGAACCATTATACTTAGATATTTCTAACGCCTTAAAAAATAAAAATATTTCGATTGTAGGTGGAAGATATGGACTATCAAGTAAAAACACAACCCCAGCTCAAATAAAAGCCGTATATGATATGTTAGATAATCCTAGAGATAATTTTGTCATTGGAATTAACGATGATGTAACGCATCTTAGCCTTGAAATTCAAAATTATAAAATAAACAATGCCCAAGAAATGCTTATTTATGGATACGGTAGTGATGGAATGATAAGCGCCTCTAAATCACTTATCAAACTAATAGGTGATAATACAGATAAATATGTTCAGGGATACTTTGAATACGATTCTAAAAAATCAGGTGGGGTAACAGTTAGTCATCTTCGTTTTAAAGATGATATTATAAGAAAACCATACTATGTTGAAAACCCTAGTGTAGTTGTCGTATCAAAAGATAGCTATCTTTCTGATTTTGATATGTTTAATAATATTTGTGAAAATGGAATTTGTATTATTAATACCGTTCGAAATGAAGAAGAAATAAACCAACTAATGAGTAGTCAAAATAAAAAAGATTTACTTGATAAAAAAATTAAAATATATACCATTAATGCCTACTTAATAGCTCATGAATCAGGACTTAATAACAAAATAAGTATGATTATGGAAAACGCTATATTAAAACTAATACACCTAATTGATTTTGATAAAGCCCAAGAAAAACTAAAAGAATATATTAAAAATAAATTTAGTAAAAAAGGCGAAAAAGTAGTTGAAAGTAACTACCAAGCAATAGAAGCAGCAACTAAATATATTAAAGAAATAAAACTAAATAACGAAATAAAACAAGCCCAAGAAAAAATAGGATTGTATGAAATGATTGGACAAAGAAAAGGAAATGAATTACCAACATCAGCCTTCCTAGAACATCAAGATGGAACTTTCAATGAAACAAACCTAAACAAAAGTGCAATAAGTGAATTTGTTCCAAAGTGGCTAAATAGTAATTGTATTCGTTGTAATCGTTGTTCCTTTGTATGTCCCCATAGTGTAATCAGAACATACCTAGTAGACGAAGAAGAATATCAATTAATGCCATCAAAAATAAAAGAAAGATGTATAAAACCATTGGATAAAAATCTTCAAAATTATTACTTTATAATTGGTATTTCAATTAAAAACTGTACAGGATGTGGATTATGTGTAAATACATGTCCAGGACTAAGAAATAGTAAAGCCTTAATTATGGAAGATATTTTAAACCAATCCGAAGAACAAAAAATAGCTGATTATTTGTTAGAAAACATTAAAGATAAAGAAATAGAATCTAAAAATAATATTATGACTAGCCAATTTAAAAAACCAAAAATAAAATACCCAGGAGCCTGTCTTGGATGCGGACAACCAGCTTATATCAAAATTCTAACCCAATTATTTGGAAATGAAATGATTATTGCTAACGCTACCGGATGTTCATCTATTTATGGAGGAAGTATTCCAAATCTACCTTACAATCTACCCTGGGCATCATCTTTATTTGAAGATAATGCTGAATATGGATATGGAATGTATATGGCAGATAAAACCATGAAAAATAGAATCAAAAAAATAATCCACAGTAATTTAAATAATCCAAATAAAGAATTGTTTGAAATGTGGTTAAATAATATGGATGATTATAAAACAACTAAGTATGTGTATGATAATTTAACTAATGACATTCCAGAAGAATTAAAGAAAATAAAAGACTACTTAATTAAAAAAAGTACTTGGATTATTGGTGGAGATGGATGGGCTTATGATATAGGATTTAGTGGTATAGACCACATCTTAGCAAGTAATGATGACGTTAATATCCTAGTCCTTAATACTGAGGTATACTCAAACACAGGAGGGCAGGCATCAAAAGCTAGTCCTAAAGGATCTATTGCCTCATTTGCAACTAGTGGTAAGAAAAATAACAGTAAAGATTTAGCACGTATAGCTATGTCATATCCAGATGTTTATGTAGCTCAAATAAATTTAGGCGCTAATATGAATCAAGTTATAAAAGCTATGAAAGAAGCTGAAGAATATAAGGGACCATCATTAATTATTGCGTATGCTCCTTGTATATCTCATGGTATAGAAGGTGGAATGACAAATAGTTTAGAAATGCAAGCCTTAGCAACCAAATGTGGATATTTTCCAATTTTCAGATATAATCCTGTGGATAAAAAATTAATTCTTGATAGCAAAAATGTTGATTTTGATTTATATAATGAATTTTTATTAAAACAACAAAGATATAAAAACTTAAAAAAGATAAATAAAGAGAATGCTGATTTATTATTTGAGGATAATAAAAATAATGCAATTTTAAAATTTAATTATTATAAAATGCTAAGTGAAAAAGAAGATTAAACTTCTTTTTTTGTATAATTAAAATGTTGAAAAATATATGTCATATGCGTATAATATATATATAATTTTGAAGGTGTAAAAATGATAGGAATATTTGATTCAGGAATAGGTGGAGTAACCATCTTAAAAGAAATTTTAAAAGAAAACTTTGATTACCACTATTTATATTATAGTGATTCAAAAAATAACCCATATGGAGATAAAAAACAAAAAGAAATAGAAACAATTGTTTTTGAAATTGTGGAAACTTTAATTGCTAGAGGATGTCAAATCATAGTAATTGCTTGTAATACAGCAAGTACCGTATGTGTAAAAAAATTAAGAGAAAAATATAAAAATATCTCTTTTATTGCGACAGAACCAGCATACAAAATGATTCATGATTATAACAATGATGGAAAAACATTAGTAATGGCAACAAAAGCCACAATAGAAAGCAAGAAATTTCAAGATTTATATAAGCTTTATGATAACCATAAAACAATTTTATATCCTTGTGTAGGACTTGCTGAACTGATTGAAGAAAATAATCAAGAAAAAATCGAAAAATACTTAAATGATAATTTAAAACAATTTAATAAAATTGATAACGTTGTTTTAGGATGTACACATTATCCTTTGATAAAAAAACAATTAAATAAAGTTTTAAATAATCCTAATTTTTTTGATGGTGGACATGGTATAAGTATGCAATTAAAAAGAACAATAGAAAAATATAATATAAAAAAATCAAAAAATAAAATAGAATTTTTTGATTCCTCAAATAATAAATTCAAAAAAGAAAGATTTTTTGAGATGTTAAATAGTGTAAAGTTTTAAAAAATAATAAAAAAACATGTATTCATGTTTTTTTTCATATGTTATAATCTATTCAGGTTAGTATAGTATTACGGATGTGTGAGAACAGCCATAAAAGAATAAAAAAGGAAACTGTCCCCCTGAGAACAGTTTCATAAAAGAATAAAAAGGGGTTGGCTAGTGTGATACTAGCACCAATCCGGATTACCGAACTGGTGCTTTATATACTAACCTGAAAAGTTTGAAAAGTCAAGCTTTTTTTTTCGTTATTTAAAAAAAATTAAAATTTAATTAAATATTTTCAAAATTTAAAAGTTTCAAAAAAAATGTTGACGAACAACTGTTTGTTGTGTATTATTTAATTAACAGAGCAAGGTGATAAGATGGAACTAACACAAATTAAAGGTCTAGGCATGAAAACATGTGAAAAGTTAGATAAGTTAGGAATAAAAGATATTAAGTCATTATTAACTTTTTATCCTTTTAGATATAACATAATTAAAAGAAGTAATTTAAAAGAAGTAAAAAATAATGAACAAATAACCATAGATGGAATTATAGAATCTATTCCTAGTATTTTCTACTTTAAAGGAAAAAAGGATAAAATGAACTTTAAATTAAATACAGGATTTAAAACATTTAATATCGTTATCTTTAATCGTGGTTTTTTAAAAAACAAATTGACAATTGGAACAGAAATAACGGTTGTAGGAAAAATAGATAAAATTAAAAGTATTATTGTTGTATCGGATCTTTATTTTGGAAAAATAGATAAAGAAAGAATAGAACCTGTTTACCACACAACCTTTGGACTTAGTAATAAACAAATAAGAAAATATATAAATAGTACAGTTAATCTAGGATATGAAATAGATGATTATATTCCAACTTTTATCTCTCAAAAATATCACCTTCTTAATAAGTCAGAAGCAATTAGACATCTACATAATCCTGTTGATGAAATAAAATTAAAACAAAGCATAAAAAGAACTAAATATGAAGAATTATTTGTATATATGCTTAAAATGAATTACCTCAAACAAAGTAAAAAAATAGATCATGGATTAAAAAGAGATATATCGTACGATAAAGTTGAACAATTTATTGATGATTTACCTTTTGAATTAACAAGAGATCAAATAAAAAGTGTAGAAGAAATTTATAAAGATTTAACTGAGGATATGCGTATGAATCGTCTTCTACAAGGTGATGTTGGAAGTGGAAAAACAATTGTGGCTTTTATTACAATGTATATCAATTATTTAGGTGGATATCAAAGTGCTTTAATGGCCCCAACTGAAATTTTAGCTCAACAACATTATCAAAATAGTAAGGAATTATTTAAAAAATATAATATTGATATAGCACTGTTAACAGGAAAAACAAAAACCAAAGAAAAAAAAGAAATCTATGAAAAATTAAAAAATGGAACAATTGATTTTATTATTGGAACCCATGCTTTATTTACGGATGATGTTATATATAAAAATTTAGGCCTAGTTATAACAGATGAGCAACACCGTTTTGGTGTAAATCAAAGAAGTAATTTAAAAAATAAAGGAACAACTCCAGATATTTTATATATGAGTGCAACTCCAATTCCAAGAACATATGCCCTAACTTTATATGGAGATATGGATGTTTCAAGTATAGAAACAAGACCTGAAGGTAGAAAGCCTATCTTAACAAAATATTTTGAAGGCAGCTCTATGAAGCCTTTCTTAAAGCAATTAAAAGATTATTTAGCTCAAGGTGGACAATGTTATGTCATCTGTCCTTTGATTGAGGATAATGAAGATCTTCCATTAAAAAGTGCTTTGACTATTTATGAAGCGATGTCTTCTTATTTTAAAGGACATTATCAAACAGGACTTCTTCACGGTTCTTTAAAGGATGAAGAGAAAAATACGGTGATGCAGGATTTTAAAAATAATAAAATACAAATTCTAGTCTCTACTACAGTGGTAGAAGTAGGGGTTGATGTCCCCAATGCGAATATGATGGTTATTTATAATGCTGAAAGATTTGGCTTATCTTCTATTCATCAGTTACGTGGTCGTATTGGAAGAGGGAATCAACAGGGGTATTGTTTTCTGTTGTCTGTTGCACAAGACGAGCCAGCAAAAGAGAGACTGCACTATCTAGAAGAACATGATGATGGATTTGAAATATCACAATATGATTTAAAAACAAGAGGACCAGGAGAACTATTAGGTGATAAGCAGAGCGGTCTTCCAGCCTTTATGATGGGTGATATTTTTAAGGATATGAATATTCTAGAAGAGACAAGAAGATATGCAATTAAGATGATTCATGATTATTATAAGTATGGGGAATATGAAAACTATATTGAGATGATCAAGAAAAAGATAAAAAAAGGGAATGAATATATTGATTAGTTATGATATTATGTAACTGACGAGGTGATTTTTATGAAATTAGCAATCGATGCGATGAGCGGAGATTTAGGTAGTGCACCTGTTGTGGAAGCCTGCAAGAAATTTGCAGAAAAGCATCCAGATGTTGAATTATACGTGACAGGTAAAAAAGAAGAATTAACAGCTTTGGAATCTATTAATTCTATTCATATTGTAGATGCACGTGATGTTGTATTAATGACGGATAGTGTATTAGGTGTAAGAAGAAAAAAAGAATCTTCAATGGTGAAGGCTTTAATGATGGCCCGCAAGGATGAAGTAGATGGTGTTGTATCATGTGGTTCTACGGGCGCTTTTTATACTGCTTCAATGTTGTTTGTAAAGCGTATTGAAGGCGTAGAAAAATCATGCTTAATGGCAACTCTTCCTACATATAGTGGAAATAGTACATGCTTGATGGATGTTGGTGCTAATGCGACCAATACAGCAGAACAGCTACAAGAATTTGCGGTAATGGGCTCATTATATAGTAAGCTTGTATTAAATAAGGAAAATCCAAAGGTTGCTTTACTTAATATTGGTGCAGAAGATCATAAGGGTGATGAAATGCATCAGGAAGCTTATAAACTATTAAAAGACTGTGATAAGATCAACTTCACGGGTAATATAGAAGGTAGAGAATTATTATCAGGGGATATTGATGTTGTTGTGACAGATGGATTTAGTGGGAATATCGCATTAAAAGCATCAGAAGGTGCAGCTATTCTTCTTATGAAGGCAATGAAAGAATCATTATTTGCGACATTAAGAGGAAAGATTGGTGCCTTATTTGCAAAACCTCAATTATATGCTTTGAAAGAACGCTTTGATTATAAATCAGTGGGTGGTGCTCTATTTATGGGCTTTGAAAAAGCAATCGTAAAAGCACATGGTGGTTCAGATGCCAAGGCAGTTTTTAATGCGATGGAACTTGTATATAGAATGGTAGACTTAGATGTTGTAGGTCGTATGAAAGAAGGACTTCAATAATGAAAATATTAGATTTCTTACAGAAAGAAAACATTCCTTTTAAACGCATTGGTCTTTATAAGGAAGCATTTACTCATTCGTCTTATGCCAATGAATCAAATGCTCATATTCCTGATTATGAAAGACTAGAATTTATGGGAGATGCTGTATTACAGCTATTTGTGTCAGAATTCATCTTTGCATTACATCCAGAATATAAAGAAGGACAGTTAACACAGCTTCGTTCTAAGCTTGTAAGAGAAGAATCTTTAGCACGCTTTTCCGAAGAACTTCATTTAGGTGAACTTCTTTATTTAGGTGTAGGTGAAGAAAAGAGTGGTGGACGTCATCGTGAAAGTGTTCTTGCAAATATTTATGAATCATTTATAGGTGCGCTTTATTTAGATTGTGGTAAAGAACAGGTGATTCGTATTCTTGAAAAGACAATCTTCAAACATGTCAATGAAGTGAATGAATTTGATGATATCACTGACTATAAGACTAAATTGCAGGAATTAGTGCAGTCAGATGACCGTAAGACTGTCAGTTATCATGTGAAAAGTTCAACTGGACCAGCCAATGCTCCTGAATTTGTCATTGAAGTTATTTTAGATGATATGATTTTAGGTACTGGCAAGGGAACAAGTAAAAAGCGTGCAGAACAGCATGCGGCAAAAGATGCATTAATGAAAATGGCAAAGAAGGCTTCATAGTCTTCTTTTTCTTGTGTGTAAGTTTTGTAAAAAAAGACAAATCACTTTACTTTTTGTATAATGATAGTATGATAAAAAACAAACAAGTTAGGAGATTACAATATGGGAAATAGTACAGTAAGTGATGCAAGAAATATAACTCTTGTCATGGACTTTTATGAATTAACAATGTCATATGATTATTTTAAACAGGGAAAAAAGGATGAAATTGCATATTTTGATATGTTCTATCGAAAGAATCCTGATAATGGTGGTTATGTCATCATGGCAGGACTACAACAGTTGATTGAAGCAATCAAAGATATGCACTTCTCAAAGGGCGATATTGACTATTTACGTACTTTAAATATGTTTGATGAAGAATTTTTGTCTTATTTAGCTGATTTCAAGTTCGATGGTACAATCTGGGCAGTCCCTGAAGGAACACCTGTATTCCCTTATGAACCATTAGTCACTGTTAAAGGAAAATTGATTGAAGCACAGCTATTAGAAACATTCCTTTTAGTGACAATCAATCATCAGTCATTGATTGCGACTAAAACACATAGAATTGTACAGGAAGCTAAGGGCCGTCCTGTTATGGAATTTGGGGCAAGAAGAGCACAGGGATATGATGGTGCAACATATGGCGCAAGAGCCGCTTATATTGGTGGAGCAGCAGGAACTGCTACAGTATCAGCAGGTAAAGCTTTTGGTATTCCAGTACTTGGCACAATGGCACATTCTTTTGTTCAATCATTTGACACTGAATATGATGCATTTAAAGCGTATGCTGAGATTTATCCAGATTCATGTATTCTCTTAGTAGATACATATGATACATTAAACAGCGGTATTCCAAATGCGATTAGAGTCGCAGAAGAAGTATTACAGCCAATGGGTAAGACATTAGCTGGTATTCGTATTGATTCAGGAGATATCGCATATCTTACTAAGAAAGCAAGAATGATGCTTGATGTTGCTGGATTGACTAATACAAAGATTTCTATTTCTAACTCACTAGATGAATATTTAATCCGCTCTGTACTTGAACAGGGTGCACGTATTGATTCATTTGGTGTAGGTGAAAACATGATTACATCTAAGTCTTCTCCAGTATTTGGCGGAGTCTATAAGATGGCGGCTATGGAAAAGGATGGTCAGATTGTTCCTAAAATCAAGATTTCAGAAAATAAAGAAAAGATTACTAATCCAGGCTATAAGAAGGTCTATCGTTTAATAGAGAATGAAACAAATAAAGCCATTGCGGATATTGTAATGTTTGCGGATGAAACAATTGATCCAGAAAAGAATCTCACTATTTACTCTCAGTATGATAAATGGAAGAATAAAACATTAATAGGTGGGTCTTATACATTCTTTGAATTACAGAAACCTGTCTTTGTAGATGGTGAATGTGTATATGAAGAAAAGACACTTGAAGAAATCAGAGAAAACGTTAAAAAACAGGGCACATTATTATGGGATGAAATATTCCGTTTAGAATACCCACATGCTTATTATGTAGACCTTTCTGAAAGACTTATTGACTATAAATTAAAGATGCTTGAGGAAAAACGTGGATGAAAATTACAGTAGTAGGATTAGGCGTTATTGGCGGCAGTTTTGTTAAGGCACTTAAAGGGAAGGGTTATGAAGTCTATGGTATCGATACAAACCAGCAGACTCTAGATATGGCTAAAGAAGAGGGATGCATCATTGAAGGATATCTAGATGGAAAGGATATTATTCCTGAAACAGACCTTACAATCATCTGCCTTTACCCAAGTCTTGTCTTAGACTTTATTAAAAACAATCAATTTAAACCAGGAAGTATCGTCACAGATGCTGTAGGAATTAAATCTTATTTCTTAAGAGAAGCACTTTCTATCATTCCAGACGATGTAGAATATATTTCTATTCATCCAATGGCAGGTAGAGAAAAGAAAGGCTATCAATATGCCTCTAAACAGGTATTTGAGAATGCAAACTTCATTATTGTCTATCATGATGATAATAAGAAATCTACTATAGATTTTGTTCAGGAATTCTCTAAGCAGTTAGGCTTCCGTTCAGTTAAGATCATGTCTCCTGAAGCACATGATGAAATTATCTCATTTACTTCTCAGTTACCTCACTGTCTGGCTGTATCACTTATGAATAGTGATGATCAGAAATATGAGACAGGGAAGTATATTGGCGACTCATTTAGAGACCTCACACGTATTGCGAATATTAATGAAGACTTATGGGATGAATTGTTTATGAATAATAAACAGTATTTGCTTGCTTCTATTGAACGATTTGAAGAGCAGTTAGATATTCTAAAAAATGCGATTCGTGATAATGATGATGAGACTTTAAAGGCTGCATTTAGAAAATCCACAAAAAGAAGAGAACATTTGTAAGAATGTTCTTTTTTTGTTGTGAAAGTTTAATATATAAAACAAAAAGTTTAAAAAAGAGGTTGAAAGATTACTATAAGCGTGTATAATATCATTGTTTGATTAAGTGAACAAAAAGTTAATTATATAAAACAGGGAGGATTAGATGGATCTCGGAAGGAAAATTAAACAGCTGCGTCTTGCAAACGACTTAACTCTTGAGGAACTTGCAAACCGCAGTGAATTATCAAAAGGTTTCCTCTCCCAGGTTGAAAGAAATCTAACATCACCATCTGTCGCAACACTTGATGATATTCTTGAAGCATTAGGTACTAATCTTCATGATTTCTTTGATCAACAGGAGGATGAACAGCTTGTTTTTGGCAAGAAGGATTTTTTTGTGAATGAACAGGATGATTACATCATTCACTATATCGTACCAAATGCTCAGAAAAATGAGATGGAACCTATTCTGATTGAACTAGAAAATGGTAAACGTTCAATGAAGATGGAGCCTCATGGTGGAGAAGAGTTTGGTTATGTATTAGAAGGTAAAGTCGTTCTTCATTATGGGATGCGAGAAGAGATTGTTAAAAAGGGTGAAACATTTTATTTGAAGGGCACACGTGCACATTATTTAGAGAATCAGTGGGAAAGAAAGGCGAGAGTGATCTGGATTTCTACACCACCACTATTTTAATGAGGAGAGTTTTATGAAGAAAATTATTGAATTAGATAATCTGACTAAATCATTTGATGGTCAGGTCGTCCTAAAAGGAATTCACTTAGACATCTATGAAAATGAATTCGTTACACTTCTAGGTCCAAGTGGATGCGGAAAAACAACTACACTTCGTATTTTAGGCGGATTTGAGACACCTGATAAGGGACGTGTGATCTTTGATGGACAGGACATTACGCATCTTCCGCCTAATAAACGTCAGCTTAATACCGTA
>OLOX01003178.1_pt1 | contig 12737 bp, 14 predicted proteins | sample 1672091 | NCBI WGS metagenome assembly OLOX01 (sample SAMEA3136644, study PRJEB25190) | human gut metagenome | reverse complement strand
TTTTCAGCTTGGGATATTCCGGGTGCCGGGAGCTGATGAAATGAGAGTCTATGAAGTCGTTGAAGGCTTCCTGTGTCACGAAAGCTGCGCCGCAAGTGCGGCTTTCATATATCTCGATTATTCCCTCGTCACGGTATTTGCGCATTGTCTTTTTGGTGATGTGCAGTCCTGCCGCCACATCGTCAAGAGATATTATGCGCTTGCCGTGGTAGAACAATTCGGGAGGTGCGCGTGTCTTGTCGCCGTTGGCTTCCCTTATGCCTGCGAGTGCCATGCACGCCATCAGTGCGGTCTTATAATCCGCGTCGTTAGCTATCGTCGAAGCCATGATATTATTCGGCGTTTGAGTTGTCGAACATATCTTTGAGTGCGGTCGATACAGATATGAGGAACAGGCAGACGGAAAAGCACTTGAACGCCTTGATTTCATTCTTGTTCATCGAGTTGAAATCGACGGGCTTCTTGTCAGACTTACGCTTGAGAAAGCGGCGGTTGTTCCTTACGGCAGGCTTCTTCTCGAAGCCTTTTTCATTTGGTGGATTGTTTGTTTCCATTCGGTTATCTGGGATTAAGTTTGCGAGGAATAGCCCTCGTTTGCAATTATAACCGAGTGGGTTTCAGAAATGAAAACTTAATAAGAGTTAATTGGCGTAATAAGCTAAAAGATAGCAATCTAAAAGTCTGACAATAAATCGGCTTAAAAATATGCGACTGAACGATAAACCTGTATGACTGAACGACAGGGCCGCTTTTTAGTATATGATTTCGGGATTAGAAAAGGTCAAAAAAATAGCGTATGATACACACTTCTTCTCTTGAAGGCTCCGGAATAAGCCATTAACCGAATGATGTGACCATACGCTATGCGATAAGCATAGCATAGTATCACGCTCAAGCTCGGTTTTTGTTAATCTTCCGGATTTACAAGAGAACTCTTGCGATAATCTATGTTATCCTATATTGTTAATACGATTGGCTCTCCAATCGCTATTCTTTGCGATTTTGCGTTGCAAAGTTACGCATTTTTTCCGAGGTTGTCAAGCCTCGTTTCCATCGTCGGGTTTGATGTGGTGCTTCTTACGTAGCTTGTAGAGGAACCTTTCCGATATTCCGAGTAGTTTTGCCGCTCCTTTCCATGTCCCTGCTCTTTGATAGGCTCTGACAATCTTATCCCTTTCTTCTTTGGGATTATGATGTGTCAAATCTTCAGAGATGTCGGGGTTGGATTTGTCAAAGCTGAGATCTTCTTCTCTTATCGTGTCGCCTGCGGCATGGAAGGCGGCGAAAAGAACCGTATCTTTCAGTTCGCGGATATTGCCGGGCCACGGATGCAACTTCAACGCCTTTATAGCCGACGCATCAAGCCGCTTTTTCGGATGCTGTTTCTTCTGTGCGTATTTTGTCAGAAGATAGTCGGCGATATCGGATATATCCTCGGTCGTTTCTCTCAGCGGTGGCACCACGATACTTGTCTGTCGCAGAATGAAGAAAAGATTATCGCGGAATGTTTCATCGGCAACCATCTTCAATAAAGATGTATTGGCGGTGCAGATGATACGAACATCCGGGTGTTCCTGCTCCAGAATGTGGAGAAGAACCGATTGTTTCTCGAAAGTAAGCAGCTGGATGTTCTTAATTACCAGTGTGCCGCCTTTTGCTTCTTGAAAGTAGCCCTCGATGCGGTTATACATCTCGCTGCGGTCGGATTCCGGGTCGTGTCTGCCGACAAGAGCTGCTCCACCGGCTTCCAAGATAATCAGCGGTTTCTGTGTTCTTGAACTTTGAAGATAGATTTGTCGTGCAATCTGCTCCTTACCCATGCCACTCTCGCCGAAGATTATGCAGTTGGCATTAGTAGCCGCCACTCTTTCGATAGACTGCTCAATCTCGCGGAACGCTTTGCTACTACGCGGAATAAGCGGGTTGCCGAGTTGAAGCACGATGTTTTCCGGCTTCGCATACTTACAGACTGTTTCCACAAGCTGCTTGTCAATCGCAGCTCGCTGGATTACGTTCACAGCTCCGCCATCGCTCAACACTTCAAGCAAATCGGCACCATTTAGATTGTTTACTATGGCAATAACAGGGAAAGAAAATCCCTCTTCCTTTTGCCAGTTTACTAACTCTTTTGCGGAACCATCTGGCAGCTTATAGTCTGCCACGATAACTGCGCCGGGTGGCAGTTTTACCACCTCTTCTTTTGCCGCCTCCAAACTCTCGACTGCTACCGACTCATAGCCGTGCTTGACAAGCAAGCCCGACATAAGCCGACGGTCGGATTCGGAGGCATCAACGATTAAAACTCTGTTCATATTATTATGTTATAGTTTAACATATTAGGAATATTCATTATGTGTGTAGATATAGTAAAAGGCAGGTTGCCCCGCCTTTTATCGTCTTTTGGTTTTTATCTGACGGAATAATATTAGCTCATTTTTTCCAAAAGCCAAGAGATGTTTTTTCCGAGATTCTTCATTGTTTCGACACCTTCACTGTCTTTTAATGCCTCTCCCGGCAGTTTCCCATAGGCTACATTCCAATAGGTAGAGCCGACAACAAACATTTCTTTATTAAGGAAAAAATGATTTATTGAATCGAGAGCGTTCATAGTTCCCGCACGACGACCGACAACCAGACCGGCACCAATTTTATGAGAGAACATTCCCGGATTAGTGTCACTTACAACGCTTGCCCTTTCAAATATGGCTTTCAGCGATGTTGATACATCCGCAGAATAAGTCGGTGAGCCTATGACAAGTACATCTGCCGTAGCCATTTTGTCGAACAGGTCGCAGAATATGTCATTGCGCCACACGCAGTTTCTCTTACCTGCACAAGCGAAACAGGCTTTACAAGGATTTATGATTTCTCCAGCGAGATTTATTTTTTCAATATCATGTCCTGACTTGGCAAGTTCCGCAAGAACAAAGTCTATCATGTCTCCGGTATTACTTTCCTTACGCGCGCTCCCGTTTATTGCAAGTATTTTCATACGTCGTTTTGTGTTCGGGTCTATTATGTTTGCGGCGTCTGCAATTCCGGAAACCGAAAGTGCTGTCCCCGCCGCAATAAGACTGATTCTCTTTATTGCATCGCGTCGGTTCATTACAACTTATTTATATGACTCTGCGAATATATTTATGATGTCTTGATCGGACATCTGCACACGGTCGCTGGTAAACATTATGCCCATCACTTCGCGTGTGTTCCGCATAAGTGTTTCAAATTCCGAAGGCATAATGCCATAGTCAGACATTTTAAGGTCCGCGACACCGCAAGCCTCCTGTAATTCAACGAGAGCCGTTATAAAATCCTCTGGCTTGTCGGCATCGGCTTTGCCAAGAAGACGGGCGAGTTCTATGAATCGGTCGTCACAGCCGTGGTTCCGTATGAAATAGCTAAAATATGCCTTGCTTATCATTATCAGACCAGCTCCATGAGGTATATTGGGGTGATATGCAGACATGGCGTGTTCAAGACCATGTTCACTTGTCAGAAGCGTCAGACACATCACGGCACCCGACAAGGTATTGGCAAATGCCACCCTCGTGCGGGCTTCGAGGTCATTGCCGTCTGACACAGCGCGTGGCAAGTATTCCGCGATATTGCGTATCGCCTCCCGTGCGTTCATATCACTTGCGAGATTTGCGGCGCCAGCGATGAAGCCTTCTACACTGTGGAACAGCGCATCGAATCCTTGAAAAGCCGTGAATTTGGGCGGAACCGAAAGCATCAGCTCTGGGTCAACCACGGCGATAACCGGAAAAAGTCCGGGGTGCATTATAAACGCCTTCTCGTTTGTATCCTCTTTGGTTATGACACCGCAGGGATCTGTTTCAGAGCCTGTACCGGCAGTTGTCGTTATTGCAATTATGGGCAGCGGCTTTTCTGGTACAGGCTTTCCTTTGCCTGTGCCGATTGCCACATAGTCCCATAGCTCACCCTTATTTGTGGCAAGCAAAGCAATAGCTTTCGCGCAGTCCATAACACTGCCTCCACCGAGTGCCACCAGAAAATCGGCGTTGTAGTTTCTGGCGGCATCAGCACCCGCCACTGCGTTCTCAACTGTCGGATTGGGAGCGACGCCATCAAATACGGAGGTCGTAATACCGGCTTTTCGCAACTGTTCTTCCGTGCGGGAGAGATAACCGTTTGCGCGCGTAGATTTGCCGTTTGAAATAATAATCAACGCCTTCTTGCCCGGAAATCTCTGTTCGTGTAGTTTGTTCAGTTGTCCTGCGCCGAAAAGAATATGGGTGGGGATGTACTGGTTGTATTGAAGTGTTGTATTCATCGTTTATATTGTTTTATTTCATATACAGATTGTCAAACATCGGTATGGCTTCGTGGATTTCAAGATTGATGACAAGATCTTTGGTGTCCTCAAAATATTTAAGAAGATGTGGTGACTGACAGTGCCTGTCGTAAGCCTCCTTATCTTTATAGACCTCCACGATGGTGAAAATGTTGGGGTGTTCTTTGTCCCAGACTGGATATAAGACATATATATCTTCTTCTTTCAGAAGGGACGCCATGATTTCTTTTTTAAGAATTCTCTTGTATTCTTCTATCCGGTATGGATTGACTGTTATCTTAGCTATTGATACCATAACTCATTTCACATAAATGGTGACGGTATTTCTTCATCTGTTGCCTCCAATTTGAAAAAAACAGGGCGCAAGCCATCATTACAACAGGTAATCGCCATACCGTCATGACGCACCCAATCATTGAAATAAAATTGTTTAACTCCGTTTGCAAGAGCGAATACATACGGGTGAATTGTACGCCATGCTCCATCGCAGAAGCCATCCGGTTTCCCAAGTCCGGCATAAAACACTTGTCCTTCCTTAAGGACCGGACAAGGTTTTAGGCCCGGTTCAGCATATTGTCGAGCCATGTCCTCGTTAAATGTTCGGCGAAGGACGGTTATCTTGACTTTTTTCATCAGTACCAATCATGTTTTTCGTTTCGATTCAGAGCTGCTATGCGGCTCATTTCTTCATCGCTCAGCTCAAAGTCGAATATCGAGATGTTTTCTTTCATGTGCGCGGGGTTGCTTGAGCCTGGAATTACCACTACACCGCGCTGCAAGTCCCATCGCAGGATAACCTGCGCGACGGATTTGTTGTGGGCGTCGGCGATTTCTTTCAACACCGGGTCGTTGAGCAATTCCTTCTGGTGGCCCCTTCCGCCAAGCGGATACCATGCCTCGACAGCGATTCCGAGATTCTGAATGTGGGGTACCACTTTGGTATCCTGATAATAGGGATGCACCTCGTTCTGTACCAGCACAGGCTTTATATTGACCTGTTTTATAAATTCATCTATCTCGTCGATATAGTAGCACGATACTCCGATGGAGCGAATTTTGCCTTGCGCAACATACTTTTCCATAGCCTTGTATGCCTTCACATCATTCGTGCCGGGATGATGGAGGAGCATCAGATCCACATATCCGATGTCGAGTTTACGCAGACATTCCTCTATCGCGGCTTCTGGATTGGAGTATTGGTTGGGGTAAATCTTCGTGGCCACGAAAATTTCTTCGCGTGGCACACCTGATTCCCTTACACCTTTGCCGACCTCAACCTCGTTCCCGTACATGTGAGCCGTGTCGATTTTTCTGAAACCGAGAGAAATGGCTGATTTTACAGAATTGACACATACATCACCTGTCAGACTGTAAGTACCAAGACCTACAATCGGCATATCGTAACCGCTGCTAAGGCGTATTGTCGGAGCTTGTCCGTTTTTACCTTCTGAAAGTGGGAAATTCGCGTAATCCATATTGTTGTCTTTATTAAATGTTATGCCAAGTCCGGCAATCCAGTTCTCAATATCGCTTTTTGTTGTATTGCCGCTGAATCTGCGCCCTGTCTTCCATTCGGCTTCGGGGGCAAGAGAATGTAGATTGCGGTCACTGCTGCCTATGCCACTGGAATGAGAGGTGCAGAAAGGTATGATGGTTTTCCCTTTGAAATCATCGCTTTCAAGGAATGTGCTGATGATGCGTGGAGCCTCACCCCACCAGATTGGATAGCCTATAAAAACAATTTCGTAATCTTTCAGATTCTCGATCTTGTTTTTTATGGCCGGACGAGCGGCAGGATTATTCTGCTCACGGTTGGCACGACAATCGCTGTTATAGTCGAGGTCTGCGGAGGTATAAGGTGTCTCAGGTTCGATTCTGAACAGTTCGCCACCGGCTATGCCGGCCACTGTTTCTGCTACGCCTTTTGTGGTGTTTGTGCAGGAGAAATATGCTACCAATACTTTACCTTCACTTCCGGTGGAGGGTTCTGGATTTGGTTCGGGGTTTTCTGTACCCGGTTCTTCCTTTATCGGCTCGTCATTATCCGTGGTGCAGGATGCACAGGCCGTGAGTGACACCATTGCCATTATCATTGATAAAATCTGGAGTTTCATTTCATATATTCTTTGAAAAAATGTTCTATATCATCGAAAGGTATGACGTCCATTCTGTCATACAGGTCGGTGTGGTTCGCGCCCGGTACGATATGAAGAATCTTGTTGTTAGGAGTTCCGGGTTTCCACTTATCTGTCAGCTTTTTGTATGTATCATTACTGAAATACAGCGAATGAGCCTTTTCTCCGTGAACGAGCATTACCGCGCTTTCGATTTCATCTGCGTATGTCAGAAGTGGTAGGTTCAAGAATGGCAACGGAGATGTGGCATTGAATCCGCCGTTGGAATTGAGTGAGCGTTTGTGATAGCCTCTCTCAGTCTTGTAATAATCGTAGTAATCTTTCACAAACTGCGGAGCGTCTTCCGGGAGAGGGTCAACGACACCGCCACCGAGTGCATAATATCCGTTTCTGGCATCTTCCGTGCGCTGCTTTGAAATCCTTTTGCGGAGTTCAATTCTTTGTCCTCCATCAGCCGAATCAAAGTACCCGTTGGCATTGACACGGCTCATGTCATACATAGTGGAGGCGACAGTCGTCTTTATACGTGGGTCATTGGCGGCGGCATTGACAGCGAAGCCACCCCTGCCGCAGATGCCGATTACCCCTATTTTCTCCGCATCCACATCCGCACGGGTAGTCAGGTAATCAACAGCCGCGCTGAAATCCTCGGTATTTATGTCGGGCGAAGCGACATATCTGGGCGTGCCGCCGCTCTCGCCGGTATATGACGGATCGAAGGCGATAGTAAGAAATCCTCTTTCGGCCATCTCCTGTGCGTATCGTCCCGACACCTGTTCCTTTACAGCTCCGAATGGACCACTGACAGCAATCGCGGGCAATTTTCCGCTTACTTTATTTGGAACATATAGGTCTGCGGCAAGTGTTATTCCATACCGGTTGACAAAAGTAACCTTGCTATGGTTAACTTTGTCGCTTTTGGGAAATGTCTTGTCCCACTCCGTTGTCAGAATCAGCTTTTCAGCCTTGATAATGTTGTCTTTGTCGTTCATTGTGGTTGGTTCGTTTGCTGATACATTCGCCGTCATGAATGAGGCAAGCATCATTGTTAGAATTGCTTTATTCATTGGTTTATCTTGTTTATTTCTTTTGCCGGTATCCCTGCTGCCGTTGTTTCGGGGCTGATGTCTTTTGTGACTACGGCACCGGCTCCTATTATTGCGCCATCGCCGATTGTCACTCCCGGAAGTATTGTCACATTCGCTCCAATCCACACGCGATTGCCTATCGTGACGGGGTTGCAGGTCATATTTCCTCTTGATGAGGGATTTTTATCATGGTTTACGGTACATATAGTACAGTTGTGTCCTATTAGACATTCGTCACCGATGGTTATGCCGCCCCAGTCCTGAAATGAACATCCCATATTTATAAAGGTGTTTTTACCTATGGTGATATTCTTGCCGCAGTCAGTGTAGAATGGTGGGAACATACCGAAACCGCTGTCAAGCGTCTTTCCGGTCAAGTCGGACATTATATCTCTTACCTCGTCGGGAGTATGATAGCTGCCGTTCAACTTCGCTGTAAGTCGCAAAGCGTTCTGGCTCATACGGTGCATAACCTCGTGGGTCTTTGAACCGGCGATGATCGTTGCACCCGATGCGGCATATTTCAAAAAATCAGCTTCTGTCATATCACTGTTGTTTTCTCGATGCAAAATTACCATGGGATTTTCTAAATATAGCGACCAATCTTACGCACGGAGATACCCCGATTACGGAAGTGTAAAATCGCCATATTCGTCTGGCAGATAGATTATACCAAGATTACGGCAAGCAATACCTTAATTACATATTCCTATGTTTCGCCGATTGCCTTTCCATTGATTCTTGCTAACTTTGCAAAAAGAAACTTTGATATGGAAATATTCGAGGCCGACACCATAGAAAGATATAACCGGTATTTCGGTTTTGAAACACGGCATCCGCTGGTGAGCATAGTGCATTTTGATGACACGGTGCATCAGCCCACACATTGTATGCACTTCGGGTTCTATGCCCTGTTTCTAAAAAATACAACCGGATGCAAAATAAAATACGGCAAAACGACTTACGATTTCGATGACGAAACGGTGGTAAGTTTTGCTCCCGGTCAGACCGTCGGTATTCTCCGCACAGAGGATGGTCCGGCACCGGTTGCCACAGGTTTGCTGTTCCATCCTGATTTTCTGAACCGCACCCCGCTCGGACAGAAAATCAAGCAATATTCGTTCTTCTCCTATGCCTCGAATGAGGCTTTGCATTTGTCTGCCGAAGAAAGGACCATATTGCAGGATTATATGGATAAGATCAAGCGAGAATTACAACATCCGATTGACAAATTTTCAAAATCGTTGATTATCTCCAATATAGAGGTGATGCTCAATTACTGCATGAGGTTCTACGAAAGGCAGTTTATAACGCGGGAAGAGCTGAATAACAGCACTATGAGTCGATTTGAAATATTGCTGGATGATTATCTTGATTCCGGCAAAGGATTGACAGAAGGGATACCAACAGTCAGATACTTTGCTGATAAGGTATGCCTGTCACCCAATTATTTCGGTGATTTGGTCAAATCCGAAACCGGCAAGACAGCACAGGAGTATATTCAGCTCAAAATGGTTAATTATGCCAAAAGCTCGCTCCTCGACCCTAAGCTAAGCACAAAGCAAATCGCGGAATTATTGGGCTTTCAGCACCCCCAACATTTCATACGTTTCTTCAAGAAACAAACTGGAAATACGCCGAGAGAATATAGATTGCAGCTAAATTAAACCTCAGAAAGAGAAGACGTTTTTATATCATCCTTTCCTGTCATTGTTTATTTTTCAGATATTTTGCAATATTCTTACCGAGAGTATGCAAAGTTTCTCTGCCTTTTCCATCGGGAGCCATTTTTGATTTGCTTTCAAACATCAGATTCCAATAATTGCCACTGATTATGGGCATCTGACTGAACGCGAAATACTTTGCTATGCGATCAACGGCATTATTCCCTCCAGAATACATAAGACTTGCTACCGACGCACCGATCTTGCCGCCGAATAAATGGGCGTGGGTTTCACCGGCATAAAATACGCGGTCGAGTACAGCGCATAATGCGCCATTAGGATTTGAAAAATAGACAGGAGTTCCGATAACAACACCGTCACATTCCAGAATTGCATCTATGATGTCATTGCATGGGTCATCATTAAATATGCACCGCCCTGTCTTAGCGCACTTATTACAGTCTATGCAACCACGAATCGGTTTATTGCCAATCCATAGCCATTTTGTATCAACACCCTCGGTTTTAAGAGCGTCCTCTACAATACACAATACCTTGTATGTCTCACCTTTGGGATGCGGACTCCCATTCAACATCAATATTTTCATGGTGCTATTTCAGTAAAGGTAGCTGATTGAGCATTTCTTTCAAGATTATGGCAGTGCGTGGCATTGGCTCCGCAACTGTCAGACCGACCAGATTCTTCTCTTTTGCCACATCATTTATTACGCGGACAACCTCTGCGATTTTCATACCGTCAGGCACCACTCCGACTGCGGCGATAATCTCATTCGGGTCAAGGACATCCATATCAAAGTGTATGGCGACATTGGATGCGCCGGTGTTACGGAGCCATTCGATTACTTTCTCCGAACCGGATACGGTTTCCTCCGGAGTAAGATGCTTGATTCCATATTCGTTTTGCCGTACCTTAATCTCATCCCTCTCCCAATCGCGCAGTCCTACAAAAAGGATTCTGGACGGGTCTATTTTCGCGGGGAGCTGACCGAGTATCTTTTTATCCCCGTCTCCCATAAGGGCGGTTACGGCCATAGCATGATATGCCGGATAAACATCTCCCGGAAGCGTGATGTCGGGATGCGCGTCTATCCATATTACCGCCACATCGTCGGGATATTTTGAGGCAAGCCATGTGAACGGCACAACACTTACGGAACATTCGCCTCCGAGTGTGACAATTCTGTCGGGCTTTTCTATGTCAAGAATATCAAGAGCCGCCCGTGTCTGCTGTGCTATCGCATCCCGGTCAAGCACACCGTCGGTCACAACCCGCTTGCATAATTCGGTTGATACCGGTACTGTCAGGGTTTTCTGCCCCGTTGAAGGTGCAAGAAAATCAAGGAGGTGCGCCCCAAGATAGTAGCCCCGTGAGGCCTGTTCCGGGTCTTTTACCTCTGTAATCCATTTGGCGATGTCTCCGCCTTGCCACTGCGGATATATAAGCCGCAAAGTATTGTCCTGTGCCATAGTTATGTTGAATGTCATAGCCAGTAATATGGCCGTTGTTATTCTATTCAGATATTTCATTTTTGAGCGATTCATTCAAGTTTGAAACCAAGTTCAAGTGCAAGTTTCAATTCCTCGCACATATACCACATTTCCGTAATCATGCCGTCTTCATCAAACTGTATGATTGCCACTTCATCCCACTCGATACGTTTGCCGGTAGCCGGTTTACCGCAGAATGTTCCTTTGTGCAGGACAGAGTAGTGGTATTGAGCCATGACTTTGTTTCCTTCGGCGACGATATTCTGCATCTCGACTTTCTGGTCTCCGAGAGCGGATGACAGCGGTGCCCAGCCCGTTTCCATCCATTGCAGGAAGTTGCCTCGCTGGGGAATCGGATCTCCGGTTGCCGCATACAAGGCAGCAAATCCGACACGGTTAGTCACGCATTGGGGTGAAACCACCTTGCGGACATAATCAATATCACCTGAAGGGAGTGCCTCCGCAAGTAATTTGATTACAATTTCTTTCTTTTCGTTCAGTTCCATAGAGTTACTGTTTTCGTTGTTATCTTTTTTAGCAGAACATCGTGCCATGAGAATGACGACAGCCGCGAGAGCCAACGCCTTACTCCATATTTTCAAATGAAATTCAACAGTCGGTTTCATATTCTTTGTTTTTATCCGGGTGCAAAATTAGCAGTTTCATACGACGCAGACAATTACTGACAAATTATTCATATAGGGACAAATTTATCCCTATACATACTAAATTTGTTGGTATGGACTATTTTGACTACTTTTGCGGTGAAAAAAGTTTTGAATAGTATGTACGAAAAGAAAATACCCTTCGACCTCAATTGCGATATAAAAATCACGATGGAGATTATCAGCGGAAAATGGAAATGCTGTATAATAAGCAGATTGCATGACCGCCCCATGCGTCCGAGTGAGATTCACCGTGAATTCCCTTCCGCCACACCCCGTGTGCTTAATCAGCAGTTGAAAGAACTGGAATATCACCGGATTATCAATAAGAAGATATACCCCACGTTGCCCCCTCATTCCGAGTATTCGCTGACTCCTGCGGGAGAATCCCTCCTGCCTATCATTGAGATGCTGCGAAAGTGGGGCGACGGTTACCGTGACGAGTTCAAAGATATTCTGGGGGTTAAAGAATAAAATCCTATGATTACTATTTTGTAGTAATCATAGGATTTTCTCAAAGATGGTATCCGTTATAAACTCTGTTTTGCGGAGGATTGACAGTGTAAGGTATTTTGGGTTCAGCCACCATCGACTCCTTTGAACTTGTGGATTGAGCCGGAGCCTCGTCACTTTTAACTTGTATAGATGCTTCATCTTTTTTGACCTCCTCGCCGAAGTCCTGCTTTTCTTGTTTGGGGGCAAGCTCGGCAGTTATCTTTTGGTCGAGGGTGGCAAGCTCCGCTTTGAGTGCTTTCAGCTCGTCTTCCTTGCCCCATGTGCGGGCGGCGATGACTTGGAGTGTCGGCAGATCCACACGGAGTTTTTCTATCTGTTCCTGATTGGATTTGATAATTTCCGGTATTCTTCTCTCCAGTGCGTTCAGAAAGTTCATGCAGGCTGCCTGCGTGTCCGACATGGCAAGATAACCGTTATTGTATGTGTAGCGGTACTGCCCCTCCACAACAAAATGACTGCGTATGGCTTCCACCCCGTCCACGAGAGTGCGCTCAGATTTTATGCTCACGGGGAAGCCGTAAATCTCGCCGATACGCACATACTCGCCTTGCGTGTTGGTGGTACGGGCCAGTGACTGAAGATATTTGCCCATACGCTCCGTATCGGTAAATTCGCATTTGTCAAGTTTCAACGCATTTATCGCGTTGCCGTTGCTGTCACGCTGCACTACCGACATAAATCTGGCGCGGTCTTCCTCCATCTTCGATATGATGATTTCCAGCTTCTCTATATCGTCGGTGCGGGAGCGCAATTTCATTCTGTTCTCGCCCAGCCCCTTGTTGAACGAGCGGTGTTCGCTCTCCAGAGCCGCTATGCGCTTTTCAAGTTTAGCCTTTTCAAGCAGGT